>ENA-OQIX01000020-OQIX01000020.1-human-gut-metagenome-genome-assembly--contig:-NODE-20-length-26338-cov-2.423753_pt1 | contig 26338 bp, 31 predicted proteins | sample MGYA00242591_ERZ504756 | MGnify/ENA primary metagenome ERZ504756 (study PRJEB26092, sample SAMD00036369) | human gut metagenome | host: Homo sapiens | study: EMG produced TPA metagenomics assembly of...
ACTTTGCAGGAATATATCGGCTACTGCCTGACTCCCCAGCAACAAGGGACAGCGCATGATGGTCAGTTAAGGGCAATGGCGGCGAGGGTAAGAGCCAGATCGGCGCGGTGCTGTCCCGCCCTGTTCGGCAACAACATAGAGGACGGCAGCATCGGCAAAATTTCCGAGAATCGTTTTGCCCGCGCCGACCTGGAACACATTCTGCTGTGTGTGGACGATGATATGCGGATGGAGGCACTGCGGCAGACCAACTATGTCAAATCCATCGTCACCGCACAGGGTAAAATGGATTTGGAGCGTAAAGGCAAGCAGAGCTATCAGGGATGGATGTGCGCCCGGCTGCTGGCATTCAGCAATGGCGACTTGCAGGCTCTCTTTGACCGCAGTGATGGCTTTTACCGGAAGACTGGCGGGATTGATTTCCGATCTGGTCGCCGGTACGTATGTACGCAGCGATTGACCCTGTTACCTCATATATTGTAGAGGCGCTTCATTTGGATAAAGTGGTCGTGCCCATTTTGGGTACACCTATTTTGATGTGTAAAAGTGGTTATGGATATTTTGTCCACCACCAGAACCGTGAAATTCTTCGCGCTTTTGTGCTGTGAAGTAGGTGTGGTCATTTTGACCACACCTGAAGCGGTCAGTAAAAGCGGTGATTTTGCAGGCATATTTTAGAGCAATCTCAAAACAGCGAAATGTTTCTCTTTTATCCGTATACAGTTCGCCGGATGGTGGCTCACGGAACGACGTACAGATTGCAGCATTTTGTGACAATACAGCCCGAACAGTGAAAAGTCCCGCATTTCTGTGAAGTCGAATATTCCGCCGTTGACCAACGATACGCAGGGAATCATTTCTATCGCAAAACAGCATTTGCACAAATTTCACCATTGACCAAAGCCAGTGTGCTCCCCAGCGTAGCCGGTTCTTTTTATGACGCAACAGAAAATCATGTTTTAGTTGTCAAGTGACAAAGGGCGTCACTTGCGAAAATGGAGGATTACCATGAAATCAAGTATTCGAAACGAAATCAAGGCGCAGATCATCCGCGCCGGTTACACCATGCAGGAAGTCGTTGACCAGCTGCACGATGAATATGGTTGGAGCGACAGCGTATCCAATCTTTCCGGGAAATTGCAGCGGGAATCACTGCGGTATCGGGAGGCCGTGGAGCTGGCCGATGTGCTGGGGTACGATGTGGTCTGGCAGAAACGGAGGGATTGAGCATGGAAAAAGCACAATATGCGATTATGCGATTTGCAAAATACAAGGGGCCTGAAATCGGCAATATCGAGGCCCATAACGAGCGCACAAAGGAAAAGTACGCCAGCAATCCCGATGTGGATACCAGCCGAAGCAAGTACAACTCCCATCTTGTCAAACCGCCCGGCAAGTACCGGACGGAATCGGAACGGCAGATTTCTGCCGCCGGATGCCGTACCCGGAAGGACAGTATCCGTATGATCGAGACGCTGTTTACTGCTAGCCCGGAGTTCTTCAAGGGGAAGAAGCGGGCTGAGATTCGGACATTTTTCGAGGAAGCTCTGCACTTTCTGGAACAGCATCAATCCAAAGAGACAATTATATCTGCCGTGGTGCATATGGACGAGAAAACGCCCCATATGCACCTTTGTTTTGTCCCGCTTACGGAAGATGGCAGGCTCAGCGCCAAAGACATTATGGGCAACAAAAAGAAGCTGACCTGGTGGCAGGATGAGTTCTGGAAACACATGGTCAAGAAATTCCCGGATTTGGAGCGCGGCGAAAGCGCCAGCCTGACCGGGCGCGACCACATTCCGCCCCGCGTGTTCAAGGAGATGACCCGACTGACCAAACAGAAGGAAAAACTGGGGCAACTGCTCACTGGCATTACTCCATTTAATGCAAAAAGCCGGGCGGAGGAAATCTGTAAGATTCTGGATACCTATATTCCCAGCGTGGAGAAGATGGACACGCTGCTGCGGAAATATGGCGTAGCCTTCACGAAAACAGCATCCGAAAACAAAAGGTTGAAAACGAAAAATGCCGAACTGGAAGAATCTCTTACATCGGCGCAGAAAGTCAGCACCCTAAAGCAGATCGAAGACCTCAAGCTGCGGCGCGACTATGACAGTGCCGTGGCGATTTTGGAACAGATACCGGCAGAAGTTTTGAACATCTATGCGCAGAGCAGCCATAGAGGAAAGGAGCGGCCTATTGAGCAAAGTTTATGATGATCCGAAATATAATGCGGCGTTTGACCGCTGTGTTGATGTGATGTCGCGGCTGTTGCAGAAGTATGGTCCGCAGCTATTGGGGCAGATGCAGGAGACTGCGAATGCTGGCTGCACACGTTCTGTGGTATCGGGAAAGCAACCCGTTTCGGTGTATCAGGAATTTGACAAAGCCGCTTGATATAAATTTGATTTACACGTTGCGTATTTGTTTGGCATATGCTATAATAAAATACGCAACGTGTATTTGCTTTATGGGGTAAATGAAATGGACTGCAAAACCAAATAAAGAACTGCGGGAAAGCACCGGCATGAACCGCAAGGAATTTTGTAAATATTTTCAGATTCCCTATCGGACTGTGACAGAGTGGGAACTGGATAACCGCCATGCACCGGAATATGTGCTCCGTTTGTTGGAGTACTACATTCAGAATGAAGGTCTGGCGAAGAAGAAAGTAACGGATGAATGTTCAGAGATGGAAGAAAGGGGCGACCCGTATGAAGAAAACTAAAACAAAATGCTATCTTTATACACGGGTATCTACTTCCATGCAGGTGGACGGATACAGTCTGGATGCTCAGCGTGATAAGCTGCGAAAATACGCTGAATACGAAGATATGGTAGTGGCTGGCGAATATTCTGACGAAGGCTTTTCCGGCAAGAATATTCAGGGCAGACACGAATTTCAGCGGATGCTGCAAGACATTCAGGACTGCAAAGATGGCGTGGAATATGTGCTGGTGTTCAAACTGTCTCGATTCGGAAGAAATGCTGCCGATGTACTGAATTCTTTGCAGCTGATGCAGGATTTCGGTGTCAATTTGATTTGTGTGGAAGATGGCATTGACAGTTCCAAGGATTCCGGCAAGCTGATGATTTCTGTCCTTTCTGCGGTGGCAGAGATAGAGCGTGAGAATATTCGGACACAGACGATGGCTGGACGGGAGCAGAAAGCCCGTGAAGGAAAATGGAACGGCGGCTTTGCCCCTTATGGATACCGTCTTGAAAAGGGCGAACGTGTTGATTGCTGAGGATGAAGTGGACGTGATCCGCACCATCTTTGACCGCTATATTCACACCAACGATGGTGTCAGCGGTGTGGCGAAATATCTGAACCGGCAGGGCTTTGTGAAGAAGCTGCGGCAGAACGGCACCATTCCCGGTTTTTCCGCCAGCTTTGTGAAAAGTATCATTGACAATCCGGTATATATGGGGAAAATTGCCTATGGCAGACGCCGGACAGAGAAGAAGATTGGTACCCGGAATGAGATGCACGTGGTTGAACAGTCGGAGTTTCCCGTGCACGAGGGAAAGCATGAGGCTATCATTTCTGAAGAAGATTGGAATCTCGCGCAGGAGAAACGGAAAGTCAATGCTTATCGGCGCGAGAAGGTCAACGATCCTACCCATGCGCATATTCTGTCCGGCATTCTGAAATGCCCCTGCTGTGGTAAAAGCCTATATGGGAATATTGCAAAAGCCCACAGCAAGGACAAAAAGACCCGCTATTACTATTACTGCAAGAATACGGTAACGTCAACAGGCCACGAGTGCACTTTCCGGCTGAACATTGAACAGACAGAGATGAACCGCATGGTAGCGTCAATTATCTCCGCTATGGTCAGCGACCCACGGTTTGCGGATGCAATCAAGGCGAAAATCGGTTCCGCTGTCGATACGAACGACTTAGAGAAACAGCTGGAAGCGTTGCAAGCGCAGCTTCGGCAGACGTTAGGCACAAAAGCCCGCCTGGAACGGCAGATGGACGGTTTGGATGTGAATGACCCGTATTATGACCGGAAAATTTCTGATTTGCAGCGTCGCTATGACGAGCAATATGGTAGAATAGATGAGATCGAAGTCCAGATTGACGATGTGCAAAGCCAGATACGGAGTATCCGACAGGAGAAAATTTCCGGTGATAATATCTACCGCCTGTTGCTGGCATTCGATCAGGTCTATGAAGCCGCCTCCGAGGTGGAGCGGAAGGAGTTCATGCGGGCGTTCATTGAGCGGATCGAATTGTTCCCGGAAAAGCAGCTGGACGGCAACTGGATCAGGAAGATCATCTTCAACTTCCCTGTTCCTGTAAATGGGACGGAAGTGAAAGAATTGCCCTTGGAAAATGAAACAATGGTCGAAGCGATAGTTTCGCTACAAAGAGGAATCTAGTGGAAATCATCCGCTTTACGTTGTTTTCTCGTCATGTTGTGTTCGATGGCGAGGGCGATAAACTCCGCAATAAACGCATTGAAAATCATATCACCGTTTCGGTGGTAATTGATATGGAGTGCGGAAACACAAAGAATTGAATATCTAACAATCGGCATAGCCGCAGACTTTAACAAAAAGCCTGCGGCTTTTCTTTGCCCAAAAACAGAAAGGAGGCATCCGTGAAATGGCAGTTTTTCGGGTAGAAAAGAACAGCGGCTACACGGTCATGTCAAACCACCACCTGCGGAACCGGGCCTTGTCCCTGAAAGCCAAAGGCTTACTCTCCCAAATGCTCTCCCTGCCGGAAGATTGGGACTACACCCTGCAAGGGCTGGCCCGTATCAACCGGGAAAGCATTGACGCGATACGGCAGGCCATCCGGGAACTGGAACAGGCAGGCTACATCCAGCGTTCCAGAGAACGGGACGAGAAAGGGCGGCTGCGCGGTGCAGACTATGTGATCTTCGAGCTGCCGCAGCCCGTTCCTGCATCGGTTTCACCTACATTGGAAAATCCAACGTTGGAGAATCCCACGCAGGAAAACCCTACGTTGGAAAATCCAATGCAATTAAATAAAGATAAACTAATTACAGAAAAACAAAAGAAAGAGAGACAAAATACCGATTCCATTCCTATCCATTCCCCAAACCCCTTGCCTTTGGACAAGGACGAGGCAGTGGCACCGCCACCAGAATGGACGGGAAACCGAAAGGAAGCGGCCTATCAAATCTACCGGGACCTGATTTTGGAGAACATCGAGTATGACACCCTCACCCAGAATCCCCGGATAGACCGGGAACAGCTGGACGAAATCGTGGACATCCTGCTGGAAACGGTCTGCACTTCCCGCAAGTCCATCCGGGTGGCCGGGGACGATTACCCGGCAGAGTTGGTCAAGGCGAAATTCTTGAAGCTGGACAGCCATCACATCGAGTTCGTCATGGACTGCCTGCGGGACAACACCACCAAAGTCCGCAACATCAAGCAATACCTGCGGGCCATGCTGTTCAACGCCCCCAGCACCATCAACAGCTACTATGCGTCCCTTGTGGCGCACGATATGGCGCAGCCCGATTGGGGCCGCCCGCCCAACACCTGACCGAAAGGAGTACCCATCCATGAGAACACTTTACCTGCGGCGGCTGGTGGTTCCACCCTAGCTGCCGCTTTTCCGACTACCTGCCAAGGAGGAATGCTGAATGCAGGAAGAAGTCACCCAGAAAACCATTGCCCTGTCCATGAAAACGGGCAAGCTCACCGCCCAAGCCCTGCAAGCTGCGCTGAAAAAATACTTGCAGCACCGGGCCAAGGGGCCAAAGCTGCATCACGGCAAGCAAAGCCTGAAACAGCTGAAAGCCCACGGCGCGGCCCTGACCAACATTGAAGTCACGGAGGCGAACATCGGGGCGTTCAAGCCCTGCGCCAAGAAGTACGGCGTGGACTTCACCTTGCGTAAGGACAAGACCACCCAGCCGCCCCACTACATCGTGATCTTCAAGGCCAAGGATGCGGACAATCTGGAACAGGCGTTCCGGGAGTTCACGGCCAAAACACTCTCCAAGGAGCAGCGGCCCTCCATCCGCAAGGTGCTGGCAGCAGCCAAGCAGAAAGCGGCCCAGCAGCCGAAACGCGCTAAAGAAAAATTAAGCAAAGGGGGTTAGAGCGATGAAGCCTGAACTGAAAAAACTGCTGGTGCTGAATCTGCCGTATCTGCTGTTCGTGTACCTGTTCGCCAAATGCGGGCAGGCATACCGTCTGGCGGCGGGCGCGGATGCTTCGGCAAAGCTGCTCCACCTGACGGGCGGCATCTCTGTCGCCTTTGCAAGCCCGCTGCCCAGCCTGCATCTGTTTGACCTCTGCGTTGGCGTTGTTGGTGCGGTGGCTGTCCGGCTCATCGTGTACAGCAAGGGCAAGAACGCCAAGAAGTACCGCAAGGGCGAGGAATACGGTTCTGCCCGGTGGGGCACCGCCAAAGACATTGCCCCGTACATCGACCCCAAGTTTGAAAACAACATCCTGCTGACCCAGACCGAACGCCTGACCATGACCGGGCGGCCCAAAGACCCCAAGACGGCCCGGAACAAGAATGTGCTGGTGATCGGCGGCTCCGGCAGCGGCAAGACCCGCTTCTATGTGAAGCCCAACCTCATGCAATGCTTTCCCACGTCTGATTATCCCACCTCATTCGTAGTCACAGACCCGAAAGGCACACTGGTTCTCGAAACAGGCCAAATGTTCCAGCGGGCAGGCTATCGTGTAAAAATCCTGAACACGATAAACTTTTCCAAGTCCATGAAGTACAACCCCTTTGTTTACATCCACTCGGAAAAGGACGTGCTGAAGCTGGTGAATACCCTTATCGCCAACACCAAGGGCGAGGGCGAGAAATCAGCAGAAGATTTTTGGGTGAAGTCGGAACGGCTGTTCTACACCGCGCTTATCGGCTACATCTGGTATGAGGCCCCGGCAGAAGAAATGAACTTCACCACCCTGCTGGAAATGATAAATGCCAGTGAAGCCCGCGAGGACGACCCGGAGTTTCAAAGCCCGGTGGACCTCATGTTTGAACGGCTGGAACAGAAAGACCCGGATCACTTCGCTGTCCGGCAATACAAAAAGTTTTTGCTGTCGGCGGGCAAGACCCGTTCTTCCATCCTGATAAGCTGTGGTGCCCGTTTAGCCCCATTTGACATCCGGGAAGTGCGTGAACTGATGGAGGACGATGAAATGGAGCTGGACACCATCGGGGATGAAAAGACCGTACTGTTCCTGATTATGAGCGACACGGACACCACCTTCAACTTCATTCTCGCCATGCTCCAAAGCCAGCTTATCAACCTGCTGTGTGACCGCGCGGATGATAAATACGGTGGCCGACTGCCTGTCCATGTACGGCTGATTCTGGACGAGTTCGCCAACATTGGGCAGATTCCCAACTTCGACAAGCTGATCGCCACCATCCGCAGCCGGGAAATCTCGGCATCCATCATTTTGCAGAGCCAGTCGCAGTTAAAAGCCATCTACAAAGATGCAGCCGAAATCATTTCGGACAACTGCGATTCTGTTCTCTTTTTGAGTGGGCGGGGCAAAAATGCCAAAGAGATCTCCGATGCGCTGGGGAAAGAAACCATCGACAGCTTCAACACCAGCGAGAACCGGGGTTCTCAAACCTCCCACGGACTGAACTATCAAAAATTAGGAAAGGCGTTGATGTCAGAGGACGAAATCGCAATCATGGACGGCGGCAAATGTATTTTGCAGCTGCGGGGTGTGAGGCCGTTCTTCTCGGAGAAGTTCGACATCACCAAGCACCCGCACTACAAGTACCTTGCAGATGCGGACAAGAAAAACACCTTTGATGTGGACAGGTTCTTATCCAGTCTGCGCCGGAAACGGCAGCAGGTAGTCGCACAGGACGAAAGTTTTGACCTGTACGAAATCGACCTGTCGGATGAAAATGCAGCCGAATAATTTTTATTTTGAGTGCCGCAGAACAAGCGGCAGAAAGTGAGGACCTTATGGAATTTTTCAACAGCGCAGTCGATACTTTGCAGACCATCGTGGTCGGTCTGGGCGGTGCCCTGTGTGTCTGGGGCGGCATCAACCTGTTGGAGGGCTATGGACAGGATAACCCCGGCTCCAAGAGCCAGGGCGTGAAGCAGTTGGTTGCGGGCGGCGGCGTTGCCCTGATTGGCGTGACCCTTGTCCCGCTGCTGTCCGGGCTGCTGGGCTAACCTCAACTTATCCGTACATCCACCTTTGAGACCCCACCGCGCTCTCCCGCTCACATGGGAGGGCGCGGGAAAGGAGGTATCTTTGCTTGATTAGTGAGATCATCGAAAAATGGATAAAGGGCATTTTGATCGATGGCATCACGGGCAACCTCTCCGGCCTGTTCGATAACGTGAACGCCAAGGTGGGCGAAATCGCTTCGGATGTCGGCTCTACCCCGCAGGCGTGGAACAGCGGCATTTTCAATATGCTGCGCAGTCTTTCCGAAACGGTAGTGCTGCCCATTGCAGCGGCCATCCTTGCCCTTGTGATGTGCCATGAGCTTATCCAGATGATTACCGAAAAGAACAATATGCACGACTTCGATACTTCCATGTTCTTCCGCTGGATTTTCAAGTCTGCCTTTGCCATCCTCATTGTCAGCAACACATGGAACATCGTCATGGGCGTGTTCGATGCCACCCAGAGCGTTGTCAACCAAAGTTCCGGCGTTATCATCGGCGAAACATCCATCCACTTTGACCGCCTGATACCCGGACTGGAATTTCAGCTGGAAAGCATGACCATTGGCAGTCTGCTCAGCCTGTGGTTCCAGACTCTTGTGGTGGGCCTGACCATGAACATCCTGTCTATCTGCATTTTCCTTGTAACCTATGGCCGTATGATTGAAATTTATGTGGTCACGGCGTTAGGCCCTATCCCGCTGGCGACCATGGGCAGCAGCGAGTGGCGCAGCACCGGGCAGAATTATTTGAAATCGCTTTTGGCGTTAGGCTTCCAAGCGTTCCTGATTATGATTGTCGTGGGCATCTATGCAGTGCTGATACGCAACATTTCAGGTGCAGCGGACATTGCCGGGGCCATCTGGGGCTGCATGGGCTACACCGTGCTACTCTGTTTCTGTCTGTTCAAGACCGGCAGCATCAGCAAGTCGGTGTTTGGTGCCCACTAAGGCCGAGAAAGGAAAAACGTATGGCGTATGTGACCGTTCCCAAAGATTTGACCCATGTAAAATCCAAAGTCTTATTCGGGCTGACCAAGCGGCAGCTGGTCTGCTTCGGCGGCGCGCTCCTCACGGGCGGGCCGCTTTATTTTTTGACCCGGGACTATCTTTCCAACAGCGCGGCGGCCCTGCTGATGATTTTTGCTATGCTGCCGGGGCTGCTGTTCGCTCTGTTCGAGCGGCACGGCCAGCCCCTTGAAGTGGTGATTCAGCAAATGATTCAGTGCTGCTTTATCCGTCCCAAGGAAAGGCCCTATCAGACCAACAATGCTTACGCCGCCCTTGTGCGGCAATACCAAATGGAACAGGAGGTAAAGGCCATTGTCCAGAAAAACGATACCCCGCGAAACCGAAAAGCCCAAAAAGCTCACCCGCGCCCAGAAAAAAGAAATTGATGCCGTTCTCCGCAAGTACAAGGGTGACGGCAAGCCCCGCACGGCACAGGCCACCATCCCGTATGAGGCCATCTACCCGGACGGTGTGTGCCGCATTGACCGACGCACGTTCTCCAAGTGCATTGCCTTTGAGGACATCAGCTATCAGCTGGCCCAGCCGGAAACGAGGACCGCCATCTTTGAACACCTGTGCGACCTGTACAACTATGTGGATGCCTCCATCCATGTGCAGCTTTCGTTTCTCAATCGCAAGGTTGACCCGGTGCAGTACGCAAAAAGTTTTGAGATCGCACCGCAGGGGGATGATTTTGACGACATCCGCGCCGAGTACACCGCCATCCTGCAAAAGCAGCTTGCCAGCGGAAACAACGGCATTGTCAAAACCAAATACCTGACCTTCACCATCGAGGCAGACAATCTAAAAACCGACACGGGCGCGGCTGACCCGCATTGGTCTTGACCTGCTGGGCTATTTCAAGACCATGGGCTGCGTGGCGCACGTCATGGACGGACAGGCGCGTTTGGAGGTGCTGCACGGCATCTTCCACCCGGACGGGGAACCGTTCCGCTTTGACTGGGACTGGCTGGCGCCCTCCGGCCTGTCCACTAAGGATTTTGTGGCCCCGTCCTCCCTCTGCTTCGGCACGGCCAAGACTTTTGGACTGGGCGGCAAATATGGAGCTGTGAGCTTTTTACAAATCCTTGCGCCGGAACTTTCGGATGAAATGCTGGCCGATTTTCTCAAAACGGAAAGCGGCATTCTCGTCAATCTCCATGTGCAGGCCATCGACCAGACCGAGGCCATCAAGACCATCAAGCGGAAGATCACAGACCTTGACGCCATGAAGATTCAAGAGCAGAAAAAGGCTGTCCGTTCCGGGTACGACATGGATATCCTCCCCAGCGACCTTGCCACTTACGGCGAGGACGACCAAAAAGCTGCTGAACAAATTACAGACCCGGAACGAACGGCTTTTCATGCTGACTTTTTTAGTGCTGAATGTGGCCGATACCAAGCAAAAGCTGGGCAACGATGTGTTCCAAGCGGCGGGTGTGGCGCAGAAGTACAACTGCTCCCTTGTCCGGCTGGACTACCAGCAGGAGCAGGGCCTTGTGTCCAGCCTTCCGCTGGGTATCAACCAAATAAAGATTCAGCGCAGCCTTACCACCTCCAACGTGGCGGTGTTCGTGCCCTTTGTGACGCAGGAGCTTTTCCAGAGCGGTGCGGCCATGTACTACGGCATCAACGCAAAATCCCACAACATGATCATGCTGGACCGCAAGCAGGCCCGGTGTCCCAACGGCTTGAAGCTGGGCACACCCGGCAGCGGCAAATCCATGAGCTGCAAGTCCGAAATCGTCAGTGTGTTTTTAACGACTGCTGACGATATTTTTATTTCAGACCCAGAGGCCGAATATTATCCGCTGGTCAAGCGGCTGCATGGGCAGGTTATCAAACTTTCGCCCACCAGCAAGGACTATGTGAATCCTCTGGACATCAACCTGAATTATTCCGAAGATGACAGCCCGCTGGCCTTGAAGTCGGATTTTGTGCTGTCGTTCTGTGAGCTGGTCATGGGCGGCAAAACAGGTCTGGAAGCGATTGAACGCACCGTGATAGACCGTGCCGTGAAAGCCATCTACCGCCCCTATCTGGCGAATCCCTGCCCGGAGAATATGCCGATTTTGTCTGACCTCCACCAAGCCCTGCTTGACCAGCACTTGCCGGAAGCGGACCGGGTAGCGCAGGCATTGGACTTGTATGTGTCCGGCTCGCTGAATGTGTTTAATCACAAAACGAATGTGGACATCCACAACCGGCTTGTGGCCTTTGACATCAAAGAGTTAGGCAAGCAGTTAAAAAAACTGGGGATGCTCATTATCCAAGACCAGATATGGGGCCGCGTTACCCAGAACCGCAGCCAAGGCCGGGCTACATGGTATTTTGCAGACGAGTTCCACTTGCTCTTGAAAGAGGAACAGACCGCTGCGTACAGTGCCGAGATTTGGAAACGCTTCCGCAAATGGGGCGGCGTGCCCACAGGCGCCACCCAGAATGTGAAGGACCTTCTTTCTTCCCCGGAGATTGAAAACATTCTGGAAAACAGCGACTTCATTACGCTGCTGAATCAGGCATCCGGCGACCGCAAAATCCTTTCGGAACGGCTGAACCTTTCCGCAGACCAGCAGAAGTACATCGACAATTCGGAACCGGGCGAAGGACTGCTGATTTTTGAGAACGTGGTGCTGCCGTTCTCAAACCCCATCCCGAAAAACACCCAGCTCTATAAGATCATGACCACCCGGCTCAGCGAGGTGGTGGAGCTATGAACTTAACGCTTATTTCAGCTTGTTTTCCGGCATCGGTGGCATCGACCTTGCCGCAGAAGCAGCGGGTTTTACTTCGGTCTGTCAATGCGAGTGGGCAGCCTTCCCTGCCGCTGTGCTGGCAAGCCACTGGCCGGAGGTGCCCCGATTTCAGGACATCACCACCGTAACAAAGGAGGCTTTCTTTGAAAAAACAGGACTTCGCACCGTCACCCTCATTTCAGGTGGCTTCCCGTGCCAGCCGTTCTCCACCGCAGGGCGGCAGCGCGGCTTCCACGATGAACGCTACCTGTGGCCCGAAATGCTGCGGGTCATCCGGGAATTGCAGCCCCGTTGGGTGCTTGGAGAAAATGTTGCTGGCTTCCTCCGTATGGGGCTCGACAAAACGCTCATTGACTTGGAGCAGGCAGGTTACGATGTTCGGGTTTTCGTATTACCTGCTGCTGCCGTTGGCGCGTGGCACGAACGGAAACGGGTATTCATCATCGGCTCCGCTGCTTCCCACACCCCTTGCCAGCGACACCGGGGATGTGGGCAAGGGGTTGGACATCCAAATCTCTGCGAACGGCAGCTATCGCAAGATGAACAAGGATGGCAAAGCATGGACGGCGCGGCTCTCTCATGTGGTCTACCGCATGACCCCCACCACGCTGGAAAGGCCCTACCTCAACCCGGACTGGGTAGAGTGGCTGATGGGTTTCCCGCGCAAATGGACGGACATTCCCTTTGGGCCGAAGAACCCGCCGACATCCCGCGCCTGACCGAAGAGGTGCCGAACCGCAGCAAGCGGATGAAAACACTGGGCAATGCAGTTTCGCCGCCGCAGGTGTTCCCGATTCTCAAATACATTGCGGACATTGAAACGGGCCGCTGTCCGATGGGAGGTGAAGAACCTTGAAGGAATTGCAGGCAAAAGCCAAAGTCACCCAGACCATGACCCGTGACGGTCTGGTGGTAGAAAATCAGGCGGACGGCACTGTGGAGAACGTTTCCAGCCGGGAGGCGGAACAGGATTATTCTACGGATTCCGAGGGCAAAGCCGAAAAAATTCTGGAACGGGCCGAGGACATCAAGGACGGTCATAAAAATAAAAAGAAAGCGAAAAAAGCCGCAGAAACCGCAGCCACCGCCGAAAGCGAAGATGGCCTGCACCGTTCCGCTGCCCGTTTGGAATTGACCGAGGAAGAACGGGCAGACCCGGCGTTGCAGCCGTACATCCAAAAAGCGGAAGCGAAAGCCGACAAGCTGGATGCGGCCCGCGCTGCTCTGCCCAAAAAGCGTGTCCCGGTCAAGGAAAAAGTCTACGATGCTGCCAACGGCAAGGCAAAATCCACCCTGCGCTTTGAGCAGCAGGACAAAGGCCCGCCCAGCCTGAAACCAAACCCGGCCAGCCGCCCGCTATCGGAAGCGTTGCTGTTCGCTCACGGAAAAATCCATGAAGTCGAACACGAAAATGTGGGTGTGGAGGGTGGCCACAAGGGTGAAGAACTGGTGGAGCATCAGACCGCCAAAGCCATCCGCAGCGGCATCCGGCACCACAAGATGAAGCCCTACAAGGCCGTGGAAAAGGCAGAGCGTCAGCTCATGTCTGCCAATGCAGAATACTTTTACCAGAAATCCTTGCGGGATAATCCGCAAATTGCACAGGCGGCCAGCAACCCCATTTCCCGGATGTGGCAGAAACGGCGTATCAAACAGCAGTATGCCAAAGCTGCACGGCAGGCCGGACAAGCCGCCGCGCAGGGTGCAGCCGCCACCGCAGAGAACGGTTTCCGGGTAACGAAGCTGGCAGCCGAGGGCGGCGAACGAGTGGCCGAATTTGCGGCCCAGAACTGGAAAGCCATTCTGATCGTGGCCGTGTTCGGTCTGCTGGCTCTGCTCCTGATAACAGGGTTGCAGTCCTGCACCGTGATGGCGGGCACCGCTGGAACCGGCGTGACGGCATCCTCTTATTTTTCCAAGGACAAGGATATGCTGGGTGCAGAGAAGGCTTATGCCAAGCTGGAACAAAAGCTGCAACGGTATCTCGACACCTACGAGGCCACCCACAACTATGACGAGTATCATTTTTATCTGGATGAAATCGAGCATGACCCCTATGTGCTGATCTCGATTTTGTCCGCGCTGCATGATGGCGTTTTTACATTGGCCGAGGTGCAGGGCGAACTTGAAATGCTCTTTGAAAAGCAGTACATCCTGACCGAGACCGTGACCATGCAGATACGTTACCGTACAAAAATGATGGTCATTATTGGCCCGTATGGTGTGCCGCAAGTTATCACCTACCAAGAACCGTATGAATACTACATCTGCACGGTCAAGCTGAAGAACAAGGATTTATCTCATCTGCCTGTGGAAGTGCTGACCGAAGAACAGCTCAGTGCCTATTCGCTCTATATGCGCACGCTGGGCAACCGGCCGGATTTGTTCGGGCAGGCACAGTACCCCAATGCGTCCACCATCAAGCAGCCCACCTACTACGATATTCCCCCGGAAGCACTAAAGGATGATAAGTTTGCCGCCATGATGGAGGAAGCCACCAAGTACATCGGCTACCCGTATGTGTGGGGCGGCAGTTCGCCCAGCACCAGCTTTGATTGCAGCGGCTACATTTCGTGGGTGTTGAATCACTCCGGCTGGAACGTGGGCCGTCAGACTGCGCAGGGCCTTTACAACTTCTGTACTCCTGTTTCGGCCGCACAGGTCAAACCGGGCGACCTTGTGTTTTTCAAGGGCACCTACGATACCCCCGGCGTGAGCCATTGCGGTATCTATGTAGGCAATTCCATCATGTTGCACTGCGGCGACCCTATCTCTTACACAAACCTCAACTCAAAATATTGGCAGGAACATTTTTATAGCTATGGACGTTTACCGTGACGCCAGAAAGGATTTTGTATGGCAAAAAGACTTTCCCGCATTGAGCGCGATATTGAACGGCTCAAAGAAAAAATCTCTGAATACCAGCAGCAGTTGAAAGAGCTGGAAGCTGCAAAGACTGAACAGGAAAACTTGCAGATCATTCAGCTGGTGCGCAGCATGAACATGAAGCCGGACGAGTTCGCAGCTTTCCTGCGCAGCGGTGCGCTGAACGCCGCGCCCACCGTTACCCCGTACCACAAACAGGAGGATGCCGCCAATGAAACCTGATTGGAACCGCCGTTTTGCAGCTGGGCTGCTGGCCATCCTGCTCTGCCTCTGCTCGTTCTCCATGCCCGCCTTTGCAAGCGGCTCTGACCCGGCCCCGGAACCTCTGCCGGAGATTATCGAAGAAGAACCCACTACGGGCGGCATGGAGCCGGAGGGTGTGCCCATCACGCCCAAGGGCAATGCAACACTGGTGGATGACTTTTACGGCGACAAGCAGCTTATCACCGTGACCACCAAAGCCGGGAATATTTTTACATCCTGATTGACCGTGCCAACGAGGACAAAGAGACCTCTGTTCACTTCCTGAACCAAGTGGACGATGCCGACTTGCTGGCCCTGCTGGATGAAGAGCCGCAGGCCGCCGAAGTCTGCACCTGCACCGTGAAGTGTGATGTCGGGGATGTCAATGAAAACTGCCCCTTGTGTGAAAAGAACCTGCGCAACTGCACGGCCCCGGAAGCTGTGAAAACTGACACTGAAGCGCCAGAGGAAAAACCGAAGTCCAGCATGGGCAGTCTGATTGTCCTGCTGGTGCTGGCTCTGGCGGGCGGCGGCGCAGCACTCTACTATTTCAAGTTCCGCAAGCCCAAGGCCGATACCACCGGGCACGATGATCTGGACGAATACGATTTTGGCGAGGACGAGGATGCAGACGAGGAACCGGCTGAAATCGAGATTCATTCGGAGAACGGACAGGAGGACGAAACATGAGCGTTCAGCTGGTAATTGCCGAAAAGCCCAGCGTAGCCCGCAGCATTGCCGCCGTGATCGGGGCCGCTGAAAAGCAAAACGGCTATTGGCAGGGTGGCGGGTATCTGGTCAGCTGGTGCATCGGGCATTTGGTTTCCTTTGCCGAAGCGGGCCAGTACGATGAAAAATACTGCAAGTGGAAGTATGAAGATTTGCCCATCCTGCCCCAGCCGTGGCAGTTCATTGTCCCGGACGAGAAAAAACAGCAGTTTGAAATCGTCCGCGCCCTGCTCAACCGCTCGGATGTAGATAGTGTGACCGCTGCGACCGACGCAGGCCGGGAGGGAGAACTGATTTTCCGTTTCGTCTACCAAATGGCCGGCTGCACGAAACCTGTGAAGCGGCTCTGGATTTCCAGCATGGAGGATGCCGCTATCCGGGAGGGCTTTGCAAACCTGTGCCCGGATTCGGACTACGATGCGCTATACCAGTCGGCCCTCTGCCGCGCAAAGGCGGATTGGCTGGTGGGCATCAATGCAACACGGCTGTTTTCAGTGCTGTACCATAAGACCCTGACCGTGGGCCGGGTGCAGACCCCGACACTGAAAATGTTGGTGGACCGGGACGCAAAAATCCTGCGCTTCCAGAAAGAAAAGTATTATACGGTCGGCATCCAGTCCGGCAGCCTGAAAGCGGACAGCGGACGCATTGCGGATGCAGAAACCGCAAATTCTCTCAAAGAAAAATGCACAGGTGCAAATGCAGTCTGCACGTCCATTCGGCGAGAGAAAAAGGCGGAACAGCCGCCCAAACTTTATGACCTGACTACCTTGCAGCGGGAGGCAAACCGCCTGTTCGGCTTCACGGCAAAGCAGACCCTTGATTATGCCCAGCAGCTTTACGAAAAGAAACTGCTGACCTATCCCCGCACGGACAGCCAATATCTGACCGAGGACATGGGCCAGACGGTACAACATCTTGTGTCTGATCTGCTGGGGCTGCTTCCCTTTGCCCAAGGACTTGCGCTGACTGCGGAAGTGGGCCGGGTACTGAACAGCAAAAAGGTATCGGACCACCACGCCATCATTCCCACTGCTGAATTTGTAAAACAGGGCTTCGCTGGTCTTGCCGAAAGTGAATACAAGCTGATGAACCTTGTCTGCTCCAAACTGCTCTGTGCGGTGGCCGCACCCCACGAGTACGAAACAGTGACCGCCGTGTTCTCCTGTGCAGGGAACGAGTTCACCGCCAAGGGAAAGACTGCGCTTGTCCCCGGTTGGAAAGAGATCGACCAACGGTTCCACTCCACCATGAAAGCAGACGGCGAAGAAGAAGCGGAAAGCCTGAACACCCTGCCAGAACTGGCCGAGGGGCAGAGTTTCCGCGTAACTTCTACCGTATCGGAACACTTCACATCCCCGCCGAAAGCCTACACCGAAGATACGCTCCTGTCAGCAATGGAGCGGGCCGGGGCCGAAGATATGCCGGAAGATGCAGAACGCAAGGGGCTGGGCACTCCGGCCACCCGTGCCGCGATTCTGGAAAAACTGGTGCAAATGGGCTTTGTGCAGCGCAAGGGCAAGCAACTTGTTCCCACCAAGGACGGCGTCAATCTGGCGGTGGTTCTGCCGGAAAGCCTGACCTCTCCCGCTCTGACTGCTGAATGGGAAAACCGCCTGACCGAGATTGCCAAGGGCAATGCAGACCCGGACGAGTTCATGGCCGAAATTGAAGCGCAGGTGCGTCAGCTGGTCAGGGCCTATTCTTGTATCAGTGCAGATAAGCAAAACCTGTTCCAGTCGGAACGGGTTATCATCGGCAAGTGTCCCCGGTGTGGTGAAAACGTCTACGAGGGTAAAAAGAATTTTTACTGCGGGAACCGTGGCTGTCAGTTCGTGATGTGGAAGAATGACCGCTTCTTTGAGCAGCGCAAAAAGGCGTTCACACCGAAGATCGCCGCTGCTCTGCTCAAAAAACGGTAAGGCAAAGGTCAAGGGCCTCTATTCCGAAAAGACAGGCAAAACCTATGATGCAACGGTGCTTCTGGCAGATACGGGAGGCAAGTACGTCAATTACCGGGTAGAGCGTAAAGAATAAGAAAAACGAGGGCCGGTTATGGTAAGGTGAAGCATTCATTTTGCCATAACCGGCTCTCTCTATCCGTAGGATAGCAAAAAAGGAGTGTGATCAAATGAGCGAATTATTTTCCATCCAGCTGCAAAATCGGCAGCAGCAAAGCAGGGATGGTGTCTGGCTAGACCTGCCCACCACAACCGAACAGGTACAAGCGGCCCTGCGGCAAATCGGCATTTCGTCCGATAATCCGCAGGGCCTTTTCATTTCCGGCTACTTTGCCGAGGAAGAAAAGCGTTTTGCAATTTCTTATAACATGGTGCTGGCATCCAATGTGGACGAACTGAACTTTCTGGCATCACGACTGGAAACACTCTCTACCGGGGAACGCGCAGAGCTGAACGCCGCCCTGCAAGCCCCGCAGAGTGAGCTTTTCAGCATCGGGAGAATCACCGACTTTCCCGAAAACGTGGACTACTATGTGCATCTGCCGGATGTGCACGGGCCTGCCCAGCTAGGAGATTACTACCTGAATCGCTCCGGCATGGTGAATATGCCGGAAGAATGGAAAGGCGGCATCGACACGGCGCAGTTCGGCCGGTATGTGGCCCAGCAGGAGCAGGGCGTGTTTACCGAGTATGGCTACCTTGTCAAAAGCGGGGACGCGTGGCAGAAAGTCCACGAGAGCCAGCCTGTGCCGGAGGAATACCGGGTACTGTCCTTTCCTGCGCCGGAAGTTTTGCGAGATTCGGCCAACATCCCGCCACCTGTTCAGCCTGAAACGGAACCGCAGAAAGTTATTCCCATTATCCTAAACGGCAAGGACAGCGCGGAACGGATGAAAGAAATTACGGACCGGCTGGAAACAGGGATTCAAGAGCTGTTCGACAGCGACCGCTACAAAGCCTACCTCACCACGATGGCGAAATTCCACAATTACAGCTTCAACAACACCTTGCTGATCGCCATGCAGGGCGGCCAACTGGTGGCGGGTCTTCAACAAGTGGAAAGACACGTTCCACCGCACCGTGAAGAAAGGCGAAAAAGGTATCAAAATCCTTGCCCCTGCGCCGTATAAGGTGAAGCAGAAGATGGAAAAGCGGGACGAACAGGGCAAGCCGATTCTGGATAAGGATGGAAAGCCGCTGACGGAAGAAAAGACGGTGCAGATTCCGGCTTTCAAGGTAGTGTCCGTGTTCGATGTCAGCCAGACCGAGGGCGAACCTCTGCCCTCTATCGCGGTGAATGAACTGTCCGGCAGCGTGCAGGACTACCAAGATTTTTTTCAAGGCATTGGAGCAGTCATCCCCGGTGCCCATCGGGTTTGAGGACATCGAGGGCGGGGCGCATGGTTATTTTCATCTGCTCGACAACCGTATTGCCATCCAAGAGGGCATGAGCCAGTTACAGACCATCAAGACAGCCATCCATGAGATTGCCCATGCCAAGCTGCACGCCATCGACCCAGACGACCCGGAACAGGCCAACCGCCCGGACAGCCGCACCCGCGAGGTGCAGGCCGAAAGCGTGGCCTATGCCGTCTGCCAGCATTACGGGCTGGACACGTCCGAGTATTCCTTTGGCTATGTGGCCGGGTGGAGTTCCGGCCGGGGAACTGGCCGAACTGAAAGCCTCTCTGGAAATTATCCGCAGCGCAGCCCATGAACTGATCTCTGCGCTGGACGAACATCTGGCAGAACTGCGCCAGCAGCGGGAAGCAGACCTTTCCGCTGCACAGGAGGCCGCATTTGCATTGGATAACGGCAGTACCCTGTTCATCCAGACCTGTGATTCCGGCTATGACTACACCCTGTACGGCCCGGACAATAAAGCTCTGGACGGCGGGCAGTTGGACGCGCCCGGTTTGACCCTGCCGGATGCCGGGCAGGAAGCGCTTAATCTGTTGGGGCAGACAGCCGCAGTGTCGGAAGTCCTGTTGGGCGACAAGCTGGCGGCGTTACAAGAGGCGGCGGAAAAGGCCAACGAAATTCCCGCACCCGTTAAAATTCCAGACCCCGCCGCAGAACCTACGGTCACGATTCTTTGGAGCGAAAGTGACAAGCTGCAGGACGGCGAAATCATGCCGCTGTCCGTGGCAAACCGCGTCTTTGAAGAACTGGACACCGCCCAGCACACGGACCGGGAAAAGGACGGCTACACGGGCGGCTGGTACGACAAGACCGCATTCCGTATTGATTTTACCCTGAACGGCCAGCCGGACAACTACGAGGGGCGGCAGGATTTCGGGGACGGGGATGGCTCCCTGATTCAGCACATTCAGAGTTACCACGAATACTACGCCAAGGACGAAAACTGGAAAAATTTTGTTCTGCACAACAAAGGCCCGGAAGCGTGGGAACAAGACAAGGCAGAGCGGGAAATGGTGCTGACCGAGTTTATCCCGTACCTCAAACAACATTGCAATCTTTCGGCCATGGAGCAGGCAGCCACCGCCGCTTTGCGGGAGGGACAGAACATTTCGCCGGAACAGGCTGCCTATTACAACACTGTTGTGGCCTATGTGCAGGACTGCCGCCCGCTGCTTAACCAAGGCCAGTATAACTTGCCGGAACCGCCCAAGCTGGCTGACTTTGACCAGAGCTTGCAGGATTACAAGGCACAGGTGCAGGCCGAGATCGCGCAGGAAGCGGCTGCTGCCGGAATGACCGTAGAGGAATACGCAGCGGCAGGCTTTGAAGCACCGCAGCAGGACGGCTTTTCCATCTACCAGCTGCGCAATGAGGATTCCACCCGCGATTACCGTTTTGAGCCCTACGACCGCCTGCAGGCTGCCGGTTTGACCGTGGACAAGGCCAACTATACGGAAGTATACGCCGCGCCGCTGGCTGCGGGTACCACATTGGAGGACATCTACCGCACATTCAATGTGGACCATCCGGCAGATTTCAAGGGACACTCGCTGTCTATTTCGGATGTGGTGGTGCTGCACCAGAATGGGCAGGACACCGCCCACTACTGCGACAGTGTGGGCTTTCAGCAGGTGCCGGAGTTCTTACGGGAAAACCCGCTGCGCACCGCAGAGCTTTCCACCGAACAGAACGAAAACATGATTGACGGTGTGCTGAACAATGCGCCCTCTTTAGGTGAGTTGGAAGCCAAAGCAAAGGCCGGGGAACAAATTTCTCTGACGGACCTTGCCGCCGCAGTCAAGGCCGAGGAAAAGGCACCGAAAGCCAAGAAGTCCCGCACCGCAAAACCGAAAAAGCCGTCCATCCGGGCACAGCTGGATGCCGCAAAAAAGGAGCAGAGCAAACAAACACTGCCACGGGAAAAGACAAGGGAATTGGAGGTGTAAACCGTGCAGAAATTTGAAAATATGGATGTGATCGCTGCGCTGGAAGCCATCATGCACCAGAATACTGCGTACTATCAGAGCGATTTTGCCTATGACATTAAGCTGTTGCGGGAGGCTGTCCGCAGCGATCAGCCGGAAGATAAGCTGCTGTTGTGGCTGTCCCGGCCCTCTGGGACATTCTGCTTCCGGGAACGGGACGTGCTGCTCAAAGACACGCAAGCCTACAACACATGGAAATTCTGCGGTGAACAGACCCATGACAGGATTCTTGCCTATGCGGTGGAACTGACCGGCGCGGCCAACGGAACTGTGCAAGGCAATCTGTATGAACTGGACTATCAGCAGCACTTCCAGCATATCCGGGATGCAGCCCTGCCCGTGGGCACCAATCGTCTGATCTACGAAAGCGGGATGCGGGAGATTGGCCCCAAAGAGCGTTTCGACAGCCGCCCGGACAAATATTTCGGGAGTTCGTGCGGTATGAAATGCAGCCCCGTGAGCCGGAACTTCTGCAAGCGGCCATCCGGCAGGAGCAGCGCAGCCGGGAACCTGCACGGCCCGGTGATTTCAAAGAACACCTTGCGGCATTGCACACCGGGCTGATCGAGGCCGAGGCACAGCGTATCGTAGCCGATATGAAGCGGCTGGCTGCTCCCAACAGCCCGGACAAGAATCGTTTTATGGTGGAGGTGTCACCCTACTTCACCAAGCTGGCATCCAGCCGGGACACGGACCAGCTGATTGCCATGCTGCCGTATAAATCTTTACATCTGTCCAGCGTAAAAGACCGTTTTGGCATCTACGCGCTGGTTGACAAAAACGAGAACCGAGATAAGAACATTCGCAAGCCCCGTGCTTCTGTCCGCAAGCAGCTTTCCGAAACGAAACAGGCCGCCAGCCCGACAAAGGCAGCGGCCCGCAGCAAACAACACGAAATGGAGGTCTGACACATGAATTTTAGCGTGGAAGAAGAAAATTTGATCTGTATGTACCACACCTCTGACCGCCGCCGAACGATGGCGCGGATGCTGACCGCCCTGCCGGACATGGACACGGAAATGCGGCGGCTGGCAAACGGTACTATTGCAAAGTTGGAGCACATGACTGATGCGGACTTTGACGGACAGAGGTTCGATTTTGCGGGTGAGTGATACCGCCAGCTTGACAACCACACATTATTTCAATCAAAGTAATGTGTCATTGTCGGTACAGAAATAGCCGGACACGGTGGCCTTGTGGCTGCTGTGTCCGGACTGTTTTTCTGTCAATCACTTTCTGATAAAGCGAATGATATTCCCGTGTACCGAAATGTATTTTTCTTTTTCCAATGTTTTTATATCGTTGTCAAAACTCGCCGTTACGCCTTGAATTACGCCGGGCTGCTCAGGCGGGAGGTATCGTTGCTTTAATTCTTCATAAGAAATTTCCCCTGCCGCTGAAATAAGGGATAAAAGTCCCAGATTATAGGGTTCAGTCATTTTCATATTAAATCCTCCCAATCTTATTATTTTTCTTTCTTTTCGGCAGACTGCTCTGGCAGTTCGGCGGCATCTTCTACAATGTCTGTTACAAGCTGCTGGAAGTCAAACGCATTCTTTTCTGTGATAACGGGCTTGCCGGTTTCCGCTTCAAGTGCCTGCCGCGCAATGCCGGCCACCTTGCCGCCGCGTTTGGCAACCTGCTTGTTTTCTTCAAAGGTCTGCGGCTTTGCAGTCTTGGAAATATCCGTGGTGGAGGCTTCGGCCAGCATCGTCAAAACAAGTTCCAAATCGGTCATGTTGTCCCGGAGATTTTCTTTTGTCAGGCCTTTCAGCCGCTTGTACTGCCCTGTGGTCATGCCGGACCATGCGCGGGAGATTTCATCGGTCAGGATGGCGTACTCCTTGCCTTTTTGCACCCCGCGCTTCTTCCATTCGTCTGTCAGTTCGTTTCGGATACGGATTGCCAAAAGCCGCTGGTGAATCCATTCTTCGGAGTAGCCTTTCTTCAAATAGGTATCAAGCGCACGGTCAATGGCCTGCTCCGGGTCGATTGTTTCCTCAATGCGTTCTTTGCCTACCATTGCCAGCCATGCCTTGAACGGTTCAGCTTTCGGAGATGGGATTGACTGGATGATGCGCAGGAGTTGTTCAGTGTTAGCGACATCCGTTTTGCGCTTTTTGCCGTCAGGAGCGGTCATTTTCAAACCATTACAATTTGTAATGGTTTCATTTCCTTCGTCTTTAAGACGCTTTTTTAGAACGCGCCAATAGTTCTGTGGGTCTGCGCTGTCAGTCAGAACAGCAATCACATCAACGATGGCAAAATACCATTCTTCCTTTTCTGCATCCCATGCAGTGCGGATTTTCTGATCTTCAAAAAGCTGGATAGAGCTGTTATCGTTCACTTCTGCCATAGAGGGTTCCTCGCTTTCGTTGTCTAGTTCTATTTTACATGATTTCGGGTGGAAACGCCACCCGGTCTAAGCGTTTGTGGTTCAAAAATCCGAACAATATTTTGTGCAGATTTACCGTTCCTGCATCTGCTCCTTTCCCGGTGCTGTCCGCAGAATGCCGTCCACATTCTGCTTTATGATGCCATACTCCTGCATCTGGCGTTTGGCATCATTGTACTGCCGCTGCATCTGGTCTTTCTGCTCGGCCAGTTGCTTATACTCGTTTTTCAGGGCGTAGAGGTCGGGTAGCTTTTGAAAGCCCTGCTCTTTTAGAGCTTTCGCCGCTGCTTCATAGAGAATCAAGGTTCCTTCATGTTTACGTCGGAACTGCTTTTTGTCAGCAGCCCGCTGATACTCCTGCAACAGTGGGCGCAGTTCTTTACAGGTGGTGACATCCTTTATCAGCACGGCCATTTCAGCAAGTCGGCGCTCTGCTGCTTTCAATGCGGCGGCAGCTTCGGTGCTGGCGGCGGTGATCTCGGCCACCCGGCTTTCCAAATCCGGGTAGCTTTCGATTTCATGCTCGGTCAGGAAGTTCAGCGTCCGGGCCGCCTGTTTCAGATTGTGGAGTTTTGCCCACTTCTCATACCCTGCGGACTGCTGGGCCTTGATGCTGTTCTCCAAATCAATCCGCAGCGAAATTTTGCGGTTTTCTTTGGGCTTCCGCTCCACGAACCGCCCTTTGATGCGCTGGGTGATGGCTTCTTCGGTGTAGGCTTCGCCCAGCGTTTTGCAGCGGGTGAACCGTTCCTGTCCGGGCGCGCGGAACGAAACATACTTGCCACGCTTGACCTCGTAGCCCTGCTCCTGCAGGAGCCGCAGAAAATCGTCAAAATCCTTGACCTGCGGGATGGCGGCATCTATGGCGGCTTTCAGCTTCGCCTTCCAACTCGTGCCCTTGCGGTGTGCGTCCCACTCGGCATAGCTCTTGCCCCGGTCTTGACCGGGCATCACCACAGACAGGCCGTATTCCTTGCATAGCCGATCGCTAGTGCGCCGGATGTAGGCATAACTTTGTCGGTTGGAAACATACTTTCGCTGATTCACCATGTCCACAGCGCAAAAGATAATGTGGTTGTGGACGTGCCCTTTGTCAATGTGCGTAGTTAGCACATAGGGATATTTTCCTTGCAGCACTTCATCTGCAAGCTGTCGGCCAATTTCGTGGGCCTGCTCCGGCGTGGTTTCGCCCGGCGCAAAAGACTGTATCAGGTGGTGGGCCAGATTGTTGCCTTTCTGCATGGCCTGTGACAACAGCAGTTCAAATTCGATGTCTGCGGTTTCGTAGGCACAGGCAAAGGAGGACACCAACATTTTTTCATCCGTCTTGGCCGGATTCTCGATGTAGTCCAATGCCTTTTTCAGCGTTGACTTGATAGGATGTATCTTTGTAACTGCCATATCTGCGCCAATGCTCCCTTGATGTCCGCAACGTCTTGTGTGTACAGCGGCCCCATGCTGTTCAGCCGCCGCGCGATCTGGTTAATATTGACACCAATCTTTTGCAGTTCGGCGGTCTGCGCCCGGATGTCGGTGGTGTCGATGTGGACAACATAACCATCTATCAGCATCTTCCGGGCGTAGGCAGAAAAATTCCGTGTGTGCAGCAGGGCCATCTTCTGCCGGATAAGTTCCCGTTCCTCCGGCGTCACGGGAACACGCAGAACAATTTTTCGGGTTCGGTTCGTCATAGTTTCACCTCGTTTCTTGGGGGTCTGGGGTACTCCCCAGCAAGCATTTTTGCCGGGAGTGGCTACACTCCCTATGCTTGCTACGTTACCTCTCCCACTACTAAGACACCGAAACGCCCCCGTTTTGCCCGCAAAATGACAAAAAAAAAAATAAGAGGACGCTTTTGCATCCTCTCAATGACCGTGCATGACAATCAGACACACACGGGCTCTTTTTCCTGTTCATGGATTCGTAAGGCACCGTCAATGGCACCTTCTACGATGGGTAAGTATTCTTCCGGGCAAAGCTGCAGCTTGTGGCTGACCCGCTGACGTTCCGCACTTTCTTCCCGCATGAGTTCCGGGTTGAAGTACCGCTCCACGGGCAGACCACATATTTTTATCAGCTGAATCACCACCGGCAGGCTGGGCAGCGTGCCTTCGTTTTCGATGTTCGCAAGATACCGGCTGTCACAATGTATCATGTCAGCCAGCGCACTGCGGGAAAGTTGTTTTGCCTTTCGAGCTGCCTTGACATCCGCTCCGAACGTTTCAAAGCCGGGACAGTCCTCAATTTTCGCCATTCTGCATCACCCATATACATTTTATAGTTCATGGACGATTGGCGAAATGATGCAAAGCGCATTGTTGCTAAACTTTATTGTTCATAGTTTGAGCATTGTATTGTAAAGTGGGCTATCCTATAATAAGGAAGAAACCCTTTTTTGAAAAATCCGTCCGCTGTAACATTTCGCGGACATTTGCCTGTTATACTATCTGCAAAAAGCAAAGGAAGTGAGGATATGAAGCAGATTTTAATTGTCGAGGACGACAGTTTTTTGAATAAGATGTTAGCCTATAACCTGACCGCAGACGGCTACGGCGTGACTTCTACTCTAAATGCCAGAACCGCAGCCGAAGCCATCCGCCAGCGGGAATTTGATTTAGTGCTGTTGGACATTAACCTGCCAGATGGGAACGGTTTTGAGCTGTGCAAGCTGATAAAGCCCCAGCACCCGGACACCATCGTAATATTCCTGACCGCCAACGATCAGGAGAGCGACCAGATACGGGGCTATGAGGTGGGCGCGGTGGACTACATCACAAAGCCCTTTG
>ENA-OQIX01000021-OQIX01000021.1-human-gut-metagenome-genome-assembly--contig:-NODE-21-length-25660-cov-2.879998_pt1 | contig 25660 bp, 27 predicted proteins | sample MGYA00242591_ERZ504756 | MGnify/ENA primary metagenome ERZ504756 (study PRJEB26092, sample SAMD00036369) | human gut metagenome | host: Homo sapiens | study: EMG produced TPA metagenomics assembly of...
ACATTGGCTACTTCACAGCCATTACCATGTGTTATTTTCTTGTGGAAGGTTTTTACTATACACATTCCAGGAGAAAATACGGTGAAAGGCTTCTGATCTTTGCCGGAATCTCCCAGGTTCCCTATATGATAGCCTTTGGGAATTCACAGCTGAATATGATCTTTACTCTGTTTATCTGTTTTATGATCCTGGTTGTTCAGGAAAGGATGATGGCAAGTAAATGGAGAATTCCACTTCTGATCCTGCTTCTTTTACTATCCGTTTGTTCGGACTGGGCAATCCTGGCACCGGTTTTTACCATCTGGTTCCATGAGAGCTGGGGGAACAGGAAGAGGATGATAACAGCGTACGGAGTCGGTGCTGCCCTTTTTGTGCTGTTTAACTACAGCTCCTACGTGGAAAAAATGGCAGCCGGACCGGCAATGATCCATGCTCTGTTTTCGGCAGCAGGGATCGTGGCATCAGGAATCATCATCCTGTGCTTCTATAATGGCAAAAAATCCGAAAAAGCACCGAAGTTTTCCAAGTGGTTTTTCTATATCTTTTATCCGGCACATCTGCTGATTCTGAGCATAGTCCGTGTTATAGTACAGTAAGAGATAAAATAAAATCTCTCCAATATTTATAACCGGATAGATTGCCGAAAATAAATTTCATATCCACATAAAACATAGTAATTCTGTAAGAAAACAGAAAAATAGCGAAAAAACTACTTGAAAACCCACAAATTATCTGCTATGCTAACTGACATGACAAAGGCGTCTGGAAATTGAGTTTCCAGGCGCTTTTTGCGTTGCAGAAATAAATGAGGGAATCGAGGAGGAATGATTATGAATGCAGGAGATACTGGTTTTATGCTGATCTGTACGGCCTTTGTGTTCTTTATGACACCTGGGCTTGCGTTTTTCTACGGAGGACTGGTCCGCAGGAAAAATGTGGTAAATACCATGATGGCCTGTGGGGCGATCATGGGACTGTCCGTAGTTATGTGGACATTGTTTGGATATTCGCTGGCATTTGGAGGAAATCATGGCGGGATCATCGGAGATTTTCGCTGGTTTGCGCTGAATGGCGTAGGCTGGGAGCCGGGACCTTATGCGGATACGATCCCGCATCTGGTATTTGTGACGTTCCAGATGATGTTTGCCATGATCACACCGGCACTGATCACCGGTGCCGTGGTTGGAAGGATGCGTTTTAAGGCACTGTTTTTCTTTATTGCGATCTGGTCTTTGATCGTGTATTATCCAATGGCACATATGGTCTGGGGAGACGGTGGATTTCTGGCAGCCATTGGCTCTGTGGATTTCGCAGGAGGAAATGTGGTACATATCAGTTCCGGTGTCAGTGCACTGGTTCTTGCCATTTATCTTGGACAGAGACGCGGCTATGCAAAAGCAACCTATCGCACACACAATATCCCATTTGTATTTCTCGGAGCAGCTATGCTGTGGTTCGGATGGTTCGGCTTCAACGCTGGTTCCGCGTTTGCCGCCAATGGCACCGCAGGCTACGCTTGGGTTTCCACTTCCGCTGCAACCGCCGCCGCAATGCTCTCTTGGGGCTTCACTGAGAAGATCCGCACCGGCCACTACACCGCCATGGGTGCCGCTTCCGGCATCGTCGCAGGTCTGGTTGCCATCACTCCGGCCGCCGATGTGGTTTCCCCGCTGTGGGCCATCGTGCTCGGTGCCATCGCCGGCGTGCTCACCTGCCTCGCTTGCGGCCTGAAGTTCAAGCTCGGCTACGATGATTCTCTCGACGTTGTCGGCGTCCACGGCGTCGGCGGCTTCACCGGCACTGTGCTCATCGGCTTCTTCGGCGAAGGTACCGGTCTGTTCGCGGGCGGCGACTGGAAGCAGCTGGTTGTGCAGCTCATCGTTGCCCTCGTTGCCATCATCTGGTCCGCTGTTGTCACCGGCATCATCGCCTTCGCTCTGGAGAAGACGATTGGTTGGCGTGTCACCGAAGCTCAGGAAGTCGGCGGTATCGATCTTGCCGATCAGGGCGAACGTGCTTACGATTTTGCTGGTACCGCCAGCTCTGTTCTCAAGGAGGTGAAGTGAGATGAAGCTCATTACCGCTATCATTCAGCCGCATAAGCTTGACGATGTCAAGGAAGCCCTCGCTGCCGCAGGTGTTCACGGTCTGACCGTGTCTGAGGCTAACGGTTACGGCCGCCAGCGTGGCCACACCGAGGTCTACCGTGGCGCCGAATACACCGTGGATCTCATTCCGAAGATTCGCATCGAGGTGCTGTCCGACGACGCCGATGCCGAGACTCTGGTCGGTGTGATCGTCAAGTCCGCCGGCTCCGGCACCATCGGCGACGGCAAGGTCTGGGTTGCCCCGCTTGATTCGGTGACCCGCGTGCGCACCGGCGAGACCGGCTCTGCCGCTATCTGATAATTCATTCGGATAGATATTAAGGGTCCCGGGCTTAGGTTCGGGTTATCAATAGACAGATCCCCGTACGTGCTTCGCGCCGTGCGGGGATTTTCATACGATTTTCGCGTCATATTTTTTGCTTCGGATTTCCCACTTTCGCTTTTATCTGCTCAGATTTGCTTGCTTTTGCGAAGATTCATAAGGATTTGCTATGACTTCAGCGGTTGATGGTCTTAAACAACGTTTCATGGATATGAGTCAGCCGGATGCCGACGGCGTGTACCGCAATGGTGCGGCGAAGCGCAAGGTTCGTACGGATCTGGCCATGGATTGCCTGACGAAGTTGTGGCAGGAGGCCTGCCAGACGGTTTCTTTTGACGTTCCACAAACTGGTATTGGTCTTGGTGCGGTGGGCTCGTTGGCTCGCGGCCAGGTTGGTCCGAGTTCCGATCTTGACTTGGTGGTCATTTATGAGCCTCACGCGCTCACTGACCAGCAGCTCAATGAGCTTGCCAACAAATTGTGGTATCCGATTTGGGATTCTGGTCTTGATCTTGACCAGTCGGTGCGTACCCGCGCGCAGTGCGAAGCGGTCACCGACCATGATTTGCCTGCCGCGATGGGTTGGCTGGATGTGGTGCCGATTGCGGGCGATACGCAGCTGATCGAATCCACGGCCGTCTCCATTTTGGAGCGTTGGCGTAGGGCCGCCCGTAAGCGCTTGCCCGAATTGTTGGGTTCCGCCAAGTCTCGTTTGGGCGAGTTCGGCCGTATGGCGTATAGCAATCAGCCTGATATTAAGGAGTCTCGCGGCGGTTTGCGTGATTCCGTGCTGGTCTCCGCGCTTGCCGCTTCTTGGCTTGCCGACCGCCCGCACGGCCAGTATGACGATGCCGTCGAACGGTTGTTGGATGTGCGCGATTGCATTCATTTGGTCGCCAATAAAGATACGAATATGTTGCTCGCTCCTTATCAGGCGAAGGTTTCGGCGATGCTGGGTTTGGCTGATCCGACGTTGCCGAGCGGCGAGCGTGAGGCGAAGTCGATTGATGATTTGCAGACGTTGCTTGCGCGTGTTGGTCGCCAGATCGCGTTTTCGCTTGATTCCACGGCTTCTCGCGCTGAGCATTCGTTGACTCATGAGAAGCCTCGTTTTGCGTTTTTCCAGGTGTTCCAGCCTCGTGGCGGCGGTAAGCGTCAGGCGCCTACTTTTGATGTGATTGCGCCCGGTATCGCCAAGCATGAGGAGGAGATCGTGCTTGCGCCGGGTGCCGATCCGAAGTCCGATCCGTGTCTTGCGTTGCGGGCTGCTGTTGCTGCGGCTGAGTTTGGTCTGCCGATCGCGCCCGGCACGTTGCAGAATCTGAAGTCGTGTCCGATCGATGATCGCACGTGGAATGATGAGTCGCGTAGTCTGTTCTTGCGTTTGCTTGCGAGCGGTCCCGCGTTGTTGCAGGTGTGGGAGGAGATTGATTTTGTCGATATTCCGGGTCGGCTGATTCCGGAATGGCTGGCGATTCGTAATCGTCCGAGCGCTTCGGCCGCGCACCGTTACACGATTGACCGTCATTCGGTTGAGGTGGTCACGCGGCTTGGTCGTGAAACACCTCGTGGAAACCGTTATGATGATCGGCATTATCAGGCGTTGCTGTTGGCTGGTATTTTGCATGATATCGGCAAGCGTCCGGGGATTGCCGATCATGCTGCGGAGGGTGCCCGCCATGCGTCTACGGTGTTGAAACGTATGGGTTTTGACCGTGACATTATTTGGTGGGTCACGTTGCTGGTGCGTGAGCATCTTACGTTGTCGGAGTTTGCGACTGGCCAGAATCCTAATGATCCGAATGTTGGCGACGAATTGGCCTCTCGTCTTGATCATGATCCGCTGCTGCTTGACATGCTGTTTGACCTGACTCGTGCTGACGGTTCATCGTTGGGTGCCACGGCCGGCGAGACCATTTCCAAACAGTACGGCTGGAGCAAGTGGCGTGAAACCCTCGTCCGAACCATGTACGATGCCACCCGCTGTCACATGTGATGCCGCGTAGGCTGTGAGCGAATGCCCGGCAAAGCGACATGGTTGCCGATGCGGTACCGCCGCGTCGGCGGAAACCCATCGTTTAAGAAAAAGTGGGGAATATATCACCTTCGGTTCACTTAAGCAAGTCACAACCAGGGGAATGGGCACCCGTACGAAAGATGTCCCCAAGTTGTCCACTTGGTTATCCCCATTTGGTGGATAACTCGATATGTTTTCCACATAGTTATCCCCAGTATGTGGATAACTCGGGTTTTTTCGGCTTTCTTATCCACAGCGAACAGATTCGCGCGTGTCGGGTGATTTCGATCCTGCCAATGCGGAGATTCCTCCAGAATCTCATCGCAATATCATTCGTGAAGTGGCACAGGTATTATGGTTTTTCCCGGTACACCACACATCGAAGAGCTGGAGAAGCATGGCGGAGAGCAATTCTTGGAACAATGGCCTGAATCAAGGGCAAAACCGCGGTTTTTCAGGCAATGGCAGCATTTCCGGCGCGTCGGGAACGGCTATTCGCGACGCTATCTTCGACCGTGTGCCGCCACATGACGACGCCGCCGAAATGGCGGTGCTCGGCGGCATGCTCATGAGCAAAGACGCCATCGGCGAAGTCTCGCAGATGATTGACATCACCGACTTCTACCAGCCGCGCAACCAAACCGTGTACGAAGCCATCATCAACCTGTTCTCCGCATCGCAGCCCGTCGACGCGGTGCTGGTGGCCAACCAGCTGCTCAAAGACGGCGACCTCGAAAAAGTGGGGGGATCCGACTATCTGCACAGCCTCGTCGCATCCGTGCCGACCGCAGCCAACGCAACCTTCTATGCCGACATCATCCACCAGCGTGCCATCCTGCGCAATGTGATCGCAGCCGGCACCAAAATCGCACAGCTCGGCTACACCGCCGAAGGATCCCAAGCCGAAGACGTCGTCAACCTGGCACAGGCCGAAGTCTACGAAATGTCGACCGGCAAAGTGAGGCAGGATTGCGCGCCGATCGGCACCGTCATCACCGACACCCTCGACCAAATCGACCGGCTGCAAAACGGCGAGGTTTCCAAAAGACGTCTACGCCCGCACTAACGCCGACGGAACGACGGTGCCTGTCCGCGTCTGCTGGCCGGACGGCCGCGGCTTCACGATCGACGAAATCATTCGAATAGACCCCTTCGGCGCGGTCATCCACGACGCGCAGACGGCGGTCTACACGGTGCGCTTCGGCGGCTGGACCACTCAGCTCATGCTGGAGCACTACCACAGGGAGGACCCCATTCACGGGGCAGATGACCGCCTGCGATGGTGGGTCTGGGCGTTCGAGAACACCCGCTCGAAGAACGACGTTTCCGCACCGCCTGCCGACACGCGCGTCCGGTGAACGCGGGTTGGGTCGTCATGCGGAACGCAGAGGGTGACGTCGGCTAGAGCCAAGCTCCGGTCCACTCGCTCCGGTTCCTCGTCGCCGCGAGGAGCGCACCGCATGCCGCGAGCAGTTCGTAGTCCGCGATCCTGATCCCGACCGACATGGCCTCAGCGAGGACTTCAATCCTTCTGCCACAATCCTCGATCTCGGAGAACTACCCCGATACCGTCCATGAGCCGCTGGGCGGCTTCGCTCGGCCCGTCCCCCGTCGTGACATGACGTTCTTCCATGCCGAAACAATCCTCTCTATGCGAGAAAGGCGATGATAGCAGGTGCTGCCCGGGCCAGCATAAACAGCGTTTTACATTTTACGGCATCCGCCGACGGCGGCCACGGCTCCGTGGCCGGGTGATGCCTCCGCTGCGCCCTGTAAAGGCCGCTCCATGAGGCCCCGCACAAACCTCCGCTCCGCTCCGGTTGGTGGAGGCCGTCATGGAGGACCTTGACAGGCCTTCGCTCCGGCATGGGCTTTGCCCGCAGGGGCGAGATGTTGAGGGCCACGTGCCCGGAACGGAGGAAGACATGCAGCAGCTGATGACCGTGGAAATCGCCAAGACGGCGCCGGGGCTCTATGGGCAGGACGGGGCGGAGGACCCCACGGTCTACGCCCACTACTTCTCGTGCGTGAACGGATGGGACTGGTGGCTGCTCGAGTTCGACGGCACGGACGAGGCGTTCGGCCTCGTCGAGGGCTACGACGACGAGCTCGGCTACTTCAGCATCAAGGAGATGGCCGAGCTGAACCGCCAGATGGGGTTCGCCGCCGTCGAGTCGCGACGAGCACTTCTCCCCGAAGCCGCTCAGCGCCGTCAGGGGGAGGTAGCCGCATGGTCACGGTCGAGTTCGACTCCATGGGCGAGGCGGTCCGCCTCGCCCTCGTGGCCGGGGAGTACGCGGGCGGCGGCCTGGCCGTCCTCCTCCTCGACGCCACGGACCCGCGCTCCGATGGCTACATGGCCGGGTGGGGCGTGCTCACGGCGAGCGTGCCGGCGGCCGCCGAGTGGTGCCGCGGGCGGGGCAACATCGCCATAGACGCCGACGCGCCCGCGGCGCTCCTCGAGGCGCTCGAGGCCGCCGGCACGGTCCGGATGGCCGACCGCTCGGCGGCGTCCGGGATGGCCCGCTACCCGCTGGCCACGGTCGCCGAGCACGCCCTCGGCGGCATGGGCGGCCTGAGCGAGACCCTCGAGGAGGCCCTCGGCTCGACGGTCGTCGTCGAGTACGAGTCGGGCGGCGACGGCGGCGCGTTCGAGGTGGGGACCGCGCCGGCGGGCTCGGCCGAGCTCGAGCGCATCATCGCCGCCGCGAGGTCCGAGGCCGACGCGCTGGCAGCCGCCGGCGGATGGGCGGCCGTCCGGGTCGGTTTCGGGGACGCCGAGGCCATCGACTGCGAGACGGGCCGGACGGTCTTCACGGCCGGGGCGGAGTAGCCCCGGCCGCCGCCCGCACGGGCATGCCGGCGACGGCGTGCCCCTCGCGGCGTTTCCCGGGGATGGACCGCGCCATCCCCGGACCCCTGTGCGCCAAAGGGACGAGTCCCCTTGGAACCCCGGGCCGCCGCCGGCGGGCCGTGAACGGCGGGACAATCACTCGGCTTCAACTCGCGATCGCCCCGCCGGCTCTCGCTCCGGCTCCGTTCGATGGCTCCCCTGGGTCGCCATCACTGCGCCTCCGCTCACCTGTCCCGTTGCACTCCGGTCGATTCGGCCTACGCTTCTCGGGGCATGCAAGATATGTATTCCGTGCAACGGAATATCTTGCCCGGCCGAAGCCGGGATGTGCGAACCGCTCCAAAGTCGCTCCCGCAGAACCGTGCAACAGGCTTACCGGCTGTTGCACGGACCTCAGATATGAAAGTCAGTCCCGGCCTCTTTCGTCATCCACACCCTCGCGAGCCAGCTCCCACGCGGCCCGTATGGCAAGGTCGATTCCCCTTGCCGTGAACCTCATAATCCGCCCGGTCGAGCGGTTGACGGCGTAGCCGAGCCTCGCGCCGTTGATCTTCCTCGTCTTGCCGAGGGACTCCGAGTGATAGCGGTATTGCAGCGCCCCCCGCTTGGATCGGGCGATCTCGATCCCATCCGATTCCAACCGCCTTGCAAACTCTCCGAAGTGGTCGGGGCAGCTCTTGAGCCTCCCGACCTCCTCTGCCCTCTGGGCGACAATCGCTCGGACCCTTGCGTTCTCGGATTTGTCGGATCTCCCCTTCTTTGCCATCTCGCGCTCCTCGCGACCGGGCTGGCGCGCGTGCACCTTCGAGTTCGAGAGGCCCCTTTCGAGCTGGCTCAGGCCGTACTTCGTATCGAGCTCCTTCACCGTTCTCACGCGGGATTTCGCCGCCGCCCTCGCCGGCCCGTCGTTCAGACGCCGCCCAGTCTCGAGGTCCGTCCTATTGATGGCGAGGTGAGCGGCGAATCGGGCCGATCCATCCGACCTGCACCTCTCCTCATGCAGCACAATCACGATCTCCTGGTTGGGATAGCGCTTGGCGATGTAGTCCCTCGCGTACTCCATGCAACGCGAGGGCGTCATCGGCCCGCCGTTGCAGGAGCACTCGTCCGGGTTGAAGCCGATCACCTGATGCTGCATGTACGTGCACCTTGCGCCCTGCTTCCCGGGCGGTTGTGCCCGGCGCCTCCCGGGTGGCGTCCATTTCCTCGAACCATCGATCCTCATCGATGATGTGCTGGGTATCGTGGTCCAGGACTTTCTCCCTGTCCCAATCGAATACCGCTTGAGGTTTTGGAGGTGCTCCCCGCTCATGACGCTCGCCTGCTTGATTGCGGTCATTTTCCAACTCCCTTCAAAAACCGCCGTCAGTCGACGAAGAGGCCGGACCATCCGTCGGCAACAGGCGGCTCCGCGGCCTCTTCCTCGAATTCGGGAGTCCAGAGATCGACGCCGTCCTCACGACCCATTTGCCTTGATATCAGCCTGGCCTGGTATTCCATCCTCTTGGCCGCCTCGTGCTCGCGCGTCCCCAGATCGAAGTGCTCCTTCGTCGGCATCCGCGTGCAATCGCAGACAGGGGCCCGGAAGCACCCCGCATGTTCCCTGCCCACGCCGTTCTCCGCGGTCTTCACCACGATGACGCCGTCCTTGTCGGGGGACATCTCCGTCCACTCCCAAGGATGAATCAGGTCGTCGGCGTGCTCGCTGTAGGATGTCGACCCCGTACCGCCCGAAGGCCCCCTGCTCGAGCTGGTTCCCATGGTGTGCCGCGTCGTCTTCCCGACTAGCTCGGTGAAATACTGGCGGTCCTCGGCCTCGCCCAGTTTCATGGCGACCTTGACGCCGCAGTTTGCCAGGATCTTCTTCCGTCCGTCGCGCTCGCCGTACTTGTTCAGCTGAGAGATGTTCTGGACTGCGCCCATCCAGAACAGGTCGTACGAGCGCCCAAGGCTGAGAAGGCTAGGCAGGCACTCGACCTTCGGCAGGTTCCCCCATTCGTCGCCGAGGATGGACACCGGCCGCGGCAGCTTTCCACCAGCTGCGTCCGCGATGGAATACACGGCAGCGTAGAGCTGCTCGAACAGGACCGCCGCGATCGCGTTGTAGGGGGAGCCCTCGTCCATCACGTGGAGGAACAGCGCGGTCTTCTCGCTCAGGATTCTACTCGGATCGATATCATCGCCCGAGACCATTCGCGCAATCGGCGCCGAAGCGTAGATCCTCAGGTTGACCTTTAGCGTGGAAACGATGCTCCTCAGCTCGTTGCCGCCGCTCGAGATGAACTGTGAGGCACGCGAGCGGGCCGGATGCCCCTGCGGCAGGGAACGGAACAGGCCCTTCAGCGGCTCACACGGATCCTCGCCGGCCCCCTCCGTCCCCAGGCACATGATGTGGTAGACCGTCGCGAGGTGCTTGCAGCCCCGCGGGCAGCCCTCGTCCAGCACGACCAGAAGGATCGTCGCGGCGAGCAGCGACCGCGCGGATTCCGTCCAGTGGCTCGCCTTCGCATCGCCCTCCCCGGCGATGAGCGTACGGGCGACGGCATCCGCGGCCTGCTCAGCCCCCGGCAGATTCCCCCCGTTCGCGAGCCTATCGACCATTTCCAGTGGATTGAACGTGTCGCTCTTCTCGGGATGCTGGGCGTCCAGCAGAAGCACCCGGTACCCGCGACGCTCCAGCTCGTCGCCCGTCAACTCGATGAGCTCACTCTTCACATCGGACACGATAATGGTCTGCGGCCTCGATTCCCCGTCATCCGCCCCATACGTCAGCAGATCAATTGTCGGGATCAGCAGCGATCTTGATTTTCCGGCACCCGTTGAGCCGTCGAGGAACATGTGCCGCCTCGGTTCGAACAGATACTTGGAGCCGAACAGCGTCTTCTCAAACCCGTACACGAATCCTCTGCTTTTCGGCTGTCCGTGCCCGTCCCAAATCTCCGAGCCCCGGATGGTCTCCGGCCCCGTTTTCACCCGCGCCTCCCCAAGTACACCTCCGTCGGCGGCTCGCTCCTTCGAGGAAGCCGATAGCTGCATGAGCACGAATACCGACAGGAACAGCGCGAACGAGGCGAGACAGCCAGGGACGCAATGAGGCCCCACGTTAATCCACCACCAAATGGTGTTATCCACGCTCAGGGTGAATCCGATCGAGCTCAGCTCGATTGGAAATCCGAGGATCATGCAATCGAGGGGAATGGCGATAAGTGGCGCAAACCCCGCGGTAAGCAGCGCTGCGAAAACCAGCGCCATGACCACCTTCTCCTTCACGAGAACCACCTACTCTCTCGCACGGGCGAGTAGGTCGTTGACCCAGCCCACCGCCGTCGAGACGATTGATGTCGCCCGGTTGAGATTATTGAGGACGACCGGATCGGACCCGTAGGTGTTGAGGGCGCGGACCGCCTGGTTGAGGTTCGTGCCGATCTTCTTCAACTCAGTCCTGATACCGGCAAGTTCCCCCGCGTCGGCGACCCTGACCGGCTTCTCGCCGCAGAGCAGGGCGGCATCGCGCATGAAGGAGGACGCCGGCATGTTCATGGCCGCCGCCTTCTCCTCGATAGCCTTACGCTGCGACTCACTCATCCGTACGTTGATATGCGTATTCATGGAAGTCATAACCATCCAATCCGAGCGGGGCCGACGCATCGGCCCCGCCCCTTTTATTAAGTTGAAATTGTTTGGAGCATCTGACCGATGCGCCCAATCCTCACCCTCGCCCAGACATCGAAGGGGACTCCCGGCAAGCTGCCGAGATATATACGGTATGGTCGCCATTGTTCTCTATAGATATCGAGAGCATCGAGCAGGCGCTTCCATTCCCAAATGAGCTCATCGGCCGAGAGCAGAGGAAGATCCCTGTTCTCGGCGCGCGCGAGCTCATCGGACGACAAGCATGGATTGGGAGCCCGGTATCCACCAATGTAGGGTCCGGGCTCCATAATTAGCCGATTTCGGTAAACATCGCTGCTGGTGCGTTGAACTCAAACTCGACAATACCGCAGGAACCGTAACGGTTCTTTGTGATTGAAGCAATGACGGGCCGTTTTTTAAGCAACATATTGGCATTACGCTCTTCGGGCTTATCGCCCTTAATAGAAAGCGACATAACGAGATCTGCCGAATACTCGAACATGTTGCACCCGCCTATCGCCTGAAGCCCGGTGGTCTGCTTGTCGTAATTAACGCGGTTAATTGATGAGATAGCGAAGAGCGGACAATGGGCCTCATCCACGATTCGGCGGAGCTCGGAAGCGACGAGCTTGAGACCGATACGCTCGTCGGCAATGCGCAGTTCCTGCGGCAAAGAGACGATTTGCGCGTAATCAACAATAACCAGTGGCGGTTCGCCATGTTTATCGGCAACCTCTTCGATTGCCTTTCGCATCCCGGCATATTTAATTTCACCAGGAATGATATACATTCGCTCGGCGATGCTGCGGGCGTAAATGTCGAGAACCTTCTCGAAGAGCCCGCGTTTGTCCTCAGACATGCCATCGCCGTTCATATCATCGTGCGTGAGCTCGCCGCCCGAGATGCGGGTGAGGCTCTTCGCGAGCATGCTGTCTCGCCCGAGCTCGCCCTCAAAGATGACCACCGGATGGCCAGCAATGGCCCATCCGTCGGCGATTTGCTGCATAAACGTTGTTTTACCCGTACCGGGTCCGCCGGGGACGATGCACAGGTATTGACGAAGACCTCCGAGGATAGTATCCAGCGCACCGTGTTCGATATGCCCAAGCGGCCTATTCTTTAAGATACGCAAGGCGGTCTCGTCGAGGCCGACGCTCATGGGATTTAAAGCCGGCACGGTTCGCTCGCCTCCAATTCATGGAGGTATGCAAAGAAGCTCGATTCAAGGATGTAAATGCGGCGGTGCAACGCAATCGCGCGCCCGCTCTCCTTCATCATCTTCGAGGCCGTAACCGGACTCAAGCCGGTTATCTTGCACACTTCAGCGATGCCAAGAAGGCGCTCGTGGCCCAAGTTGGAATCAGAAGAAACCGCAGTTGATGCTTGTACGGCAGCGTACGGTTCAGGCTCTACAATCATGGTAGAATCCTTTCAGGCTAGCTCGCCCCTCCCCCTTCGTCGCCAAACTTAGATAGGGAAGGGCGGGCGGCTTTTTAATCAATGACCGAAAATAAAATAACTCCTTTCAAACAAGCTGGTCAGGCGCTTACTGTTTATATTGTAACACTGTCTGTTGCACAATCATATCTAGTTACAGTTCTAATTTCTAATTCACTTTCTGACTGTATAGACTTTATTGTCTGACTGATTTAATATATATACAACGATGATTGGAGTGGTTATGGGACGTTTGCCATTATCCGGAAGTAAGATGCGGAAAATTAAGTTCGGAACAACTGTTCAGGCGACGACCCCGGAGAAAATCGAAGAGCTACGCCTCAAGAACCCCGAATCAGTCAGAAGCACCGGCGAGGCTATCGACTATCTATGCAACCTGCTCACGGGGTTGCAGCCGAGGGTCGCCAGGGCCCTCGATGAGGCGTGCCTCAGGGAAGCTCGGCAAATCACCAATGAAATGAAGGCCCTTCCCGTTGACGGATCAGAAGAAATGAGTTTTAGTCAATTGGAACTTTATCGAGAGCAATTCCAGAGGCTCCACGACCATTTCTCTTTATATTGCGAGAAAGAGGAGAGGCCCCAGGGAATGAGACGGGTCGATCTCCTCGGCGGCGATTACGCTGTCCTCCCCTCCTCTTGGACTTTATTGGAAACAGAGGAATGCGCGAAGTCTTGCAGCCAGGTCGGAATTATCGAAATTCGCGGCGGCGCAAAATACGATGCGCCTCATTTTTGCCTTCTTCCATAACGGAGAGTACAGTCAAAAGGACAAATTGCAGCGCGCAACCAAACTCTGGCCCCGCCATGACCGACGTGATGCGCGACGAGGTCAAACTGGTCACAGATGATGAGGGACATTACCTAAATATGGACGAGCACCTAGCCGCCCCCATCATTTGTTATTTCAACCTTCTAGATGCCAGCTACTATCAGTCTATGGAGCTGGAGCCGCCATATGGCGCAATGATCTACCGAAACAATGTCGCTTAAAAAAGAGGCCCCTTTGGGGCCTCTTTTTTAGCCCTTTTTAGCCCTTCAGCAGATCATCCAGCACTGATGCTGCCTTCTGGTCATTTGCCTCGATAAAGTGGCTATAGATAGACAGCGTCGTCGATGGGCTAGCATGGCCCAAACGCGCCTGGATCGTCTTAATGTCCGCATTGGCACCAACGAGCAAAGTCGCTTGCGTATGTCTAAGCTCATGAGGCTTCAGCCCGCTATAACCCGTATAGCGGGTACGTTTGACGCCGTCACTCCCAATGACTTCCCTGCTCTCCTTAAAAGTACCGAAGCCGTTTTTCGCCGCAAACAGCCTAAACGCCCTTGAATAGTTATGTCCATCCATCCGGGTCACAAGAGCCCGTTTGCCGTTGGCGGCGTCAACGATCCCAATGGAATGGACAATGGGCGTTTCTCCAGTCTGCCCCACTGCAAAGGAATCGAACTCACTCCGCTGAATGGCTTTCCACCTGTCCAGATAGTCGGCAAGTTCATTTCCAACCGAAATCTTACGCCTGCTCATCTTTGATTTAGGCGGCCTCAATGTCCTGTCGTTCGTATATTGCTTTACTATCCTCAGAGTCTTGGCGTCGGGGTCATAATCCTCCCATGAGAGACCAAGGGCCTCCCCCTTCCTCAAACCGCAGAGAAGTAGAAGCATTGTGCATGTGATAAAGGAAGATGGCTTCTTCTCCAAAAGGACCGCAAGAAGCCTTGCCGCCTCATCGGCGCTCAGCGCCTTACGAGCCTCGACATTCTGCTTGGGCAGTTTCACTCCCCTACAAGGGTTTTTGCCCACGAGGTCGTTATCGACGGCATCCTCCATTACCTGTTTGAGCTTGATGTGGATGCGGCGAATTTCACTTTCGCTGAATCGGCCTTCTTTTCTAGCCTTGGCATAAGCAGTGCGAACGTCATCCGATTTAAGCCGAGTGAGATCGGGATTGCCGAACAGCTCGCGTATGTGACGAATGTCCAAACCTTCACGCTCATAAGCAAGAGGTGATCCCATGGTCGACTCCCTGTTCGCGTGAAACCTGTCCGCATAATCTGATAGGCCCAGAGGACCATTGCCACGGTTGGAAGCGCCCTCAAGTTCAGCTCTATAGGCCTCCAGCGCCTTGGCGACTTCACTCGGCCAGTTTTTCGGGTTCTTGCTTCTGCAGTGAACCCTGCGTGACGGACTACGGCGGTACCGTCCTGTCTCCGGATCTTTTCCCAGGGAAAAATAAATCCGATAGACGCCTTTGCTCTTATCGATGCATTCCGATGTGCCGCGAGCGGTCTTTTTTATCAATCCCTGCAATCATATCCCTCGTTAGATTTTCGATTAGGCTTGCTGGCAAAGCCTTTAAAGCTTTGCCAGCAAGCCTAATCGAAACTTTTCACACTTTCAAGTCTCTCTAAGTGTGAAAATAGTGGGAAATATGATTCTAATAGCTAGCTCAATAATTGTTAATTACCTATTTCTACCTGCGCTTCCTTTTAATTCAGTGAAATTGGCCTCATCTCGTCAAATGCCGAATTCACGTACTCGTAAAGCGGGGGTCACCGGTTCGAGCCCGGTCGCTGGCTCCATTGCACAAGATAGCCGCCTTCGGGCGGCTTTTTTGTTGCTGATTTCGGGCGCGCTTCCGCCAATCCAAGCACAACGCCGCCGGAAACTCTCCTACTCAACAAAAGCCCCGCCAACCGCAATCCCCAAAGGAACCGCGTTCAGCGGGGCCCAAGCGAGCTCCCCCAAGGGATAACGCTCGCAACACGAACAGCTCAGCCGAGCAGCGCGCTACTCCTCCCAGTAAGCATCTGCAAGCAGCTTAAAGCAAATCTTCTTGACCGGCTGCGCGCCATCGCCCTGGAACTCGAGCGTGGGCATGTGAGGCTCGCCGGCAACAAACAGCGCAAACTTGTCGTCAGCAAGATCGCCGGCGATCGAGGCGTCGGAATCGACCAGATCATAGTCGTCCTTCTCGTCAAACTCCTGGACCAGCGTCAGGCTGCCCGTAGCGACTTTGAAGGCCTCGCGACCCTCGACGTCGATCTGCAGGTCGTGATAGCGCTGATGCGTCTCATAGTGAGCCTCAGCCTCGGGACGCGTCGTGGGAGACATGACGTTCGCAAAGACCTTCTCACCCAAAATCGGATGGCTGCCGACCTCGAGCTGTGCCGGGTCGTTCTCCTCGAGCCAGTCGATCAGCACGTCGAGGCCCTTGAGCATTCCGCGGTATTCCTCGATATCGCCCAATGCACCGTAAATCATCTAAATCCCCTCTCGGATCGTTTATTTGGCAGCTACTCGGCAAATGCATTACCGACGCTGTTGCCACCCACATACGTCTCGACCAGGGTAAGGTCGGGATTGAACACGACAGCATCGGCGTCGCGCCCCGGCATAATGCTACCGCACTTGCCGTCAACTCTAACCACAAGCAAGCAACCGATGCCGGGGCGCGCACAAGCTCCTACAGCTCGGTCACGACAACGCCGTTGTAAACCTCGTCCCAACGATCCATAACCAAGTGGCCAGTCATGGGATCCATGGCATTGAGCTTGCCGCAGGTGTTGGCGGTACGCAGCACCGTCTCGTCGTCGGCTCCGGCAGCAATCGCATGTGCGAAGCCGGCAATGGTCGAATCGCCAGAGCCCGTAGCGTTAACGGCGGGGATATCGGGGGTCTTGGCGCGGAACGCACGGCCGTTATGGAAACCAACGGAGCCGGCAGCGCCCATAGATACGACGACCCAGGGGATATCGGAGAAGCGGGCGTCAGAGGCGAGCGCGGAACGGAGCTCGTCCACATCGTCGGTGGTAAAGCTCGTGCCCAGAAGGCCGTTAATTTCGGTCAGGTTAGGCTTAACCAGCTCAGGCTTGACCTCGGACTTGAGCGCAGCCTCGAGCGAGGCGCCCGAGGTATCGAGCAGCACCTTGGCGCCGGCGTTCTCGGCAATACCCGTGATCTTGGCGTAGTAGCCCGCCTCGACACCACGGGGCAGCGAACCCGAGATGGTAACGACAGCGGCCTTGCTCGCAAGCTCGGCGAACTTGGCGGTAAAGGCATCGAGCTCCTCGGGGGCAATCGTCGGGCCGCTCTCGAGTAGCTCGGTCTGGTTGCCGGCGTGGAGGATGTTAAGGCAAATGCGAGTCTCGCCCTTGATGGGTACAAAATCATTCTTAATGCCGTTGGCATCCATGAGCTCGGCCATATAGGCGCCCATATGACCACCAAGCAAGCCGGTTGCCACGACATCGTCGCCCAGCTGGCCCAGGACGCGGGCCACGTTGAGGCCCTTACCGCCGGCGGTCTTTTCGGGCGTCACGCGGTTGACGTCGTCGATAATGAGCTCATCGAGCTGATAGCGCGTATCGACGGACGGGTTCATCGTAACGGTGAGGATCATTTCTAGCTCCTTATCTCGCAGGCTCCTTATGCCTTGCAAAACGAATTGGCTACATGCGACTACAGAATCTCGATTGTGAACGAGCGCACGATGGTTTCTTTGGGCTTGGCGATAAGGCAGCCGCGCTTGTGCTCAAGCACGTCGTCCTCATCGGAGCAGGTCGAAAGACCGCCCCAGGGCTCAACTGCCACAAAATCACCCTCGGGCTTGCTCCACACAATGAGGTACGGGAAGCCCTCAAAGCTCAGGCGAACACCCTTGTCCTCGCCCTTTTTGGAAAGCGTGACCTGACGGCTCTCGAGCACGTCAAAGATGGTCTCCGCAAAATCGAAGAGCTCATGTGACAAAGGCAGCGTCTTTCCCACCATGGGGTTCTTGGAGCGGTTGGTCACGTCAATCAAGCCAGTCGAGGGGACGGCAGCGCAAAGCTCAGCAGCCTCGTCTTTCTCAAAACGCAACTCGTAGTCCGTATAGGCCTCGCCTTCATCGAGCGGGCACCTAAAGCCGGGGTGTCCACCGATAAAGAAAGGCATGTCCTCGGTGCCCTCGTTGGTAACCTCATAGGAGACGCGCACGGCGGCGTCCTCGAGCGTATAGCGGGCGACAAGCTTAAACGGATACGGATAATCGCTCAGCAGCGCGGCGTTATCCTCCGAAGCCAGGCACATCGCCAGCTCGTTCTCGCTCTGGCTCAGCAGCTTCCACTCCTGTTTGCGCGCAAACCCATGGCGGGCGAGCTTCACATGATGTCCGGCAAACGTCATGGCGCTGTTATCGCGCAAACCTCCGCAAATCGGGAAGCAAATCGGTGCCTGGCCGGACCACACGGCGGGATCGCCCTGCCACAAGTACTCGCGACCTCCAGCCTCAATCGAGGTAAACGAACCACCGGCCGTGGAGACCTTGATAGAAATCGAATCGTTGGAGAGAGCGTATTCCATTGTCCATCCTTTCGAACAACTGCTTTTTGCTCGCAAGAACCCGTCTCGGCCCTGACCAAAGGACAAACCCGCACGTTCATCGATGCGTCCGGTTTCCCAGCCATGCAACGGGGTACCATACAGACATTGATGCAATTACAGCTGAAAGGCCTTCTTATGCGAACCATCATCCTTTATGCCTCACACCACCACGGCAATACGAAAAAGCTCGTGGACGCCATCGTCGAGGCGCACCCCGAGATCGATACCCTCGACGTGAAGTCACTCGGTAAAAACGAGTACCCCGACCTGCACGAATACCATCTGATCGGTGTCGCCACGGGCATCTATTACTCCGAGATCGACAAGGACATGGCACGCGTGCTCACGAACGTGCTGCAGCCGCAGGACAAGGTGTTTGGCCTTATGACCTACGGTGGCAAAAACAAGTGGTACGGCAAGGATATCGATGGCATCTGCCGCATGAGGCAGGCCATCTTTATGGGCGTCTACGGCTGTCCCGGCTTTGATACGTGGGGGCCGTTCAAACTCACCGGCGGCGTCCAGAAGGGACACCCGACCGCTGAGGAAATTAAGGGCGCCGTCGACTTCTTCGACAAGATCGAAGACGAGTATGGCGACATCATCGTCGAAGAGTACGCCAAGCGCGAGAAGCGTCTAGCCTACGAGAAGGAGCATCCTGCAGGAGGCCTGGTGGCCGGCGTCAAGCGCACGGCAAAGAAGATCGTTAACAAGCTGTAACTGTTAAGGTGCTTTTGAGCGTTTAACCCATACGGCGGGTCCGAGCAGATTCGGGCCCGCCGTCTTTTTCTATCGTTAATCGGTAAAGGCGTTGCCGACGCTCTGGCCGCCAACATACGTCTCGACGAGGGTGAGCTCATGGTCGAACACGACAAAGTCGGCGTCGCGACCCGGCATGATGCTGCCGCACTTATCCTCGATGTGCGCAGAGCGAGCCGGCACCTCGGTTGCCATGCGAATGGCGATATCAGCGCTGGCGATGCCCCAATCGACAATGTTCTTGACGCCCTGGGCAAGCGTGAGCACCGAGCCGGCAATGCTCTGCCGTCGGCGAGCCAGCACAGGTTGTCCTTCATGATGACGTCCATGCCACCACTGGTGTAGCTGCCCTCGGGCATGCCGCCGCAACCCAGGCAGTCGGTGATGAGCACCGTGTGCTGCCAGCCCTTTGCCTGCAGCAGCGCCTTGATGGCGGCAGGGTTTACGTGCTTGCCGTCACAGATGATCTCGGCGTAGGTCTCGGGCGTGGACATGGCAGCGCCCACGACACCGGGCTCGCGGTGATGCAACCCGCGCTGGCCGTTATAGGTATGCGTAAAGCAGCTGGCGCCGGCGTTGATGGCGGCGATGCACTCATCGTAGGTGGCGTCGGAGTGACCGATGCTGGTCACCACACCCTTGGCGTTCAGAGCAGCCGCATAAACAGCGGCACCGTCGCGCTCGGCCGCCATGGCGCTCTTAACGATGCGACCGCCCGCAGCCTCCTGCCACTGATCGAAGACCTCCTCGGAGGGGTCGATCAGATAAGCGGGGTTCTGCGCGCCCACGTGCTTCATGGTAAAGAAAGGGCCTTCCAGGTAGATGCCCTGAATGCGAGCACCGCAGAAGTCGGGGCCGCGACCCTCGTCCGCCTGGGCGATGGCGGCGCAGGCGTCCTTAATCTGCTCGACGCCATCGGTGAACGTCGTGGGCAGCCAGCTGGTGGTGCCGCGACGGGCGAGCTCGGTCGAGCTGATATCGATGCCCTCGGGATCGTTATCGGTAGTTGAGTGGTTGTAGAAGCCATGGATGTGAGTATCGACCATACCCGGTGCGATCCACGATCCCGTGTAGTCCTTAATCTCGCAAGAGGGCTCGTCGGCCTGCCAGGCGCCAAAAACGCCATCCTCGACCATAAGATAGCCGCCCAGTTGCGGGCCTGCCGGCAAGAAGAACTTGTCAGCCTTAATTGCGTACGTGCTCATATGCACTCCTCGCTTCTAAAGCAGTTGACTGTGGTAATGCTTATACCCAGCTCACGTAAAACAAAAAGCGCCCGCCCGCCGTTATGAGCGGACGGGCGCCCTTACAGGGGGACGCGATTAAGCGGTGAAGGGGTGAATCGTCACGCCCTTGACCACGCGGTTGACCGTGCCGGTGGGGCTCGGCGTATCGGGCGTGTTGCCCACGCGCACGGAGTTGAGCAGGCTGATTGCCTGGGCAAACATCACGAACGGCAGAGCAAGGTAGCCCTCGGGAAGCGCCTCGTAGCCCTTAAAGGTGAAGGACTCGCCCTCGTAGACAGTAGCGCCATCCTGCTGAACGGCAACGGTGTGCTGAGCAATATCGTCGCCACCGATCTCGTTGAGGATGTCGATGTCGTACTGACGGGTGTAGGCGTCGTTGTTGACGAACACGAAGACGAGCGTCTTATCGTCGACGAAGGACTTAGGTCCGTGACGATAGCCCATGGAGGTGTCGTAGGAAGTAGCGACCAGACCGTGAGCGAGCTCGAGGATCTTGAGCTGGCTCTCCTGAGCAAGGCCACCGAAGGAGCCAGAACCCAAGTAGGTCACGCGGTTGAAATCGCCAGCCAGGTAATCGGCGATCTCGGGCTCACGGGAGATGACCTCCTCGCCCATCTTGGCAATCGTCTCGACCCACTCGGCCTTCTGCTCGTCAGAGGCAGTGTCGAAAATAAGGGTGGAGAGCAGGGTCATGCAGGAATAAGAACCGGTCATGGCGAAGCCCTTGTCGTTGGCGCGCGGAATGAGCAGCGTCAGCGCATTGGGATCATCGGCAGACTCGACGGCAAGCTTGCCCTCGGGAGCGCAGGTGATGTTGAGGAACTTGACGTTGTGGACGAGCTCCTTGGCAACGGCAACGGCGGCAAGGCTCTCGGGGCTGTTGCCAGAGCGGGCAAAGGAAACCACGAGCGTGGGATCCTCGGCGCGCAGGAAGTCGCGCGGGGCGCTCACGATGTCGGTCGTGGCGATGGGCTTAAAGTCGTAGAGATCAGTGTTGCCAGCGTGACGCAGGTACGGGGCGCAGGTATCGCCAACGTAGTCGGACGTACCGGCACCGGTGAAGACAACGGACAGACGGCCCTCGCCCATAGCACGAGCCTCGGCCAGGAAGGCCTCGATGGCCTCCTTGTTCTCGCGATAGATGTTGAGCGTATCACGCCAAAGCTCGGGCTGCTGAGCAATCTCGGCCGTGGTGATCTGGGCGCCGAGCTCGGTGAGCTCCTCGACACTCTTCTCGAACATTTCTAATACCTCTCTCTAGAAGTAATCCTCTGACGTGCAGTTATACACTTCGGTTGGTTATCTGGTAGTAACCAGTTAAATGCAAAGAATCACCATATGGAAACGATGCGGACACTAGTTGCTACGCTGGTGGTAAACCTTGTATTTAAACTGATCGGCACGAGCAACCGAGAGTGTATACTCCACAACCTCGTTTGACTCGTTATACGTAGTCCTGACTAAATCGAGCACAGGCGAGCCCTCGACAATTCCCAAAAGGTGGGCGTCGGTGGGACGGGCTATGCTCGCATAGAACTCCTCTTCGGCCACGCGTATCTTTTGCTGAAAGTCCTGCTCAATCACATCGTAAAGCGGCTTGCGCTCCAGCAGCGGTCGCTTTAGGGACAGAAATTGACGAACCGGTAGATAGCTGCGTTCGACCATCATGGGCATGTTGTCGGCAGAACGAAGGCGCTTGAGCTTAAAAATGCGATCACCGATACGCAATCCCATATGCTCGGCCAGATTCTTATCGGCCTCCATCTCGCAAAACTCGAGAATCGTGGTCTCGGGTTCTCGACCCATCGCGCGCATCTGCTCGGTAAAGCTGTAGGACTGCATAAGATTGGTTGCCTTTGCCGAACGGTCGGTCACAAAGGTACCGCGACCGTGCTGCCGAACCACCAGTCCTAAACGCTCCAGTTCCTGCAGAGCCAGGCGTACCGTAGTGCGCGAGAGACCATAGCGCTCCGAAAGTTCGCGCTCGGAAGGAATCATGTCACCGGCGCGATATTCATGGTCAATCTTTTCGGTCAGAATATCGACCAGCTGATCGTACAGCGGTTGCTTACGCGCTCCGATCGCCATCCTATCCTCCCTTTTGCTCGAATTCGCCTAACTACCTAGGGTGTTAAGAATTATCTGTCTGCAACACCCGACTCATCAAGAAAACAAAAGCCGCGCGCTCTTTCGAGCACGCGGCTTTTAACATACACATGGCTTAAGGGGTCGGGGTGTGAGCCGCGTAGGGACACACCCCTCAAGCTAGAGCCTTACCAGATGCTCGGCCAGAGACCAAGCGGGCCAGCGCCCAGGATGCCAAGGACGAAGAGCAGGAGAATGCCCTTGGTCGGGGTCCAGCTGTGCTTAGCGAACATGTAGTAAAGCAGCAGCGTAAGCATAAGCGGGACGAGCTTCGGGACGATGGTGTTGAGGGTGTCGGCAACAGAGAAGTTGACCGGATCCTCGGTGACGGTGCCGTAGGTAACGGACTCCATGCCGTTGCCCAGATCGGTGACGCCGCACTCGACAGCGTTGCCGTCGGCATCGGAAGCGGTGAGGGCGTTGCCGTCCTCATCGGTCATGGCGATGGTACCGGCCTCAGCGGTCTCGGTATCGATGCCCTCCATACCGGTGAAGTTCTCGGCCTCCTTCTCGGAGACGATCACGGTAGTAGCGGAGAGGCCACGGGTGGTGCCGTTGGGGATCTGGAGGTTGATCTGGGTGCCACCCATGGTGACGACCAGGCAACCGACGACGAAGACGCCCATAATGGAAGCGGCACGCGTGAAGGCCTGCATGTTGGCAGTCAGAGCGTCAATAGCGCTGGTGCCAAGCTTGTAGGACCAGTTCATGAGCCAGAAGCGCAGAGCGAACTGGACGACGTTGAAGATCACCAGGAAGATGATCGGCGCAGCGGCGTTGCCGTTGATGGCCATGTTGGAGGTGATGCCGGCCGTGATAGGCACGAGCGTCAGCCAGAACAGGGCGTCACCGATACCACCGAGCGGGCCCATTGCGGCGACGCGGACGGCGCGGATCGTGGGGATGTCAACCTTGTTCTGCTCGAGCGAAAGCACGATACCCATAACAAAGGTGACGAGGAACGGGTGAGTGTTGAAGAACTCCAGGTTGTGGCTCATGGAAGCCGCGAGGTCGTTCTTGTTGGTGTGGATCTTCTCCAGACCGGGGATGATGGAGTAGAGCCAGCCAGCGGCCTGCATGCGCTCGTAGTTGAACGATGCCTGCAGGAAGCAGGAGCGCCAAGCCATCTTGTTGAGGGTCTTCTGGTCGAGCTGCGGAGCAGGAGTGAGATCCTCGTAGTGCTCCGGGATCACATACTCATTAGATGCCATCTTCGAAGTCACCTCCGTCAGAAACAGCTGCACCCTTCAGCTCGGTCTGCTGCTGGAAGTCCCAGAAGCGATGCCGAAGCCGATGAGAGCGAGGATGAGCAGAGCAGGGGTTGCCAGCGAATCGTTGGCAACGGTGATGAGCGCGAGGCCAAAGCCCATGAGGAAGAAGCCCCACATATCGCGGTTCATCATAACCTTGAGCAGGACGGCGAAGCCGACGAAGCGCATCATGCCGCCTGCAGCGGACAGACCGGTCTGCAGCCAAGTCGGGATGGCGGAAGCGATGGTCTGACCGATGGTGGCGCCAGCGATGAAGAACAGGGTGACGACGACAGCGAAGATCAGGCCGAGCAGGGTCATGGCGAAGTAGTTCAGGCGCTCGATGCCCTTGGTGTCCGCGTTGTGAGCCATGTTATCGGCCGAGGACATAAGCGGGGACATAAGCGTGAAGACCAGGGTAACACCAAGCTGGCCAAGCAGAGCGAACGGAATGGCGAGGCCGACTGCCGCGTTGGGCTCGAGCTTCGTAGCGATAGCGAGAATGGCTGCCATGATGCCGCCGATGACGGCGTTAGGCGGCTGAGCGCCTCCGATCGGCATGTTGCCGATCGTCATGAGCTGATAAGTACCACCCACGAGAAGACCGGTGTTGAGGTCGCCAAGGATAAGACCGATGACGGCGCCGGTGACGATGGGCTGATAGAGAGACTCGAGGAAGTTGAACTGGTCGATTGCCGCGATGAACGTAACAACGAAGACCAGTGCGACCTGAATGATCGAGAATTCCATCTTGCTCCTCCTTTCAAAATGTATGTACGCACTTTGGATATCACGTACAGAATGTCAGGGTTTCACTCCTGACAACGTGGATCACGAGGATTACGAGAAGAGCTTGCTCGTATCCTCAACAGGCGTGCTCGGAACGCGCCTGATCTCCAACTCCACCCCCAATTCCTGCAGCTCTTTAAACGCAGCGACATCCTCGTCGTTAACTGCGACGGAGGTGGCGACTTGGCGCTTTCCTTCCGACATGTGCATGTTGCCGATGTTTACCTTCTTTATAGGCACACCGCCCTTGACGAGCGTAAGCACGTCTTCCGGTGTTTCGGCCACGATGAAGATCTTCTGGCGCGGGCTCGCCTTGCCAATGACGTCGATGGTCTTCTGCAGGGAGAAGAAACGCGTAGCGACGCCAGCGGGAGCGGCCATCTTCATGAGGTTCTGACGCATGGTGTTGGTCGACACGTCGTCGTTGGCGACGAGGATGAGGTTGGAGCCCAGGGTGGAGTTCCACTGGGTGGCAACCTGACCATGAACCAGTCGGTTATCGATGCGGGTAAGAAGAATGTTGGGTTCTGCCATGTTGATCAGCTTCCTTTCGTTATTTGCTGACGACAGTTACTTGATCTCCTGAATCGCGTAACGCGAAACATCTACGACGGCTCCGGATCGGACTTTGATCTGGACCTTCTCGCCTTCGATGCCTTTGACGGTTCCGTAGATACCGCCGGCGAAAAGAACCTCTTGACCCGGCTTGAGCTCGGTGTGCAGCTCCTTGAAGTACTTCTGCTTCTTCTTCATGTTGATTTGCGACCAGATGGTGTAAATCAAGCCCATGATGACAAGCAGGCCTAAAAGGGCGACCGAGGAGCTCAGGACGTTGGCTCCGAAATCGGCCATTAGATGCCGTCCTCGTCGCCGAAGATATCCTCTTCCTCGGAGCCGGCAACGGATGCGACCGTCTGGGCGGTGATGCCCGTCTGGCCAACGGTCACGGCCTGCTCGCCAAGCTCGGCGAGCGTGGCGTTGCCGCGGAGGAACAGAAGCTCAATAACCATGGGAAGGTTAGTTCCAGTCAGAATCTCGACGTTGTCGACATCCTGGGCAATCATCATTGCCTGGTTGAACGGGGTACCGCCAAGCAGGTCGGTAAAGACGAGCACGCCATCGCACTCCTCGCGCATGGCGGTAATAGCGGCGCGGAGATCCTCACCGTAGGAAGCAGCCTGGTCGCCCTCAAAAGGAACGACGGTAAAAGCGGGTTGATCGCCAGCGACCATAGCGATAGCGCTTGCGATGCCGGGTGCGAACTGTCCATGACCGGTAAGAATAAAGCCAACCATTCAAATTTCCCTTCCGAAGGTGTGTACGATCTGAGTCCGATGATGTTCGGAAGCCAGCGGGCGCTCGCCCTTAAAGCTTCTTAGAAAGCGTACTTTGAAGACCAGTGGTTTCTAAACTGGTAGTAACCACGTGACGTGTTGTTGTCACTATATCACCCCAGAAGAGGTCGCTTTCGTTGATTCATACGGTAAAACGTTTTTGCACCGCTCACGGTGATAAATCGACCGTTTACCGGTCGTTAACACTTCTACCTGCGGTTTTGAAACCGTTCCGAAATGCTTTGGCAAAAGATCGGATCTTTTTCCTGTGTCTAAACAACGCAGGGCGGCTAAAAATAGCGTGTAGAAAAATTAGCAGGTCATTGTGAAGATATGTGAATTGGTCTTTTTGACTTAATACCAGTTAGAACCAGTTTTGAGATTA
>ENA-OQIX01000022-OQIX01000022.1-human-gut-metagenome-genome-assembly--contig:-NODE-22-length-25299-cov-3.093199_pt1 | contig 25299 bp, 22 predicted proteins | sample MGYA00242591_ERZ504756 | MGnify/ENA primary metagenome ERZ504756 (study PRJEB26092, sample SAMD00036369) | human gut metagenome | host: Homo sapiens | study: EMG produced TPA metagenomics assembly of...
ACACCATGAGAGCCGGGGGGACCCGAAGTCGGTAGTCTAACCGCAAGGAGGACGCCGCCGAAGGTAAAACTGGTGATTGGGGTGAAGTCGTAACAAGGTAGCCGTAGGAGAACCTGCGGCTGGATCATCGCAGGAGAGCCGATGCTGGACAGAAAAACTTGGTGTAAACCAATGCATGATTGCTGCAAAGAACGCTGTCTGGACAAATTCGGAGTGAAAATTGAAGAATCCACAGTAGAACAGATTCTGCGGTTTGGAACAGCTGACATTTCAGCACCATATCTGGATTGTATCAGTTCTATTGCCAGACAGTATGTGGCAGAACTTTTTTCCACGCTCCGCAAATATGAATACAATCCTGACCTGATGCGCCTGTATGTGGTTGGCGGCGGTGGATGCCTGTTCCGTAACTTCGGAACGTATGACAAATCACGAGTCACCATCATTGATGACATCTGCGCCACCGCTAAAGGTTACGAATCTCTTGCTTATATGAGCCTGAAAAGGAGGGGATAAACCATGCAGAACAATATCCGCAACACAAACCTGCGTTTTAATCTGGACAAAGAACAGCAGCGGAGAGCCTGGGAATATTTACAGACAATGGACAGGCAGGATTTTAAATCTTACAGTCAGGTAATCTCTCTTGCACTGGTAGATTATTTTGACCGCTACTACCGCACACGGGCTGATCCTTATCTGGAAACAAGAGAACGGGAAGAACTTTTTGTGAAACAGATTGTAGATGCAGTGGAAAACAGTCTGAAACAGGCATTGCCACTTTTTCTTTCCGGACTGACTGCAGGCATGGCGCAAAGGGAGCCCCAAATCAGGTAATGTCATGATGCCAAGGTCAAAAGGTCTAAATCCACATGAGCTTGCTCATAGGTGGATGAAAGACCTTGGGACCCGCCCCAATATGAGCCTAAAAGTGGGATGACAATCCCACGATATGCGAGAGGCTCGTCCGATAACATAACGGAGAGGATCCCCAACCGCTCAATTCCCACCGTATTCCAGAAATCCGCCCCGCTGTCCGCCTTTTCCGCTCAAAGGACACAACGCCCACCGGCCGGAGCATCCTGTGCTTCAGCACAGGTCTTTAATTTTTCAGCCTTGACCCAAAAAAGAATCATTGTTTTTTACCTGTCCCATACTGTCATTTCTCCTGTTCTCCCACGCTTTCGGACATGCCGCACCGCGGCACAAACAACAGTTGAAATCCGTGAAGAGCAAATCAACATTTCCGATGCTCCTCCCAGAATGCGACTGCATCCCGCAGCCAGCCCTCTGCCGCAGTATCTATCCCCAGGCCAAAGCCATGACCCAGCTTATCATACATGACGATATCGACATTTTCCTGCCCCAGCGCTTTCCTGATGTCCGGGATGATCTTCTCCACGGCCGCAAAACCGGTAGGGTCATCCCGCCCGACCCTGGAAAATATAGCAAGCCCCTTGTCCTCCTCGTGAACCTTAAGCTCCCAGTGCAGGCCATAGATGGGGAAGATGGCGGCGGGCCTTGGCAGATTATGTTTATGGCAGCAGTCCTTATAATCAGAAAATGCGTAGGCTGTCGTCATCAGGCCTCCAGCGGAGAACCCGAACATACCAAAGCCGTCCATCGTATAGCCGTACTCTGCCTGATGCCCTATCAGATACCTTACCGCCGGCAGCACATCCTTGGATGCCTCCCCGCCCTTGGCCTGCGGTTCGGTTTCATGCAGCTCCACATTCACACGGTAGACCAGCACAAACGCACTGTATCCCCTCCTGTGCAGCTCCATAGCTGCCGGGATGCTCTCCAAATAAGAGGCTACGCCGTCAAACCCGCCGCCCGCAATCAGCACAGCCACGGGCTTCCCTGGCTCCCCCTGGAACAGGATCCCCTGTACCTTTCCCTTGTCGGGATCACGCCTTACCTCATCCTCCGCATAAAGCCCGCTGATGAAATGCACCTTTTTCAGCCCTTTCTGCTCCACGACATAGTTGAAACCATCCACGATGCTCTGCGCCTGTGCGGGCTGCCCGATAAGATTGCACAAACCATGGACGCTCATGCCTGACATGGCATATATTTCCTTTGGCGACCCGGTCTTCATAAAAAGCTCCGGCCTGCCCTCCCATACGGGATGCTGCAGGAAGAACGCAATCTTGTCATTGATCGTAGCCCTGCGGAACCCTCCCGCGACATTGTAAAACTCCGATTCCTTTACCTTCGGCATATGCTTGACGCCTAAGATTGCCGGCCAGAACAGCCCTTTGTACTTACCCATGTTTTTTCCTCCTTATCTATTTCAGAACGGTCTCGGAAACTCCATAAAACCCGAATCTCCGCTCTTTTTGTACTTGTTACTTTTTTCGTTTTCTCCCATTTTCAGAGAGGGATTTTAAATTTTTTCAGCAAATTTCCAAAAAACTATTGTCATTTCTCGTGAATTGTGCGCCATTCACTACACGTTGATATTCCACTCCTTTTGCGGTTTACCAGTGCCAAAAGACATGATTCTGTCAGTTTTCTGGTAGCTTTCCATGAATTTGAAAAACACATGCCCGACCTGCACATATCAAATATGTGCCTTGATTCTGCCATGGATAACTATCCAACATATAAGCGGACTCTTTCCCCAATAGCGTTTGTTTCAGCTCTCATTCAAGATGGCTGCTTACCATGTCTTTTTTTACTGCAGCTCTTCTAAACATCATCTCCTCCGCTCGCAAACCACTGTATTACTGATTTGCTGGAATACTCTCTGAATTATATCAATTATTTATTGAGTTTCCGAGACTACTCTGCGAATAATTGGGAGGATTGTGGGAGTGCAAAGCACGGAACAATCCGTAGGCATCATAGTTGGGGGCTTTTGACCCCAACATCTTTAAAAAAGGTCAGATGTTTTATAATTTTATAAAACACTTGACCTCTCAAAATTCACTCTTCCTGTTCTTGAAAAAATTATTTCCGATGTGCCTCCCAGAATTCCACTGCCTCTTCAAACCAATGAGGTACTATGGTATTGGAACCAATACCAAATCCATGTCCGAGATTATCGTAAATCCGTACAGACACATTGTCCTCACCCAACACGGATTTCAATTGCGGAAGTCTCTTCTCTACATTTCCGAATCCGTATTCATCCTCGCGCCCTGCGATGGAAAATACCGCCAGTCCCTTATCCTGCTCAAGCGCTTTCACATTCCAGTCCAGACCATACATCGGGAAAATCACTTTCGGTCTCGGCAGTTTTACTTTGTGACAGCAGTCCTCGTAATTTGCGAAGGAATATGCCGTAGTCATCATGCCGCCTGCCGAGAAACCGAATATCGCATAGTCATCCATATCCACAGACAGTTCCTGCTCATGCTCCTTCAGATAACGGATTACCTGCACCAGCTCCCTGACCGCTGCCTGCCCCTGTTTTTCATGTTCCGTTTCTCCCAGCTGTTTGCCAATCGGGTAACTGATTACCAATACGGAGTACCCCAACTTGTGTAATTTCATTGCCACGGGATATCCCTCGCAGTCCGTCACATTACTGATAAATCCACCTCCGGGAACGACCACCGCCAACGGTTTTCCTTGCTTTCCTTTGTAAAACATTCCGGTCAAATGAGACTGATATGGATTCTGTTCTATCATTTCTTTCGAGTTAATATCGGAAATCAACTGCGCCTCTCCACTTTCCACAAGCCGGGTCAGGTAATTAAAAGCCTCCAGTGCATTTTCCATCTGATCACTTCTGCCCTGCGCTTTTAGAAAATCTGCATATTTTGCCGGGGCAATCGCTTTTAACACGTTATCCTCAACATTAAAAAACATATGCTTATAGCCGCCAAACACCGGATGCTGCATAAAAAATGCCATTTTATCATCTTTTTCCGCTTTCCGGAATGTTCCGTCTGCCTGATAATAATCTTTCTTTTTTATATTCGGAAAACCGCCGATGCCAAACAGTGCCGGCAGAAACATCGCATTTTCTTATAAACATACCCCACAAAGCCGACTGCTAAAATGAGCAGCACGAGCATTATCATTGCCAGAATTTTCATATGTTCTTTTCCTCCTTATCTCTTGCCCAAAATTGTCCTGCGTGCGCCACTGCCGTAAAATCTTCCGGCTTTACCGGAGCATCACATATCACTCTCACATAGCGGAAACCATGATATGTAAAATGCGGTCTGTACTCTGCGGGTTTCCCGTTAGATATATATACATCCGTCTGTGTATGACCTGTCATGTCAGCACCAGCTATATTATTAAAATAATTCCCCTGAGAATCCTTGGTCTCAAAGTGATCTAGTATCAACTTTGTTCCTGCGGGCAAATCCACCTTTACCCGCAGTACACCTGCCAGATTCTGACCGAAATCGATAATGGTCTCTCCCTTTGGGCTTACCTCCATACCGACCGCCTCCACTTCTTTCACCGGCCGCACAGGTTCACCATACTGTACCATCGGCAACTTTCAACTTATCGTCAGAGAGAACTGTCTCAAATGTGCCGTCTTCATACTCAATTCTCGTTTCAAACAACACTGCGCACTCCACTCCCTTTTCATAAAACCTGTTTCAAAGGAGGATGTGGCGGTGGCGGTATCACCGGTGTTATCCGTCGCTGTGGTTGTTTACTTTTAATCTTGACAGTTCCATCGCATTCTCCTTCAATATGTTACTTATTGCTGCGCGCTGCGATTGCCGTGTGCATTTCCTCTACTGCTTTTTTATCCAACGTATACTGTGTACCAAAAAGAATCGCCCCTGCGGCAGTCAGGATAGTCGGAAGTATCAGTACGCAGAGGATAATTCCTGTATTGATACTCTCCGGCTGGGCAACCGAGCCGGTAACAAAACCTGTAGCTGCCAATACATACCCCGGAATCGCTCCTCCGAGTCCCTGCGCCACTTTTGTAATAAAAGATGTAAGCGATGCGATCGCCGCTTCTGCACGTTTTCCGGTTTTATACTGCACGTAAGTAGTATTATCTGCCTGTATACTGGTTGTCAGCGGTGCTATACATCCGCCTGCCACACCTCCTGCCCACTGTACTAATATAGATCAAAAGCATAGATCTCACATCAATCAAACGCAGTGCGGAAAACAGGATGGATACGACGATTGCCATTACAAAATCTGTTCTTTCCAAACCGGTTTGCCAGAATTGGTCCAAGGAAAATTCCCACCAGAGCAGTTATCATTGAAACAAGTGACACCCTGACATAAGCGTCATATCACCCAATATATATGTGTAAAAATAAGCGCCGGCTCCTCCTGCTATATTACTGCCCACCCCGACTACCAGTGCCACTAAAAACAGTGCCCAGACAGGTTTATACCGCAAAAACTGTAACAATTCCCTGAATGTATAACTTTCTTCTTTTTTTCCTTCAAAAGCTACTCTTTCCTTTACACAAAGAGCCCCTGCAATAGATAAAACCAACACCATGGCCATGGAACCGAAAATTAACACGTAATAGTTCTGTAACGTTCCTTCCGCCACAAGAATCGGTGCTGCCACAGCCAGTACCGCGCTACCTATCATTGTTCCCAACGCGTTGAAAAGTGACAAACTGTTTCTCTCCTTGTCATCCGCGCTCATGACCGGGAGCAAACTGTTCTTGGAGATATCCATAATATCAAACGTCCAGCCCAGCAGCAGATACGTCACATACACAATCACATATTTTCCGACCGGAATCCAGACTGCGCCAAACCACAGTAAAATATAATTTATAACACAGATGATTGTTCCCAGAATAATCATAGGGCGAAATTTTCCCATTTTTGTTACCGGAAATTTGTCCAGAAAATATCCCATAATCGGGTCGCTGATTCCATCCACCACCTTGGATATTAAAAACAGGGTCGCCAGTGCTGCCGGTTCCAGACCAACCACATTCGTATAGTAAATCATAAAGAATCCTGACAATAATCCCATCAGTGGAATATTTCCCGCACATACCATAAATAAGCCCATTTTTCCACGATACTAACCTTTGTTTTTACTCTTCTCACTCATTTGTTCTCTCCTCGTTAATATTGTGATAATGCTGTATTCAACATCTCTGTCTGCCCTTCATCCATCGGTCCGGAAAACATCTCCGCCACCTGTCGAAACGACAGTCCATAGACCGCATCCGGTATCATATCCACCTCGGTCATCGTCGACAAAAATGCCCGTATCTGCGGATGGTTCAGCAAATCTTCCAGCTTTGACTCCACGCTGTATATTTTCTTTAACTTCTCAGTTGCCTCATATACGACTTCATAGTTTCCTGCAGTGATATAACAAATACCGTTCACCACTGTTGCGAATAGTGGATTTGTCTTATCTTCAAACAGAATCTCCGGAGCATGCGGCAATCGCACCTCGCCTTCTCCGCCAAACGGAATCGTAATTTTGATTCTAATCCTGTTATCCTCCATAATTTCCCAGCTGCATGCATACTGTCCGACGGCCGAATCATACACTGCCTCTGCCCTTCTCAAATCATAATGGACATTCGGACAAATTGCAATCCTTCTTCCTCCCGGAGATTCTTCCAAAAGATGGATTCCTCCCACATGGCGGAACATCCATTCCAGAATCGCCCCGTAAGAATAATGGTTGAGACTGTTCATTCCGGTACTGGATATCTTACCGTCTTCATCCAGTGAATTCCATCGTTCCCAGACTGTGGTGGCTCCCAGTTTCACTTCGTGCAGCCACCCCGGATACTCCTCGTTCAAAAGCAGGCGGTAGGCGGTATCCGTCATTCCGTTATCGGTCAACACATTGCACAAAAGAGAGGTTCCCACAAATCCGGTATTCAATTTGTTTCTGCTCTCGCGGAAAAGTTTCTTTAACATCTCTCTGGTCAGCTCTTCGTCCTCTGACAAATGATATTTCAGAGCCAGCAGAAGACCCGTCTGTGTCTTTTCCGCGCATCTTCCGGTCGGGGTAAAATATTCTTCTTTTACCACACGCCATTGTTTTTCGGCGATTTCCCGATATTGTTTTTCCTCTTCCTTTCGCCCGAGAACCGCCGCTGCCTTCGCTGTAAGCTCCGCGCTTGCCGCATAATAAATATCCGCAATATAGCCTTCATCGGTCGCTCCGTATACATTTCCCGCCGCGGCTCCCACCCGGTCAAGCGCCAGCCAGTCTCCGTAATGGAAGGAATGTCTCCATCCGTGGTGCTCTCCGTCCACCTTACGGATATAGTCCACCCAAGCCTTCATACTGTCAAACTGCTGTTCCAATATGGCATCATCCCCGCTGAACAGATAGACATTCCACGGAACGATACAGGCCGCATCCGCCCATGCACAGGAACATTTCGACGGACCGAAGGTCGGCACCACCTCCGGAACCATCCCTCCGGCAATCAGCTGTTCCTTATACAAATCGTACAGATATTTTCTGTAAAATGCATAGGTATCCGCCAGATAACATGCCGTACCCGAAAACACCTGTGTGTCGCCTGTCCATCCCATGCGCTCATCTCTCTGCGGACAGTCTGTCGGCACATCTAAGAAATTATCCTTCATGCCCCATTCCACATTGGAAATCAACTGATTTACCAGTTCATTTCCTGTCTGTATACTACCGGTACCTTCGTAATCACTGTAGAGTGCCATTCCCGTAAAATCTTCACAGGAGACATTGGTTACCCCGCTGATTTTTACATACCGGTATCCGTAAAATGTAAAATGCGGAACAATGTCTTTTTCTTCCCCGTCAGAGATATACACATATTCCGACAAAGCGGTTCTTAAGTTTTCGTTATAAAAACATCCGTCCTGCAGGATTTCGCCTGTCTGGATTCTGATTTCTTTTCCTTTCGGCTCATGGACATGAAGTTTGAAAATCCCGGTAATCTCCTGCCCTAAGTCAAACACCCATTCATCCTTCGGGGTGTGAATCAGTTCCTTCGGTGTAAACTGTTCATGCACAGTCACCGGAAGGGACAGCCGCTCCGTCAGTCGCCCCTGCGGCGCCTCCGCAAGCTGCGCGCTGACAGGTTCGACAGGTTCCAAGGTATCATCCCGTTTCTCCCCGTCATATATATTGGAAAAAAACAGATTGCTCCTTGTCACTTCCCATGTGTCATCCGTGCCGATTATCTCTTGTGTGCCATCCTCATATTCCAGATGCACCTCTACCAGCAGTTTCCACTCGTCGCCGTAAAATCCTTTCTGTTCTGTCTGATTGAGCCCGAACCTCCCTTTGTACCACCCATTCCCCAAAAGAACGGACAACACACCTTCGCGCTGCATCTGCGCGGTCACATCATACGTCTGATACTGTAACCACTGATTGTAGTTATTGCAGTACGGGGTCAGATATTCTTCCCCAATTTTCGCGGATTTTAAAATATCTGTTTCGGTTTTCTCTCCATCCGTAAAATATGCCTCATAAAGCCCCAGTCCGCAGAGATAGAGACGGGCTTTTTTTACCTTTCCACGGGGAATGATTCGCTTTGAGAAAATGGGATGGCGTTCCATCCTGCTGTCGCAGGTAATCCATTTTCCCACCCACGGCTCGTCCCTCTTTGCCGTCTCAAAGAACTGTACGTCGGACTCCAGCACTTCGTCTGCGTCCGTAGTAACGATTACCTTCCAGTAATATCTGGTACAAGGCTCCAGATTCATCTCCGCTTTTACAGCCAGACTGTCGAGCTTTGCCTCCCCGGTGTCCCAAAGAACATCCGCGAAGGTTTCATCCTTTGCCACAAGGATTCTGGCACATCTCTGGTTCTTTCCCCTGCATTCTCTGACCTTCCACGAAAAAACCACCGGATTCAGTAAAAATCCCACCGGATTCGTGATATGATTTGTTTTTGCTGCGTAAATCTGATTCATATTGCCGTTTTCCAAGCTCCTTCCTTTTTTCATTGTGTACACTGTAATTCGAGTATAATGGATTTGCCTCATAAAATCATTTACGGAATTTCATCATTTTACCTACCAAGCTTAAGATTTCAGCTCTTTGTTTACCTGTAAATCAATTCTTTCAACACAATCTCTTCTGCCATATTACGAATACCATTTACCGCTACCTCATCCTCAATTATCCTATTGTGCAAGTAAACAATTCAGCTGCCCGATCAGCTGTTCCACCTGCTCTCCCGGCATCTGCCCCAGCAGAGATTTCAGCGGCATTTCCCGGATAACTTGCTCTCCCAGCTTCTTGTATTCGTCACTCATCCCTTCTGCTGATGCGGCCGCTGCTGCCAAAGGCGCCAGCAGTTCCGTAATAACGGGAGCGGTTTTCGTATGATCCAATAATTCTCCGAACGTTGTTGTGAAATCTACGCGAAGGGGCAATTTTTTCTTTGTTTCAAACACAACATCAGCATGTAAGCGGATGTCATCAGAAGCATGGCCGATCAGGATCCGATATGTTCCGGATGGCGCATACCAGTCCCCAAGACGTTCTTCATAATAGGATAGATTCCTCGCCGAAATTTCCATCGACACCGTTTTCTCCTCTCCCGGCAGGAGATGAACTTTGGCAAATCCTTTCAATTCCTTGACCGGTCTCTCCGATATGCCGCACAGGTCAGCCACGTACAACTGTACGACTTCTTTTCCTTCTGTCTTTCCTGAATTTTTCACCTTGAGAGAGACTGTCAGTATATCCTCATCCGTCATTTGAGCCGATGACAAAGTCAGGTCCCCATAAGTAAATTCCGTGTAAGACAGCCCATGTCCGAATGCATACCGCACCGGAACCTTCTTTGTATCATAATAACGGTATCCGACAAAGATATCCTCGCCATATAACACCCGCTTTCCATTTCCCGGAAAATGAAGGAAGCTCGGATTATCTTCCAGCCGGTACGGGAATGTCTCTGCCAGCCTGCCGGACGGATTTGCTTCCCCGAATAACAGCCGGTCGCAGGCTTCGCCAACGCCCTGACCTCCTAGATACATTTCAAGGATCGCGCTTACCCGGTCTGCCCATGGCAGTTCTACCGGACTTCCATTGTGGAGTACCACTACAACATTAGGCTGTACTTTCAACACTTCTTCGATCAGCCGGTCCTGGCATTTTGGCAGCTTCATGGATGTTCTGTCATACCCTTCCGACTCAAATATCTCAGGCAGCCCGGCAAAGATTACCGCGACGTCTGCTTCTGCAGCAGTCCGAAGCGCTTTTTCCAGCTCTTGTTCCGTCATCGAGTCATTTTCGTTAGAAAATCCTTTTGCATAAGTCACGCTACGCCCTTTTTCTCCGGCAGCATCCAATGCCGAAACAACCCTGAACGGATTGATATGGCTGGAGCCGCCGCCCTGATACCGCGGCTTTTCGGCAAATTCCCCTATATAGGCAACCTTTCTGTCTGTATTCAGCGGAAGTATACCGTTATTTTCCAGCAGGACCGCACATTCCGTCTCAATATCAGCTGCTTTTTTATGATCTGTTTCCTTATCAGATATATCTTCCGGACGATGCTGCTCTTCACCGGCAAACACAACATTCAATACCCGCTCCACCGCTTCATCCAGCACAGCTTCGTCCAGTCTTCCCTCCTGTACTGCTTTCACAATCTGTCTGTCATTGTATCCTCCGGAATAAGGCATCTCCAGATCCAGTCCGGCCTGCAGTCCTTTCACACGGTTATTTACAGCGCCCCAGTCACTGACGACGCAGCCTTTGTATCCCCATTCTTTTCTCAGGATATCTGTCAGAAGATATCTGTTTTCCGAAGCATATTCTCCATTTATTTTGTTGTAGCTACACATGACGGTTCTTGGAGCTGATTCTTTCACCGCTTCCTCAAACGCAGGCAGGTAGATTTCCCTGAGCGCACGTTCTGACACTTCGGAAGATATCGTCATACGGAGTGTTTCCTGGTTATTCAGTGCGAAGTGCTTAATGCTTGTCCCCACGCCCTGACTCTGTACTCCGCGGATATATGCCGATGCCATCCTACCTGCCAGATATGGATCCTCCGACAGATACTCAAAGTTCCGCCCACATAACGGGCTCCTTTTAATATTCACCGCCGGGCCAAGCAGTATGCTTACATTCTCGGCCTGACACTCCGCTCCCAGCGTCTCTCCCATCCGTTCCATCAGGTCAACATCAAAGCTGGAGGCTGTTGCACAGGCTGCCGGGAAACAAACGGCCTTCACACTTTCATTCAATCCCAGATGATCCGTTTCCCCTTCCTGCTTTCTCAGTCCGTGAGGGCCGTCCACCATCATAACTGACGGAATGTTCAGTCGTTTGATTTCTTTCGTATGCCAGTTATCAGCGCCCGAGCAGAGACTTGCCTTCTCTTCCAGCGTCATTTTTGTAAATCAGTTCCTTTATTCTGTCCATCGCAAAAGTCCTCCTTTCTTTTCTTAATACTGATTGATCATCTGTGCCTCTGCTTCTTCACGGCTGATCTCACCATTATTGCATTTTGCCATCAGCTGGACATCATGGTCATTAAGCTTGTAAAGACGAAGTATAAGCAGAGTGCAAATACCCCCGATAATGCTGCCAAGACAGCTGAATGTCCATAATTTATCGGCAAATCCTGCCGCCTGAACAACGCCTTCTCCCTCTCGGAAGCCGATTATAGTTAACGCAAACACACTGACTGCTGTTGCGATCGCTCCACTTAATTTTGTAAAAAATGTCTGCGCCGCAAACGTTACACCACGCATTTTTAATCCTGTCTTGTACTGTCCATACTCGTAGCAGTCCGGCGTAAACTGATACTGCAGTATAACTGCTATTCCCAGCGGAATTCCTCCTAAGGCATTTAAAATCACATACACCATCATATTCTCATACCCGGCTATGAATCTTACAATTCCCAGAAGTAACGCGAAAATATATGAAATATAGAAGACTTTAAATTTATCATATTTTTTGCATAATTCTACTGCCATAACCGCACCGATTAAGGTCGGAATAATTACCGCCATCGAAACATATGAGGCAGCTTCTTCACCGCCAAGGCAGTACCGGGCAACGTATAAGCCCCAATTTGCACCAACATTAAGCAGGCTGCTGATGAGCGGAGCCGCAAAGAAAAGCAATAAATATTTGTTCTTCCGCAGACATTCTACCATATCTCGCAATGTATAACTTTCTTCTGCCCCGTCATTCTGGACTCTTTCTTTTTCAATTACTCTCTCCCTTGCGAACAGACAAATCGGAATCATCATAACACATGACAAAAGAGATAACACAATTACTGTTGTTGACCAGCCGCCTAACCGCTGCCGTACCAACGGCAGGGCAATTCCTGTAACAATACCTGCAAAAATAGCAAACAATCTTCCTATGCTGTTTAGTGAAACACGTTCCTTCTGGTCTATTGTCATCGTGGTAACAATACCAAAAATCGGTACATCGCAAAGGGTATAGGCTGTATCCCATAACATATAAGCAAGTGTTGCCCATATGATTTTAGCCGTCATGGAAATCCCGGTAGGTATTATAAAAAGAAGAATAGTTGCCACCGGAATCGCTATGACAGATATTCGAAGCCACGGCAGGAATTTCCCTTTCTTAAAATTCACCTTATCCATGATCATACCGAAGATCGGATCGTTGATGGCATCCCACACTTTCGTGATAAGCGCCACGATCGCAACCAATGCTGCCGTTATGCCGATATCTGTAAAATATGTAGTCATATATCCTATCAGTCCATAGAATACATTCTGTCCCATAAAATACAAACCATAACTGATTTTTTTCTCTTTTTGTAACTGCATTTTCCATTTCGTTATCCGTCCTTTCATTTGTTTGATTCAATTATAAATAATCCCAAAGGGCAAATCACCAACGATATATAAGCGGTTTACCGACGAAACTTAATATAATAATCATCTTTCTAAAAACTGATATAAGTATTCTTCCATCTTAGGCGTCCACCATTCCAGATATCCTGCCTGCGTCGGATGAACCGGATCTGCCATATAAACTTCATATTCTTTTTCAGAAACGTCATTCATCTCCTCGTCATTCCAAAGGTCGATCACGCCTATTCCATATTTATCCTGAAGCTCAAACAATACATCTACCATCTGCTGATACTGTTTACTGTCATATTTTGTTCCGGTATAAAAGATCACGGGACAATTCCATGTCTGCTTTGCATATACAATGATATATTCCATTGCTCCTGTTATCGTCTGTGTATCAAAATCCTCCAGATTTTCTGAACTGCTGATTTCTCCCATCGGCATTTCCTTCGACGCGTCATTCGTGGAAAGCTGACAGACAAATGCATCGAATTTCTCATCTGTACCGATATTATTTTTCATCCTTTGGATATAAGACGTCTTTCCGTTATCCACTAAAGTAGTACCGCTTACAGCTTCTTTTACATACTCACAGCCATTTCTGTAAGAGATATAATCTGCGAAAGAAACATCCATTGAGTACAGACCTAAGGTTACAGATGATCCAAGGTAGCAGATACGCTTCCCTTCAAGAGGGCTGTTTTCTAACGGTTCTATATTTTCCAGACTGTATTTTTCTGCGTTTCCCGGCATTTTTTTCAGTTTGTTCTTCCAGACAAAATCAAACGGTCCTCCACCGCCTGCTGCTCCTACTAAATATGTCAGGCCGATTCCCACAGCCAGAATCAGAATTAAAACGATACTTAAGATAATCTTCAATATTTTCTTTTTTCATAATCCCTAACTCCTTATTATTTTCAACTTTCATATTAAGAGAACTAACCGTCTGTATTTACCGGTCAGTTCTCGCAAATACTGTCATTTTGTTTTCTTTGATTCTTTATTCAAACTGATACATTCCGCTTCCTACCTTGTATAATCTGCCATCCGGCATCTTTACAACGGCAGTCGTGTTGCAGGGGATTTTTTACTTTCAGCTTAAATTTCCCTTCGTCCATACTCCACCTGACTGCGATTTCCCCGTACTCACTTATATAAGTACGTTTTACACTGGTAAACGCATTGTCCGGCTCCGGTGCGATTACAATCTCCTTAAATCCGGGAGCAGCCATATCAATGCCGCTTATCTTCCGGAACATCCAGTCGTCCACGCATCCAAAGGCATAGTGGTTCAGGCTTGTCATAACCGGAGACCCGTCCTCCTTGTAAGAAATGTAATTTTCCCAGATTGTTGTCGCTCCCTGCTTCACCTCATAAAGCCATGACGGGCACTTTGTCTGGAGCAGGATTTATATGCCTTGTCCATCCTGCCGATCTTACAGAGCGCATCCAGCAGATACGGCGTCGTCAGGAACCCTGTATCCAGACTAATCCCCGTTTTCTTCTATCTTGCGGATCAATGTCCGGCGTATACTTTTTTCTTCCTTTCAGGAGCAAGATCAAATGCGATTGCCAGCACATAACTGCCCATAAAAATCAAGAGGCATCTTCCCATCATCATCGATCAGCCTTTTTGAATGGCAGATTTCATTCTGGACGCAATGTCATCATAGTATAATTCGTCTGATGTATGCCCGAGGAGTGCTGCCGTATCTGCCATGATCCGGCAGGAATTCCATCCAAAAATTGGCGCGCAGTATGTAGAAGTATTGATAAGTTTTGCAGCGCTTTGGTCTGCTCCGTCTACTGTCTGGCTCGGTATGAGCCACTCCCCGTACTGATGTCCTGTATTCCACAGATACTGGTCAATTTCTTTTGGATGTTTCATCTTGCCTCTACGCTTCTTTGCAGTGTTGATGATATAGTCGCACCACTTTTTCATTGTGTCATACTGCTCTCTCAGTATCCTGATATTTCCTGTAAGCTGATACATGCTCCACGGTACGATACAGGCGGCATCTCCCCATCCTGCTTCTCCCACCGGTTCAAAATTGCGGTATACGATCCGATTCAGTTTCTCCAGTAATTCATAGATTCCGGTAAGGGGGGATCACATTGGGGATTGCCCCATTTTTCTGCTGACTGAAGGTCATATTACGCAGCCATCTTGTCAGAAATTGGGTTACATTTTCGTTGAGCATGGCTGTTCTTGCATAAATCTGGATATCTCCGGTCCATCCGCCTTTTTCTCTCTGCGGGCAGTCCGTGGGGATTGAAAACAGATTCGACCGCTGAGACCATCTTGTATTTTCGTAAAGCCGGTTTATATCTTCGTTGGACGTCTCAAATGTTCCCAGATCCTCATTGTCAGAAGACAGGACAATCGCTGTGAAATCCTCCGGGCTCACCGGCTGATCGCATGTCACTCTCACATAGCGGAATCCATGATATGTAAAATGCGGTATGTATTCTGTGAATTTCCCGTTTGAGATATAAATATCACTTTGCTTGTGCCCTGTTTTCTCTGACATGAAAATATTGTTGAAATAGTTTCCATATTGATCAAGAGTTTCAAAATGATCTAATACCATTTTTGTTCCGGCCGGCAGTTTGCTTTTTACCCGCAGAACACCTGCCAAGTTCTGTCCAAAGTCAATGATCGTCTCGCCTTTCGGGCTAACTGTCATTCCTACTGCCGGCACTTCTTTTACCGGGCGCACCGGTTCCCCGTACTGAGCCACCAGGTTCACGTAAATTTTTCCGCATGGAATACCGGTTTTCCAGCTGCTGTCATCGAATCCGCAGCAGTTCCAGTTTTCCTGTTCCATCCGTGCGTCATAGAGTTCACCTGCAAACAGATCTGATGAACGAATCGGACTTTCTGAAACTTTCACCGTATCATCTGACAGCACCATTTCACTCGTTCCGTCTTCATAATCAATCTTTATCTGAAATAACACAGAATGTTCGGCTTTAAACTTCCTGCTTCTCGGTTTAAAGTTCGCGCTGTCATACCAGCCGTCCCCCACCAGCATTCCTATGACATTTCCTCCCTCTCTCAAAAACGGGGTCACATCATAAGTCTGGTAGCACAGATATTTAGAATAGACGGTAAATTCCGGCGCAAACTCTCTGTCATCCGGACGCATTCCGTTCATGCTGAGCTGATATGCTCCGTGACAGGTGGCATAAACGCGCGCTCGTTTTATGCCGTCTCGTGCATCAAATTCTTTGCGAAAATATTCTGCCGGGTTCTGCCCGCCGGTTCCGGGTTTTACCTTTTTCATAGGAAACGGAGATTTCACCCACTCGGCCGTCCATTCTTTCTTCATAAATCCTGTCTCAAAGGATGAGGATGCCGCCGCCTTTTCTCCGTTATTAACTGTCACTTCCACTGTCCAGTTGTAGTCACTGAGACTTTGTAATGGTTTCCCGGAGTACTCCACAAAAATACTTTTATCACTTTCTACCATTCCAGAATCCCACATTACTTCGTCCATATTTTTCACTGTGATATGATAGGATGTCTGCATCACATTCTTTTCATCACTAGTGATTACCCATGAAAAATAAGGTGCTTCGTCCACGCATGGTCTATATTGACTGTTTACTTTAAGCCTTATAAGCTCCATAGCAACCCTCCTGATTAGAATTTTGCCAGTGCCGCATCCAGCATCTGCGCCTCATCTTTTTTTATCTCTCCTGCGAATGTTTTCGCGACATCTCTAAGCGAAAGCCCATATGCAATATCGGGGATCATATCCACTTCCATCATTTGAGAAAGAAACGCGCGGATATCCGGATGGTTCAGCAGTTCTTCCATTGTCGAGTCTATGCTGTATTTCTTCTTTAAAGGCTGTGACGCCTCATAAGCGACTTCATATTCTCCGGCTCTCACACGGCAGATTCCATTTTCCACCTCTTCAAATAATGGATTTTCTTTATCTTCATATACAGATTCCGACGCATATGGAAGAACCACTTCTGCACTTCCGCCGAACGGAACCGTAACAGTGACCGTGATTTTATTATCCTCTGATATCTCCCAGCCGCACTGATAGCATCCGCTTGCCGAATCATAAACAGCTTTTACATATTTCAGTCCATTATTCACTTTCGGGCTGATCCGCATCACCCTGCCTCCCGGGTTCTGTTCCGTCACATCAATCCCGGCCGCATGACGGAAGATCCACTCCAATACAGCGCCGTAAGAATAATGATTTAGACTGTTCATCCCCGTGCTGGAGACATGTCCGCTCTCATCCAGTGAATTCCAACGCTCCCACACCGTTGTTGCTCCCAGCTTCACTTCATGGAGCCAGCCCGGGTATTCCTTATTCAGAAGCAGCCGGTATGCCGCGTCTGTCATTCCATGATCAGTCAGGACATTGCACAGAAGCGGGTTCCTACAACCGGTATTTAATTTATTTTTATTATCCCTGAGAAGCTTTTGCAGCATCTGCTTTGTCAGTTCTTCATTTTCAGACAGATGATATTTCAGTGCAAGAATAAGCCCTGTCTGCGTCTTCACCGCACATCTGCCTGTAGCAGTAAAATATTCTTCTTTCACGACCTGCCACTGACGGTCTGCGATTTTCTGATACTCCTGTCTCGTTTCTTCCAGTCCAAGCACCTCTGCTGCTTTTGCAACAATCTGTGCACTTGCCGCGTAGTAGATGTCTGCAATGTATGCTTCATCAGTCGCTCCATACACGCTGTTCGCAGCGGCACCTGTACGGTCAAGAGCAAGCCAGTCACCATAATGGAAAACCTGTCTCCATCCATGATGGTCTCCATCAATTCTCCGGATATAATCGACCCACGCTTTCATGCTCTCAATTTGGTTTTCGAGTATTGTTTTGTCCCCGCTGAACAAATATACGTTCCAGGGGATGATACATGCGGCGTCTCCCCATGCGCAGGAACATTTTGTCGGTCCGAATGTGGGGACAATCTCCGGAACCATTCCGCCCGCCAGAAGCTGTTCCTGATACAGGTCGTATAAATATTTTCGGTAAAACGCATAGGTATCAGCCAGATAGCTTGCAGTCGCGGAAAATACCTGTGTATCTCCTGTCCAGCCCATCCTCTCATCTCTTTGGGGACAGTCTGTAGGCACATCCAGAAAGTTCCCTTTCATTCCCCATTCGATATTGGAGATTAATTTGTTCACAAGATCATTCCCTGTCTCGATTTCCCCGATGCTCTCATAATCACTGTAAAGAACAAGCGCCGTAAAATCCTCACACGAAAGGTCCCTAACCCCGGTCACTTTCACATATCGATAACCATAGTATGTAAAATGAGGCGTAATCACCTTTTCTGTACCATCAGAAACATAAATGTACTCCGAAAGTGCAGTTCTTAAATTCTCGTTGTAGAAACATCCGTCCTGAAGCACCTCGCCCGTCTGAATCCTGATAGTTGTCCCCGCCGGCTCATGCACCCGCAGCCGGAAGATCCCCGTGATCTCCTGCCCCAGATCAAATACCTCTTCTCCGGCAGGAGTATGGATCAGCTCTGCCGGCTTCATCTCCTCCTGTACCTTAACTGGAAGAGATAACCGTTCCATAAGCCGGCCTTTCGGAACCTTTGCGATCCGCGCAGGAGACTCCTCTACCGGCGGCAGCGTATCATCTCTTCTCTCACCGTCATAGATATTGGAAAACCACAAATTGCTTCTTGTAACTGACCAGGTTTCATCAGAACTGATCACATCTTTCGTTCCGTCTTTGTACTCTATGTGAATCTCCGCAATCAGCTTCCACTCGTCACCGTAATATGCTTCCCGCTCCGGATCATTGAAACCGAACCTGCCTTTATACCAACCGTTTCCGAGAAGAACAGACAGCACACCTCCTCGTTCTGCCTGTTCTGTGATGTCATACGTCTGATACTGGATCCACCGGTCATAATTATTGCAGTACGGAGTCAGATACTCTTCACCGATTTTCTTAGGATTTTCTTTATTTTCCCCAAGAAAATATGCCTCATACAATCCCAGGCCGCAAATGTACAGTCTTGCGCTTTTCACTTCTTTTGCCGGACGAATCCTCTTTGAGAAAATCGGATGCCGTTCCTGACTGCTGTCACAGGTAATCCACCTGCCCGTCCACGGTTCATCCATTTTGGCGGTCTCAAAGAACTGCGTGTCTGATTCGATCACTTCCTCTGCATCTGTTGTCACAATAACTTTCCAGTAATATCTTGTATACGGCTGCGGTTCAAATTCCACTCTTGCAGAGAGACTGTCCAGCTCTGCCTCCCCCGTGTCGTGACAGATATCTGTAAAGGTTTTGTTCTTGCTGATCACAATCCTTGCATGTTTCTGTTCCTGTCCTCTGCCGCCTTTCACTTTCCATGAAAATACCAACGGTTTCAGATAAAACCCTAAAGGGTTTGTGATATGATTTGTTTTTGCCGCATAAATCTTGCCCATAATTCTTCCTCATTTTCATGCTGATACTTTTTCATCCAATAATAAGCCAACCGTTCCTCCCACTACTGACACAGAGCATTTAACTCCACGATCATCTGCTCGATCGCTTCGCCCGGAATAACGCTTAAAAATGATTTCAGCGGCATCTGCGCAATAATTTCCGGAGTCACAAGCTGTACCTCCCCATCTTCTTTCTTAGGTTCTTCTCCCTGTGATATCCCCTCAAGATACTCCATCATTTTCCCTGCTGTCTTCGGGTGGTTCATCAATTCCCCCATTGTAGTGGTCATATCCACAGTGAACGGCAGCAGCACATCAGTAGTAAATGTAAGTTCTGCAGCCTCTCTGATCTCATCGCTGGCATGCCCGATCTGGATCTCATATGTACCTGACGGAGTGTACCAGTCGTGAATCTTTGTCTCGTAGTAAGCAAAATCTCTCGCGCAAAGTTCCATTGTAACCGTCTTCTTCTCACCCGGATTCAGAAATACTTTCGCAAACCCTTTTAGTTCTTTCACTGCTCTTGGCACCGTGCTGTCCTTGTCACTGACATAGAGTTGAACCACTTCACTTCCTGCCCTCTTCCCTGTATTCTCCACATCAATGCTCACCTTCAGAATATCTCCATCTTTCATTTCCGCAGAAGAGAGTTTCATATTGCTGTAGCTGAATTCCGTATATGACAGTCCATGGCCGAATGCCCAGCGCACCGGTACTTTCTTCGCATCATAGTAACGGTATCCGACAAAGATATCTTCTCCATAGAGAACAGTCCTGCCGTCTCCAGGGAAATTCAGGTAACTCGGGTTGTCTTCCAGACGATATGGGAACGTCTCCGCCAGACGTCCTCCTGGATTTGCCTCCCCAAATAACAGCCGGTCGCTGGCCTCCCCAATGCCTTCTCCTCCCAGATACATCTCCAGAATGGCATTTACAGACTCCGCCCATGGAGTTTCTACGGGACTTCCGTTATGAAGAACCACTACCACATTTTTCTGTATCTCAGCCACAGCCTCTATAAGGCGATTCTGACACTTTGGCAGTTCCATGGATGTTCTGTCATATCCTTCCGACTCAAAGCTGTCCGGCAGTCCGGCAAAGATTACAACTACATCTGCGCCCGCTGCCGCTTCACACGCCTGTTTCAGATCCTCTTCTGTCATCTCGTCACGCTCTGACGAGAAGCCTTTCACGTACTCCACTGCCCTGCCTTTTCTCACCGCAGTTTCCAGAGCCGACACTACGCTGTCCGTATTGATGTGACTCGATCCCCCGCCCTGGTATCGCGGTTTCTTTGCAAATTCCCCGATATAGACTACTTTCTGTTCTTTTTTCAGCGGCAGCACTCCCCTGTTTTCCAGAAGTACGGCGCACTCTGTTTCGATATCTGCCGCTGCTTTGTGATCCTTTTCCCTGTCAAATACAGTCTCCGCTTTCCTGTTATCTGTGTAGGAGAAGACTACTTTCAGTATGCGTTCCACCGTTCTGTCAAGAATTTCTTCCTCCAGTTCTCCATTCTCCACTGCCTGAATAATCTTTCTTGTATTATATCCTCCTGATCCCGGCATCTCCAAGTCAAGACCGGCTTTCAGTCCTTTCACCCGGTCATTTACAGCTCCCCAGTCACTGACCACATATCCTTCAAATCCCCACTCATCCCGCAGGATATCTGTCAGAAGCTTCTTATTCTCTGAAGAAAATACTCCGTTGATCTTATTGTAGCTGCACATCACAGTCTTTGGCTGCGCTTTCTTCACCGCCTCCTCAAAAGCCGGCAGATAAATTTCCCGGAAAGCCCGTTCCGATACTTCCGACGATATCTGCATACGGTCTGTTTCCTGATTATTCGCGGCGAAGTGTTTCATACTGGTTCCGATGCCTTTCGACTGTACGCCCCGGATATATGCTGACGCCATCTTTCCTGTCAGATATGGATCTTCGGACATATATTCAAAATTCCTTCCGCAGAGAGGACTGCGTTTGATATTAACTGCAGGGCCGAGGAGCATGCCCACGTTCTCAGCCTGACACTCGTCCCCAAGGATCTGTCCCATACATTCCATCAGTTCCACGTCAAAGCTGGATGCCGTGGCGCAGGCTGCCGGAAAGCAGACTGCATTCACACTTTTATTCAGGCCGAGATGATCTGCCGCGCCTTCCTGTTTGCGCAAGCCGTGCGGGCCGTCTGTCATCATAACGGAAGGAATCCCTAACCTTTCGATTCCCATCGTGTTCCAGAAATCCGCTCCCGAACATAGTCCTGCTTTTTCCTCCAGTGTCATCTGTCTGATCAATTCTTTCAGGTTTCTGCTCATTATGAAATCCTCCTTAAATAAATTCTTATCTGTTCCTATCTGTGGGCTTCCCAGAAGATGACTGCTTCCTGAAGCCAGTTTTTCACTTTTGTTTCATTTCCTATTCCAAATCCATGTCCCAGTCCGTCAACGATTCTGACCGACACATTTTCTTTGCCCAGTACCTTCTCTAATTCCGGCAGTTTATCTTCCACATTTGCAAAACCGAACTCATCATCCCGCCCTACGATAGAAAATACCGCCAGTCCCTTGTCCTCCTGCAAAGCTTTGATATTCCAGTCCAGACCATACATAGGGAAGATCACCTTCGGTCTTGGCAGATGATTCTTGTGGCAGCAGTCCTCATAATTGGCAAATGAATACGCCGTGGTCATAAGTCCTCCTGCTGAAAAACCAAAGATGGCATAATCATCCATGTTTACAGAAAACTGTTTTTGATGCTCCGTCAGATATCGAATCACTTGTGTCAGTTCCCTCGCGGCAGCCTGTCCCTGCTTTACCTGTTCTGTCTCACCCAGCTGTCTGCCGACCGGATAACTTACGACGAAAACAGAATATCCCATTTTATGCAGCTTCATCGCCACAGGATACCCCTCGCAATCAGTTACATTACTGATAAATCCGCCTCCCGGAACTACAATGGCAAGTGGTTTTCCCTGTTGTCCCTGATAAAACATTCCCGTCAGATGTGACCTGTACGGATGACCCTTCACTGCTTCCGCAGGATACAGATCCGACACCAGCCTTGCCTGACCTTTCTCAACAAGTCCGGTTAGATAATTGAAAGATTCCAAGGCTGCATCCAATTGTTCCTCACGGCCCGGCGCCTTTAAAAAATCCTTATACTTTACAGGCGCAATAGCTTTCAGCACGTTGTCCTCCACATTGAAAAACATATGTTTAAAAACCGCCGAATACCGGATGCTGCATGAAAAATCCAACTTTGTCCTCCCCCGTTCCCGGACGGAAATGTCCGTTTTCATCGTAATAGCTGCTTTCCTTTATTTTTGGAAATCCGCAGATGCCAAGAAGTGCCGGCAAAAAACATGGCACTTTTTTTTATAGACATATAATGTCGCACCGATTACAAATAATAAAACAATCACCACTACTGCAAAAAATATCTTCATCCTAACCTATGCCTCCTTTTCTTACTGACATCTTACTTTATACAGACTAAAATTACATCAACGAAACATAAGTGATTTACCGACCAAACTTAATAAATATCCGAGATTACTCTGTACACCTTTGCCCCCAATATGGTATATTTTAGACAGGTTAAATAAACTGCTGATGACTATAATCACAGTTCATTCATATCTCGAAAAGGAGAGATTATATATGATGACATTATCTGCATTGAATCAATTTCTGAAGCAGCACACTACCGAAGAAACCCAGCGTCTGAATGGTGTAAAGAAAGATTATTCACAATTTCCTGTTGCCAGAGGTAAGTTTGATACACCCTGTTACCGTTTTGATACGAACCTTGAAGATCTGCGTTCTTTATTTCTTTCAAAGAAAGTGCTTCCGAGTTATTACAACTTCGCTGTTGTAAAACAGGATCGTTTTGAAAACGTACCTCTGCATATCCATGAGTGGCTGGAGTTGAGTTATATTTATTCTGGTTCCTGCACAATGACGATAAATAAGACTACATTCAGGCTAAAAGCCGGGCAGATGGTTCTGATCAGCCAGAATGCACCTCATTCTGTCAAAAGATGTTCAGAAAATGATATTATCATCAATTTTCTGCTGACGCGCGAATATCTGAACGGTACTTTTTTTGAACGCCTGTCTCAGGATAATTACCTTACACACTTTTTCATTGAGGCTCTGAACACCACGATGCAGGAAAGCATGTATATTGTCTTTTCCCCGGAACAAAAACAAAACCGGCTGGCAGATCTTGCCAACCAGTTTCTCTGTGAATTTTATTCTCCGTCCGTAACATCCGGACCTTTTTTAGACAGTCTTTTTACGCTGATTACCTGCGAGATGATCAATCTGTTCCAGCACGGTATGGTTCTAGATCACGCCTCTGTGGATCAGATTTATACCATACTCCGATATATCGAAACAAACTTTGCGGACTGTACCCTTTCTTCTACAGCTGAGTTTTTTAATATGCACCCAAACTATCTCTCTGCCTACATACGCCAGCATACCGGAACCACTTACAAAGAGCTGGTCCAGACACACCGGCTCTCTCAGGCGGCAAAATTGTTAAGGAGCACCGCACTTTCCACAAATGATATCAGCCTTGCCGTCGGATATCAGAATACCAGCTTTTTCTTTCAGCTGTTCCGCAAGAAATACGGATGTACGCCTATGGAATATCGAAACATGCTTCATGCTTCTGATACGCCAAATATGTGATATGTACATTATTTGCCATATAGAAACTTTTCCGGTAAAGTTACTTTAAAATCTTTCGCCAAATCTCTGAAATTCTGAGGTGAGATTGTCTGTCTTTTATCCGGTCTCATGGACAGCATCTTTACAAGGATTTCCGCGGATTTCTCTACGGTGTGCATTAATCCGAATGTAAGATCAAAGTCTTCCCCTGAGCAGAACATGCCGTGATGCGCCCAGATTGCCACATCATATTCTTTCATCAGGGCACTTGTCGCCACTGCGATCTCACGGCCGCCCGGCACCATCCATCCTACTACACCGATTCCGGAAGGAAATACAACCGGGCACTCGGTCGCCATCTCCCAGAGTTCTCTAGTAAATACTTTATCCTCCAACGGCAGTACAAATGTCAGTGCGATCACATTCGTGGTATGTGCATGATAAACATTGGTAACGCCTTTTTTCACTTCATGGTTCATCAGGTGACTCGGCAGCTCACTGGTCGGTCTGCCTCCGTTTACCAGACCCCAAAGGATGCGGTAATTCTCTCCTTTTTCATCCAATTCGATGATATTTTGCATAGACTACCACTTCGAAGATGCAAAATTGTCACTATGTAGTTACACAGATGCTATCAGATTCACTAATAGCATCGCCTTACTTTATCGCCCTCTATTCCTGCTAATCGGAATTACGTCCCCAAAATACTTACTATCCTTCACCGCTACAAGTTCCACCTCAACACACTTCTGCTGCCATTCCTTACAAGCCTCTTCATACCTTTGCCTCTCCTCACGAACCATGAATAGCTCGGTATAAAACTCCGAAGCATTTGCATAGTCTGCATCCTGAAGCACATTTGAAAGCTCTGATTTCATCCTCCCTGCTTTTCTATCCAATACAGCAATCTGCTCCTGCAACTCTTTCTTTCACTTCTAATGCCAATGTGAGTGGACATATAGGTGTCCGTTTACGAACCCACCGCCGTATCCGGCGTGATAGCCCCCTGCAAGGGCGAAATACACAGAGTACAAAACGAAGTTTTGTGCGATGGGTGTATTTCGCTCTGCGAGGCTTAGCCCTCGCATAAATGCACGAGGGCTGGTTAAAAAATCTATCCTCAGCGCAAAAAGGAAAAAGCCACATACCTTCGCAAAGATACATGGCTTCAATTACGCTGATAACTGTATTTAATTGGCTACAATTCGTGCCGTATCCGGCACCACTTTTTTCTTCTAAAAATTGAGGCTACAATTCCTTCCATAAATGATGCCATAACACTTCCATTTATAAATGTTTTGTAGCCTTCTGCTGTCATTCCCCGCAAAAACTGAAATCCAGCAACTCATTGATATCAGGATCCATCTGATACTTCTTCACATCCTCCTCTGTGTAATCCATATTCCCAGAAGCACCCTTATCGTCAGGCACAGGTTGTTCCTGTCCAAC
>ENA-OQIX01000025-OQIX01000025.1-human-gut-metagenome-genome-assembly--contig:-NODE-25-length-23411-cov-3.069232_pt1 | contig 23411 bp, 24 predicted proteins | sample MGYA00242591_ERZ504756 | MGnify/ENA primary metagenome ERZ504756 (study PRJEB26092, sample SAMD00036369) | human gut metagenome | host: Homo sapiens | study: EMG produced TPA metagenomics assembly of...
CCGTATTTTCTCGTCTATCCGGCAGTAAAGCTCTTCAAAGTCTGTGTTTTCGCGCGCGTAGTCTATGATGAAGCGGCATACCTCCGTGGCATAGCCTTGGTTCCATAATTCCGGCGCTATCATATAGCCCAGTTCATCATGCTCAAGCCCTGCCCTGCCTATCAGCTTCCCTGTTTCCTTGGAAAATACAAGCCACATACCATACTCGTAAAAGCCATACATGTTCTCTATATATGCTTTCTGGTATTCAAGCTCTGTCTCGTAGTCGTAAAGCGGTTCCACAAAGTCTGTCATGCCGGGCTTGTCATAGAGCTCATAGAGTGCAGGAAGGTCTGACAGGGACAGCTCACGTATCAGACACCTGTCTGTCTCGCCGATGTCCCACGGGATGTGATTATACCGCCTGCGCACCCGCTCCAGATACTCAATATCAAGCTCTGCAAGGCTCTCGACTGCATAGCGCGTGCCGCACTGCGGTTCTCCTACTGATGCTATGCCGAGTGAGTCAGCTATTTGCTTCTGCTGCCTGTTTGATACTATCCAGATGTATTCGGCGGGAGCAGATGTCATCTCTACTGCACGCTTCCACTGTGGCTTTAATATCTCGTCATGATAGTAAAAAGAGGCAAGTTTTGCGCTTGCCTCATCAATAATTATTATCATTAAACTGTCTCCGGCTCCGGATAGTCCACTCCGAAGGTCTCAACTGTAACTGTCTTCATGACCTGAGCCTCAAGTGGTTTGTCCATGTAGTCTGTGCGCACCTCTGCGATCTTGTTTACCACATCCATGCCCTCGATTACCTTACCGAATGCCGCATACTCGCCGTCGAGATGTGGTGCATCCTGATGCATGATGAAGAACTGGCTGCCGGCGCTGTTGGGGTTCATGGCGCGTGCCATGCTGATCACGCCGCGGGTGTGCTTGAGCGGATTGTTCACGCCGTTTGCAGCAAACTCGCCCTTGATGTTCCAGCCGGGGCCGCCGGTGCCGTTGCCCAGCGGGCAGCCGCCCTGGATCATAAAGCCGGGGATTACGCGGTGGAAGGTCAGGCCGTTGTAAAAGCCCTCGCTGACCAGCTTCTTGAAATTCTCACAGGTGATAGGAGCGGCTTCTTCGTTCAGCTCGATATCGATGATGCCGCCGTCTTCCATAGTAATGCGAACCATAACGCTACAATACTCCTTTTGTGTTGACCCCGCAGCGGGGGTGTGTGGGGCAGAAATGCCTGCCCGGATATCCCTTATAGTATACCATAGGTTTTGCGGGTTTCAACCACGCAGATGCAACCTTTTTGTAAATTTGGCAAAGTTCCGGGGCCGGGAGCCTGCTTATTCCATCTTCATCCGCTTTGTGATGAGTTGGCCGTTCTGTACTGTGCCGTCCGAGATATAATACTTCCACTCGGTCGAGCCGTCCGACATCAGGTACTCCACAGCAAACACCTGCCCAGCCTGGATTTTTACAGGGTAGTTGTCGGCTGGCAGAATCTCACGGGGTGTCGGCAGATCCTTAAAGTCCTCGTATGCGTCTTCCAACCGCCAGAACTTTCGGATCTTGTAGCCCTTTACCATCGAAATATCCTGCTCACCGAAATAGGATGCTGTGTAGGTCTTTCCGTTGACTTCCAGCGCGTCGATCCGTTCCGGTTCCTGCGTCAGATCTTTGGTATGGAGATGTTCCCCATAGTTCTCGCTCAACTGTTTTGCCATGCGAAAGTCCGAGTTCCGATACTCCGACTCCACAATATGTGTACTTCCATAGATACCCATGATATCGGTGCGGCGTACCGCTTCCAGTTCCTGATAGCTGCGCCGGAAGTTCTCCACCATCCGATCCTCCCGGTATCGAACCGAAGACGCTTCATCCGTCGCCTTGATCTCATAGTACCGTTTGCCCTGTTCCATGTTTTCCTGCGTACGTTTGTACTCTTCGGTATCCTTCTGCCCGTTGGCTTCCAGATAGGCCAGATACCGCGGCCCGGTGCTTTCCCAGGTATGGCCCACGTCGGTGCCGTGGAACACGGTTTCCGGGTACTGCTCCTTGATCTGTTTCAGAAAATTTTTCATGACCTCGGTGCCGCCTTCTGTGCCTCCCCAGTCCTTGAACTGCAGATCCAGCAATTCATCATCGTTGGCCTGCATCCACAGGTTCAGAAATTGTGCATCCGTATACGGGAATTCCACAAACAGATCCCGCATTCCTTTTTCGTAATACTCGCCCCAGATGGAAAGTTCCCGATTCAAAATCTTCTGATTACTGTGCGTTTCTCCGTAAAGATAGATTTCGCCCTTCGGCCCGTTTTTTACATAACTCCAGAACAGACACACCAGCAGGGTCACAATCAGCACGATGGCGGCATATTTCCAGCGTCCGGTCTTTGTTTCCTTTTTCATTCCAATTCCTCTTTCATCTCGGTCATATCCGCCCAGAAGCGTTTGGGGCAGTGGGTCATACGGCCTTTTTCGTTGTGGCGGGCCCTGATCTCCAGCGTTTTGTAAAACTGCTTCCACAGGTCCTGAAACTGCTGCTCCTTTTCATCAGGTGGGGGCAGGGTGAGGGGTTCGGCCAGCTCCATGAGCTGAGCCTTGTGGTTCTGGTACAGCAGCACCGCCTGATGGACAGCATCATAGATCAGGAAGTTCTCCTCCGGGAAGCGGGCACAGAAATGCCCGCGCAGGAGAGGCAGGATATAGTTTTTGGGGTGGATGACTGCACCCAGCATCCCCTCGTGCTCCTGAAAACGGACAAAGCCCTGAAACTTGTCCACTTCCCAGTCCAGGCTCTGCTTCATCTGGTAGAGCGGAGCCACCTCCGGGTGGCCCCGCCGCTTGACGGTGCCTGGCCCCAGCGCAAAGGCCAGATGCAGAAACCGGATGATCCGCAGCTCCTTATCCTCCCAGCCCGAGAGAAAATCCCGGGTGACGAGGGATTCCGTCTCTTCGCCCAGCTTGGCGCGGAAGCTGGCAAAGACCCGCCGGGCCGTTGCGCGGTCGGTGGGGATCTCCTTCACAGGGTAGAGGGTAGCCGTCTCCCGCTCCGGGGTCCAGACCGCAAAGGGCAGCTCATGCTGGGCAAAGCTCTCAAACACACAGCAGAGAAAGCCCTCGAAGCTGCCATCATAGAGGTAGACCACGTCGGCATCGTGGAGCTTCCGGGCGGGGCTTACAGGGCTCTGGCCAGACATTGCACTGCCTCCTCCCGCACCATTTTCTGGGCTGTGCGGGGCGGCACGCCCTGCTCCACCAGCCGATCCACGGCGGGCGGGCTGAACATACTCAGCTGCTCCACCCCGCCGCTGAATACGTTGGGGTCGATGAGCGCCCGGGTGATGCGCTCCCGCCCGGCACTGCCGCGGCCCGGGTGCGCCCCCGCAAAGCCCCGGCAGGTGATGAAATACTGCGCCCGCTTGAGCACCACGCCCATCCGCTTGAGCTCGTCCAGCCCCAGCGCGGCCTGTTTGCGGGCGTGCCAGATGCGCCGGGCGCTCTTGGGGCCGATGCCCGGCACCCGCAGCAGCATCTCAAAGGGGGCGCGGTTCACGTCCACCGGGAACAGCCCGTAATGCTGCACCGCCCAGTTGCACTTTGGGTCCAGATAGGGGTTGAAGTTGGGGTTGTCCCTGTCCAGAAGTTCCTCTGCCTTGAACTCGTAAAAGCGGAGCAGCCAGTCTGCCTGATAGAGCCGATGCTCCCGCAGCAGCGGCGGCTTGGTATCCAACGCGGGCAGGCAGGTGTCCTCGGTCACAGGGATGTAGGCGGAGTAAAACACCCGTTTCAGGTGATACTTATTGTATAATCCTTCCGTTAATTGCAAGATGTGATAATCCGTTTCCGGGGAAGCACCCACGATCATCTGGGTGCTCTGGCCCGCCGGGGCAAATCTGGGGGCCTTGCGGTAGAGCGCCACTTCCTCCCGGTTGGCAGCCCCCTCCACCGCGATCTGCTTCATGGGCCGGAAAATGGAGTGCCGCCCTTTGTCCGGAGCCAGCAGGTTCAGGCTGCGCTCACTGGGCAGCTCAATGTTCACGCTCAGGCGGTCGGCCAGAAAGCCCAGCTGTTCCAGCAGCTCCGGGCTGGTGCCGGGAATGGCCTTGGCGTGGATGTAGCCGCCGAAACGGTACTCCCCCCGCAGCAGGCGCAGAACCGCCAGCATCCGCTCGGTGGTATAGTCCGGGCTCACCAACACGGCACTGGAAAGGAACAACCCCTCGATGTAATTGCGGCGGTAGAATTCAATGGTCAGCTCGGCCAGCTCCCGGGGGGTGAAGGTGGCCCGGGGCACATCGTTGGACTTGCGGTTGACGCAGTAGCTGCAATCAAAGGAGCAGCAGTTGGTCATCAGCACTTTCAGCAGGCTGACACAGCGGCCATCGGCAGTAAAGGCGTGGCAGCAGCCCGGGGCGTAACAGCTACCGACCCCGCCCGCTCCTGCTGCCCGGGAAGCGCCGCTGGAGGTACAGGCCACATCATATTTTGCGCTGTCCGCCAGGATCGTCAGCTTATCCATCAGGCTCTGTTCCATGGGACACCTCCGAAAAATGGGTATAAAAAAGAAGCCATACAGGATGGCTTTTCTTTTTCAGGCGCTGGTGGGGCGTTTTTACCACTTCGCCTTGGTCTCCACCACACGGCCTGCAATGTGCAGGTGGTTGAGCTCCTCACCCTTGATGACCATTTCCTTATAGGCCGGGTTGAAGGGCTGCAGCACCACGCAGTTGCCGCGCTGGAGGTAGCGCTTGAGGGTACCCTCGCCCTCGTCACCGTAGATCAGCACGCCCAGGTCGCCGTTTTCCAGCGTATCCTGACGGTGCACCAGAGCAAGGTCACCATCGTGGATGCGTGGCTCCATGCTGTCGCCGCGCACAACGAGATAGAAGTAGCTGGAAGGGTCCTTGACCCGGGCATACTCCTTGCCGTAGTCTTCCTCATAGGCCAGCGCGCCATAGCCCGCCTTGACCGTGCCGATGACAGGGATCAGGCTGTACACATAGCTGCCGAAGAAACGCTCTTCTGTCTGGCCCTCCGCGGTGGGGTCGAACAGACCCAACAGATAGTCCGCGGTCGTGTCCAGGATCTCCGCCAGCTTTGCCACGGTGGTGGGGTCCGGGGAACTCTTTCCGCTCTCCCATTTTCCCACGGCCTGCTGAGTCACGCCCAACAGGGAAGCAAGCTCCGCCTGGCTCATGTGCTTTTGCTTTCGGCATTGCCGTAACAGCTCCGGAAACGACATTGTTCAACACTCCTCTGCTTGTACCGGGTCCGGTAAGGTTTTATCTGTATTTATTATACAACAAAAAGATGTTTCAGTAAAGAGGAAATCCCGCTTTTTCTCGAAGAAAAGTTGTCGCTCCGCACAAAAATGCGCACAACGAGCGGAAATTTTGATTTTGGGCTTGACAGCGCCGCTGAAATCTGGTAAATTAAATAGGCATTCGGTACGGCGTGTGCGGGTGCCCACGAGGAGAGATGTCCGAGTGGTTTAAGGAAGCAGTCTTGAAAACTGCCGTACGGCAACGTACCGTGGGTTCGAATCCCACTCTCTCCGCCATTTTTATTGAATAAGTGCAACACACTTTGCTCTGGAGTAGTACTCAAGAGGCCGAAGAGGCGCCCCTGCTAAGGGCGTAGGTCGTCTAAACAACGGCGCGAGGGTTCAAATCCCTCCTACTCCGCCAAGAAAAAGCTCGATGATTCTTTGAAATCACCGGGCTTTTTCCATTTTCAGAAACCAAAAGGCCGCCTCCTCGGAATTTGTTCCGTGAAAGCGGCCTTTCTGTTACAAGATCAGATTCGTCACCGCAGCCAGCACCAGCAGATGCACCGGGTAGAACCAGTAAAACACCTTCTGCATGGCAGGGGTGCAGCGGCCCCGCTGCCCGTTGTAGAACCAGACCAGCACAAAGGCCAGCGGTGCGGTGAGCTCCCAGGCAAACAGCACGGCTCCCACGATGCACTGCCGCTTGCGGTCGCCACGGGTCAGGTACAGCGCACAGATGATGAGCACGCCGATGCCGTTGTAGTCCGTACAGGCCAGAAGCGCCGCAAGCGTGCAGCCTGCCGCACACAAGAGTCCTTTCCAGCTGGCAGAGCCGTCCGGCTTTTCATAATGCTTCAGGCCTGCCATGGCCAGCACGCCCAGCGCCAGCGTCCAGTAAATGTTCTGCGCACTGAAGTCAAAGGGGGTGCGGAAGAACGCAAAGTCAAAGGGTACCTCGCTCAGAAGGCCGAACAGCACCAGCCGCCCAAGGTAGCCTTCGACGTTGTGGGTGTGCACAAAGCCCTCCACCAGCAAAAAGCAGAAGATAGGAAAGGCCAGCCGCCCGGTGAAGCGCAGCACCATGTCCAGCCGGTACAGCGGATAGGCGGAAAGGGTGTCCCGCGAGAGGGTGCCGCTGTCCAGCCCGGGCGTAAGGATACCTGCCTCGATGCAGGACGCGCCGATGTGGTCCACCAGCATGGTGATGCAGGCAATGGTTTTAAGGGCGGTGCCGCTGAAGCTGCAGCGCGGGGAAAGTGCGGTCATAAAAAACACCTCGGTCAGTTTGTAAAAAATCGTTATAAGAACTATAACGGCGGAAAGGTGGCATTTCCTGCGTCTGCTGCGGCAAAATCTGCACAGAGCGTGCACAAATCAGCCCAAAATGCTTGACAGGACGGACGCGGGATAGTAAAATCAAGAAGATAATTGAACTATCTCAAACCAAAGATGAAAAAGATTCACAGAGGATCGAGCGTCTCCGAACCAGATCAGACCGGAAGGAGGCATTGGGAATGACGCTGTTTTCTTATGAGATTTTCGACGCAGTTGCACGGCAGGGCAGCTTTAACAAGGCGGCTCAGCAGCTGCATCTGACTCCCTCGGCCATCAGCCACGCCATCGCCGTGATGGAGGCCGAGCTTGGCTTTACCTTATTCAATCGCGGCAAAAACGGCGTTACCATGACCAGCTACGGCGCTTCGCTGTACCCCTCCATCCGTGCGGTGCTGAACAGCGACGAGGCCCTGCAGCAGAGCATTGCCCGCCTGAACGGCCTGGAAAAAGGCAAGGTCAAGCTGGGTGCCTTCAACTCGATCTGCTCCGGGCTGCTGCCCAGCATCCTCAAGGGCTTTATGGCCCACTACCCCCAGATCGAAGTCGAGGTCTATCAGGGCACCTACGACGATGTCAAGGAGTGGCTGCGCACCGGTCAGGTGGACATCGCCTTCCTCTCCAACAACTGCCGGGAGGAGTTTGTTCTGACCGAGCTGTTCCACGAGCCGCTGCTCTGCATCACCCCCATGGACTGGCCCGAGCCGCCCAACGGCGTGATGACCCCCGCCCTGATGAACGGGCAGAACTTTGTGGTGCAGTGGGATGCCACCGACGCGGAGATGCGTCAGTTCCTCAAGAAGTATTCCATCTCCACGGAGCGCCGCTGCCATGTCATCGATGACCAGTCGAACATTGCCATGGTCGAGGCGGGCCTGGGCATTTCCATCATGCCCCGGATGCTGCTGCGCAACTGCACGGCAGCGGTCAAGATCTACCCCATCGAGCCCGAAGAGGACCGCGTGGTGGGTCTGGCCGTCCAGCGTCCCACCGCCATGGCTCCCGCCGTGGAGCAGATGTTCCACCACATCGTGGAGTGCTGCAAGGATCTGGACTGAACAACAGTGTAACATAACGGGCCGGTGTGCGCAACACCGGCCCGTTTTTTGCCGCCCGGAAAACTTTGGATTGTATCCCCGCCCGGGATACGGTATACTAAGAAAAAATCCATTCTGGTTTTTGAGGGGAAAAATTATGGATCGAAGAAGTTTTTGCAAGGTGCTGGGGTTTGCGGCCGGCAGCACTCTGCTGCCCGGGCTGATGGTCCGGGCAGCCGGGCAGAGCTCCGTGGGACGCGCAGTACCAGATGGCCGCTACGCCATTGGCATCCGCAGTGACCTGAGCGGCTGTGACCTGACCCACACGTTCTATTACTCCGACAGCTTTTTCACCCACCCGGCCACCCAATATGACCATCAGCTGGCACTGGCAACGCTGGGTCTGGTCTGCGCTGCGGCCAACACCATAGCCAGCGATGCGGAATACTGGGTCAACGGCTCCGTGGGGCGGGAAGCCCACATTGCTGCCGCCTACGAGGCCCTGGGCTTCGGGGACGCGCTGTTCTGCAACTACGACCTTGACACCGGTCGGGCCGGGGACTTTGTGGGCTACTCGCTGGCCCGCAAGACCCTGACCCTGAACGGCCAGCGCACCACCCTTGTGGCGCTTATCCTGCGGGGCGGCGGCTACGGCGGCGAGTGGGCCAGCAACTTCCACATGGGCGATACCAGCGCGCACACCGGCTTTGTCACGCCCGTGGCGGCGGTGTTTGCGTCCCTCAAGGCCTATCTGGCCCGGGCCGGGCAGAGCGGTGCCTTCAAGCTCTGGCTGGGCGGCTACAGCCGCGGTTCCATCATTGCAAATCTGCTGGCGGCAAAGATCGCCCGGGAGCTGCCCCGGCTGGGGCGGGAGAACATCTATGCCTACGGCTTTGCGGTGCCTGCGGCCCTGACTGCCGCCGACCGGCCTGACCTGCAGCAGGATTTCGATGCCAACCACGCCCCGGATGGCACCCTGCTGGAAAGCTGGCCCGAGAGCAACATTTTCAGCATCATTTCCAGCGGCGACGCGGTGGCCCGGGTGCTGCCCGCTGCCTGGGGCTACCACCGCAACGGCTGTGACCGCTTTCTGCCCGCCACCCGAAATGCCGAAGAGCTGGCCGATCTGGACGCACTGGGGGCAGAATTCGGCCCCACGCCGCTGGTAATCAGCAGCCTTGCCACCGCCGAGGACACCAGTGCCCTCATCGACATCGTGGCCAAGTTCTGCGTTTCCCGGGAAAATTTCCACCAGAAATACGAAACCGCCATCATGGACATGATCCAGTGTGCCTTTATCCGCTCCGAAAAAGAGGTGGTCGATGGCTACATCCTCAGCGACGGTGAGATCGTGGGAGCGGCTGCAGAGCCTTTCCCACATGAAAGAGATCGATTACTGGCAGATCGTGGGCAGCGTCTGGGCCGCCTCCACCATGAGCCGCCCCATCCTTGAGCGGTACGGCCAGAACGTGCCCCTGCTGGCCCGGCAGATCCTGATCCCGGTGCTGGCGGTCGGCCTGTGCTACGGCATCGAGACCGATGTGGTGCAGATGGTGGCCCAATACATCATCCGCCTGCTCACCGCCCGGGGCGAGCTGGACAGTGTTCTGCGCACGGCGTTCTGCCACCACCCGGAAAACTACATCACCCTGATGGAATACTACACCCCCGAGGAGCACGGCATGGAGCCCTTTACCAGAAGATGATTCACTTTTCTTCACCTTCCGCCTGAAATCTCTCCACCGGTGAAACGCCTGCGATTCGTTGAAATCCCGTTTTCTCTATGTTACACTTGAGTTTATCAATTGGAAAAGAGGAAAAAACATGGAAACTCACCACAAGCGCAGCGCGTTTTCCGGCAAACTCGGATTCGTGCTGTCCGCCGCCGGTGCGTCGGTCGGGTTGGGAAACATCTGGCGCTTCCCGTATCTGGCCGCAAAATACGGCGGCGGCATTTTTCTGCTCATCTACATCCTGCTGGCTGTCACCTTTGGCTACACCATGATCATTGCCGAAACGGCGCTGGGCCGGATGACCCGCAAAAGCCCGGTGGGCGCTTACAGCCATTTTGGCAAAGGGAAGGGGCTGGCGTTCGGCGGCTGGATCAACGCCGTCATCCCCATCCTGATCGTCCCCTATTATTCGGTCATCGGCGGATGGGTCATCCACTATCTGGCCCAGTATCTCACCGGCCACGGCAACGCGCTGGCATCGGACGGGTATTTCTCCGGCTTCATCTCCAACGGTCTGCTGGCCGAGATCTCGTTCCTGCTGTTCGCCTTTATCACGCTGGGCATCATCTTTGCGGGCGTGCGCAACGGCGTGGAGCGCGTTTCCAAGGTGATGATGCCGGTGCTGGTGGTGCTCTCGGTGGTCATTGCCGTCTACTCGGTCACACGGCCCGGCGCACTGGCAGGCGTAAAGTATTTTCTGGTGCCCAACCCGGCCAACTTCTCGTGGATGACCGTGGTTTCCGCCATGGGGCAGATGTTCTACTCCCTCTCCATTGCCATGGGCATCCTGGTGACCTTTGGCTCCTACATGAAAAAAGACGTGTCCATTGAGCAGTCCACGGAAAACGTGGAGATCTTCGACACCGCCATTGCCATCATGGCGGGCCTGATGATCATTCCCGCCGTGTTCGCTTTTTCGGGCGGCGACCCTGACACCCTGCAGGCGGGCCCGGCCCTGATGTTCATTACCATCCCCAAGGTCTTTGCCAGCATGGGCATGGGCACTGCCGTAGGCGTGCTCTTCTTTGTGCTGGTGCTGTTCGCGGCCCTCACCAGCTCCATTGCCCTGACCGAGAGTGCTGTTTCTACCTTTGAGGACGAGTTGGGCTGGGACCGCACCCGCTCCACCATCCTTATCGGCTGTATTATGATCACACTGGGCAGCCTTTCCGCGCTGGGCTACGGCCCCCTTGCCAGTGTGACCGTGTTCGGGATGCAGTTCCTCGATTTCTTCGACTTCCTGACCAACTCGGTGATGATGCCCATTGCGGCCATTGCCACCTGCCTGCTGGTCTCCCGGATCGTCGGTGTGGAAAAGATCGAGGAAGAGGTCACGCAGGAAGGTCAGCCCTTCCGCCGCAAACCGGTGTTCAACTTTATGCTCCGGTATCTCTGCCCCATCTTCGCGGCTATCATCCTGGCCAGCTCGGTCGCCAACGCACTGGGCTGGATCGCGATGTGACCCTGCTTTCTGCACACAAAAACGCCCCCGGCCTGTATCCTCACAGGCCGGGGGCTTTTTCGATCATTCTTTTTCAAACACGAGGAAGCGGAACGCGATGTCCGTGGTCAGCTCGGGCAGGGCGGCCAGGCGGGCCGCGCCATCCCGCGGCGTTTTCCAGTAATAGGGGGTCATGGCGAACAGCGCCTCCAGCTGCCCGGCAGGCACCGTGATGCTGCCCGAGACTTCCCGCTCCCCGATGGGGCGGAAGCCCTCATAGGCCACCTCCTGCACCGGGTTCTTGTAGGGCGTGTCGTAGAGGACAGCCTTCATCTGGTAGAGGTGTTCCGCACCGGGCACGACATAGATCATCCGTCCGCCCGGGCGCAGCACGCGCCGGAACTCTTCCTGCGCAAAGGGCGAGAAGCAGTTGAGCAGCAGGTCGGCCCATCCGGTACGGACAGGCTGGGCAAAACTGGATGCCACCGCGTATTTTGCGGCAGGCAGTGCCTTTGCGGCCAGACGCACCGCAGGCTTTGCGATATCAAAGCCCGCCAGCTGCACCGGCCTGCCCGCCTGCGCAAAGGCCTGTGCAATGCAGCGGTCGTACCAGCCCTCGCCGCAGCCCGCATCCAGCAGGTGGAGCGGTGCATCTGCCCCGGTGGGAACACCATACGCAAGGCACAGTTCCCCCAGCGCCCGGCCGAAGATGCCGTAATGCCCGGCGTTCAGGAAGGCACGGCGGGCGGCGACCATCTCTTTGCTGTCGCCCGGGGCCTTGGTGCGCATACTCTGCACCGGCAGCAGGTGCCAGTACCCCTCTTTCGCCCGGTCAAAGCTGTGGTTCCTGCCGCATTTCAGGGCAGTGTCCCCGGTCAGGGGTTCGCCGCAGAGCGGGCACTGCCAGGGGGCAAACGGCTCAGGTTTCATCGGTGTGATCCTCAATGGGTGCGGTGGCACCGCCGTGGGCGGTCATATACTCTTCAAAGTTGGTGAACTTCTGCTGGGGCGGGCGGCGGCTGATCAGCATCAGGCCCGGATCTTCGTCCCGTGCGGGGGCGGCGTTCCGGCTGCGGCCGCGGGGTGCCTCGCTCTTGGCGGGGCGGCTGCTCTGCACTGCATTGCGGTTATTGCGGCTGCCCTGCTGGCTCTGGCTGTTCTGGGCCGGGCGGGCATTGCGCGCATTCCGCTCTGCCCGCTGCTCGGTGCGCGGATCATTGCGGTCGGTGCGCTGCTCGGCACGGGCAGGCTGACCGCCGCGCTGACGCTGGCCGTTCTGGGCCGGAGCAGTCTGCTTTGCGGCAGGCTGCGCAGCCGGAGCCTTTTTGACCGGGCGCAGAGGAGTAGCCTCCGGGGCGCTCACAAAGTGGGGGTCGAATTTGGGCTGGGCATTGCTGCCGCGGTTGGCCGGCTGCGGGGCATTGCCCTCGCGGCGGGTGCGGCTGTTATTGGAGCGGCGGTTCTCACTGCGGCCGCCGGAAGTGCGCTTCTGGTTTTCCTCCATGGATGTTCCTTCTTTCGGTTCGGTATTCTTGGGGCTGGGCTGTTTTGCAGCCGCTTTTTCCTTCTTGGGGACAGCGGGCTTTTCGGCCTTGGCTGCCTTTTCTGCTTTGGCAGGCTTCTCTGCCTTCACAGGCTTTTCCGGCTGCTCTGCTTCCGCCTTGGGCTTTTTGCCCCGCACCGGGGGCGCAGCCTTGACAGGGGCAGGCACGCCGTCCCAGGGATGGCCGGAGACAACCGGGATCTGGCGGCGGTTCAGCTTTTCGATCCCGGCCAGATATTCCTTTTCCTCCGGGGCGCAGAAGCTGACGGCAGTGCCGTCGGCACCGGCACGGGCCGTGCGGCCAATGCGGTGGACGTAGGTCTCGGGCACCTCGGGCAGGTCGTAGTTGAACACATGGGACAGCTCGCTGATGTCAATGCCGCGGGCGGCGATATCGGTCGCCACCAGCACCCGGGTCTTGCCCGCCTTGAAATCCTCCAGCGCCGTCACACGGGCGGTCTGGCTCTTGTTGCCGTGGATGGCGGCAGCGGGGATGCCCTGCTTGTTCAGGTCTTTTGCGATTTTATCGGCCCCGTGCTTGGTGCGGCTGAACACCAGCGCGTTCACCACCTCAGGCTTCAGGTTTTTTAATGAGCCAGGGCAGCAGGAACTTCTTGTTGCCCTTCTCCACAAAATACAGGCTCTGCTGGATGCGGTCCACCGTGCTGGACACCGGGTCCACCTTGACAAAGGCCGGGTCATGCAGGATGCCTGCAGCCAGCTGCTCGATCTCCTTGGGCATGGTGGCGCTGAACATCAAGTTCTGGCGCTGCCTGGGCAGCTTGGCGATCACCTTTTTCACGTCGTGGACAAAGCCCATATCCAGCATCCGGTCGGCTTCGTCCAGAACAAAGATCTCAATGTTGGAGAGGTCCAGCAGCCCCTGCCCACCAGGTCGTTCAAGCGGCCCGGGCAGGCAATGAGGATGTCCACGCCCTTTTTCTAGGGCCGCGACCTGCGGAGCCTGACCCACACCGCCAAAGATGACGGTGCTGCGCAGGGTCAGATACTTGCCGTAGGCTTCAAAGCTCTCGCCGATCTGCAAAGCCAGCTCCCGGGTAGGAGTCAGGATCAGGGCGCGGATGGCATCCTTTTTACGGGGCGCGCTGGCAGTCAGGCGGTCGAGCATGGGCAGCGCAAAGGCAGCCGTCTTGCCGGTACCCGTCTGGGCGCAGCCCATCAAGTCCCTCCCGGCCAGCACCGGCGGAATGGCCGCTGCCTGAATGGGCGAGGGGGATTCATAGCCCGCCTGTGCCACAGCACGCAGCACAGGCGCGGAAAGATTCAGTTCGTTAAATGTCATTCTTCACCTAAAATGTTTCTGCATTCCATATAATAGCGCTTTTCCTCTGCGTGCCCCATGCTGAAGGTCTTGCGGGGCAGCACACCGCCCATAACGATGCCCTTGAACAGATCGCTCTTCTCAAAAGGCGGCATCAGGAAAGCCACACCCCCCTGCCTGCACAGGGCGCGGACAGCGGGCGTCATCGTGGACATAATCCACCCGGGCCTCGATGTGGCGGGCCATGAAATACTCAATGAATGCGTCAATGGTGCCCACGGTCAGCGGGGCAACGGGATGTTCAAAGCTGAGCACATTGGCCACATGGGGGCCTGCCAGCGTAAAGGACTGCTGTTTTGCATCGCCGAAGCAGATGCCTGCCGCGTGGGAATCGCTCCACGCGATGAGGGCCAGCAGCACGGCACCGCAGTCCACATTGAAAAGGACGCGGTGGATGGGCTCGATCTCAATGGCCGGAGAGTGGACATTGCAGACCTCAGCCAGGCACCAGCGGGCCGGGTGGGTCAGCTGCTGCTCCGGGGTCAGGGTCTTTTTCAGCTCCTCCCAGCAGGCCTTGGCGGAAGCCAGCGAATGGTTGCCGTCGCCCACGGCCAGCGTCAGGGGCGCGCCGCCCTTTGCCTGGGGATACCGGGCATCAAAGGCCTCCTGGCTGCCCAGAGCGTTCAGGGCGCTGTCGATCTGTGCCAGCAGGGCGGGATCTTCCACTGCCCAGCCGGCAATGTGGCCGCCGTTCAGCATCAGGTCGCCCTCGTAGACCTTGCGCAGCTGCTCCTTCTTCTCGCCGATGGGCTCGATGAGGGTGCAGCCGGGGTCATCGGCCAGCATCATAATATGGGGCGTTTCCAGCCTTGCCCCCCGGCGCACGGCCATGCGGGGCGGGATGCGGCTTTCCACGGTGTGCTCACTGGGGCGGATGGCAGGCACCGCGCCCTCGGCATAGCTGTATGCCTCCAGGTCGATCCTGCCCACAAGGCCCTGCCGCACCCGGCCGCTCTGCTCAGTGCGCTCCACATAAATGAAGCCGTCCACCGCGCGGGTCAGCACGTTCCGGGTATAATCGTCCATGGCCGCATGGATGGCACTGATCCTTGCATCCACGTCATCCTCTTCCAGATAGACCTCCGGCAGGATCAGGTTCAGTGTGCTGGGGCCGCCTGCGGCGGCCTGCGCAGCCTTTTCCCAATAGGAGCGGTCACTGGTGAACTGATCGCAGGCCACACAGCCCCACTGCCCCACCGGGATCTGTTCCGACGGCAGCAGGATGTGCGCCGGGGAAAAACAGGGTGTTTTGTTCATAATACTTTCCTCCCTCTCACAAAACGCAGGGATCACTCAAATAGCTGGCGGCATCGTCCCGGATGACCAGATGCTCCACACCTGCCTCGGTCAGGGAGAGGGTCAGCTCCCCCGGCCGCTGCATCCAGCGTAGAAGAGGACGGGACCTTCACCAGCAGGTTCTTCACGCCCAGCTGGGCCGCAGGGGCTCCCAGCTGGCTGGAGGAGCCGGTCACCTCGGCCAGCGAATAACCGTACCAGAGCGTCACCGTATCTCTGAAGCGGGCCTGCCAGGCGGCGATATCCGCAGTCAGCTGCCCGGCACGATCCACACCGTTGGTGGTGCCATAGTCCTGCTTGGCGCTGGTGGACGAGGGGAACCGGACATTTTCCAGCAGCACCTGATCAAACCCGGCGGCGTGTACCTCAGCGATCAGATCACCGATATACTGCACGGTCTCCGCGGCGTAGGGGTTCAGCCAGGGGTTGCCTCCGGCGGAAGCCTTGTTGTCCAGCCAGAGGTACTCCTGCCCCCGATACCGGATGGCCAGAGCGTGGTCGGCCCGGGCACCGGCAGGGTCACGGAAGGCAGTCAGCGCAGCCACCGGCACCAGCCCCTCCTCCTTGAAGATGGATGCCACACTGTCAGCTCGACCTGCGTGGGGGCTGCATTGGCGGCACCCACCGCCGTCTGGGAGGCGTAATACACCTGCCCGGCGGTGTCCTTCAGGGTCAGGATGGCATAGGTCATGCCCTGTGCCTTGAGCTGCCGGGCGGCGGAGCGGATGGCGGCCTCGTCGGTCAGGGTGGTCACATCCACCTCTGCCCACAGGCCCGTCACAATATCAGTGCCCTTGACCGCCGGCTCCGGCTCCTTTTCCGGCACCGAGGAAGCTGCCGGTTCGCTGGCAGCGGTGCTCTGTGCCCCGGAGGATGCACTCCCGCTGACGGCACTGGATGCGGAAAGGTCACGATCCCGCACCACGGTATACCAGGTGTGGGTGGCCCAGTCCAGCACATGGGGCGCGGCCACCCAGGCCGTCTGCCAGCACGACCATCACCAGCACCGCAATGCCGATGCCCTTTTTCAGCCGCATCTCACGGGTGTAAAAGCTGCGCCGGTAGCGCTTGACCTTCTGGCGTTTGGGATATCTTGCCATAATCAACCACCCTCCTTGGGGTCAACTTACAGGATCACGGAATGGCCGGTAAAGCCGTAGATGGCCAGCGCCAGCACACCGATATAGATCAGGGTGATGGGCAGGCCGCGAAATGCTTCGGGGATGGCCTTGCTGCGCAGGCGGTTGCCCGCCTCGGTCACCAGCATCACAGCCAGCAGGTAGCCCAGGCCGCTGCCCAGGCCAAAGCCGATGGACTGCGCCAGCGTAAAGCTCTGGGTGCGCTCCACCAGCGCGGTGCCCAGCACGCCGCTATTCACGGCGGCAATGGGCAGGATGCGGATAAGCAGGCCGCTGCGGGGGCCCTTGACCGCCCGCAGGATGGCGTGCTCAAAGATGCAGACCACCGCCACACAGGCCAGGTAGAGCAGCGGGCGGAGCGGGGCACGGTAGGGCAGATCCACGATCTGGCTGCCCGCAAAATACGCCAGCGGGGCCACCAGCGTCTGGGTAACACAGAGCAGCAGGGCAAACCACCAGCTGCTGGTGCGCTCGTCGCCCACCAGCTGGATCAGGCGCGACACACCCAGACCGCGGGTAAAGATGGCGTTCTGGGCAAACAGGGCCAGCACGGCGTAGGCAAAGGCCACGCCGATGGCATTCATCACAGCACTCACTGATCCTGCACCTCCTTCCGGGGGTGCGCAGCCAGCGTGCCGCGCGCCTCAGTTTTCAGGTATTCCTTGTGTTTGCGGGCCAGCGCGCGCCAGACGGCACACACCACGCCCAGCACGATGAAACCGCCTGCCGGCATGGATGCCATGGGCAGGACAGAGCGGCTGAGCTGGACTCCAAACACACTGCCCAGCGCCAGCCACTCCCGCAGGCAGCCCACGATGAACAGGATGAGCGCGTAGCCCACCGTGATGCGCAGACCCTTGGAGACAGCCTTGCGCATGGATTCCTGCACGCGGCCAAAGCGGTAGGTCAGCAGGGGCTCCACCACCAGCATGGGCAGATAGATGCCCAGCATCAGCAGGTCAGTGCCGAACACGGCGTTCAGGATGGGATAAGCGGCAAGGTAGACCACGCCGCACTGACCGCTGTACACCAGCGCCCGGGGCAGCAGCTTTTTCTCCAGCTCTTCCGGGGCGGCTGCTCGTCCCGCAGGGGGAACAGGCGGCTGACCAGGCAGGCCAGCATCCGGGAAGGCGTGAGCAGCAGGGCCACAGCCACAGCCAGCATCAAAGCATTTTTGCCTGTGGTGGCAAGCACCACCAGCGGAGCCAGACCCATGCCCTGCATGACAACGGGGTTATTTTTGAACACCCGGTCATGGTGGGCGAACTTTTCAGGATCACGGGTGATCAGTTCTGCAATGGAGCGTTTCATTCAGCGCCCTCCTTTCCGGCCGCAGGGCGGTGCATCAGCTGGTACAGGCGGCTCTCGGTGCGGTCCATCCAGCCGGAAATGCTGTTGACCGTGAGCAGAGCAAAGCAGACACCCGTCTCATACACGCCGTAATACCGGAAGCCCATGGTGATCGCACCCACCAGCACACCGTACAGGATGCGGCCCAGATGGTGATGGGCGCAGGTGTAGGGCTCGTTGAGCAGGAACACCGCGCTGAACAGCATGGCACCGGTCAGCAGCTCATCCCGCACACACTGCAGGCGCAGGGCGATGTCCACGCCGTTTACCCCCACCTGACGGGGGAAGAGGAAGGCGATGAGGGCACAGGTGACCACAAAGCTGACAGAAGCGCCCAGACGGACATCCTTTTGCAGCCAGAGAAAAAGTCCGCAGGCCAGAAGGATGAGGGCGGCACCCGTGCCCATGGGGGCGGCGTACTCGCCCAGCACCAGCGAAATGGCACTGATGTTCAGGCTGCCGCCGCTGCGCAGGGTATCCGAGATGGTGCTGGACACCGGCACGCCGGTGGCATCCCACAGGGGGATGTTGGTATAGGGCTGGGGGTAGCGGAACACCTGCTCCGGCCAGGACACCGCCGCCACGGCGTAGCCCACAGCAGCGGGGTTGAAGGGATAGCTGCCGTAGCCGCCAAACACCTCCTTGCCGATGAGGACACCGGCCAGCACCGCCATAATGACCACATACCAGTCCACCGTGGCGGGCATGAGCAGGGCGATGATGAGGGCAAAGCTCTCGTTGGAAAAATCTCCGGCCCGATACACGCGGCGGCGCAGCAGGGAGACCAGGCGGTCACACAGGTTGCCGGTGAGCAGCGCCGCCCGCAGAGCAGCAGGGGCCGCAGACCGTACAGGAAGCAGGCCATGCAGAGCAGCGGGATGGTCATAAAGCAGACGTGCAGATAGTACCGCCCCGTCTTTGCAAGCTCCTGCTCCTGCTGCTGGATCAAACGTTCATCCATGGTAAGGCACCTCTCACAGGGCGGCCAGACGGTGCACCGCCGCAGCCGGGTCGGCTGCGCCGAACACGGCACTGCCCGCCACCAGAATATCGGCACCCGCCTCCACACACAGGGGGGCGGTGGTGTCGTCCACGCCGCCATCCACTTCCAGCAGGTAGCGGGCGCTCCGCTTTGCCCGCTCTTCCTTGAGCCAGCGCAGCTTTTCCAGCGCCGAGGGCATGAACTTCTGCCCGCCGAAGCCGGGCTCCACGCTCATCACCAGCACCAGATCCAGCTGGTCAAGATACGGGGCCAGCGCCTCCGGCGCAGTACCGGGCTTGATGGTCAGGCCCACCTTGCAGCCCAGTGCCTTGACCGCATCGATGGTCTGCTGGATGTCGTCCTCGCACTCGAGGTGGAAGTTGTACAGGCTGGCACCCGCCTTGATGAAAGGCTCTGCATACTGCAGCGGGTGGCTGATCATCAGGTGGACATCGTAGAATGCTGCGGGCATCCCCTTGTGCAGGCTTTTCAGTACCGGCACGCCAAAGCTGATGTTGGGCACAAAGTGGCCGTCCATCACGTCATAATGCAGCATCCGCGCACCGGCATCCAGCACCATGCGGCAGTCTGCGCCAAGCTGATTGAAATCAGCCGAAAGGATCGAAGGACTAATGATCGTCATTGTGTTTTATACTCTCCGTTATTTTTCAGAAAGATTACACCATCCGTTCTGCCGGAGCACCTGTTTTGGGGCCGGAATGCAGGGCGGGCATGGTTACTCTTAGTTTACATGAAAACACGCAAAAAATCAAACCCGGAGCCGTGTTTTTCACGGAAAAGTCTCAAACCTGCCCCTGTATCCATCCAAAATCCATTCCAAAACCAAAAACGACCAGACCGCCCCGCCCGTTTCAGGGGGACAGTCTGGCCGCGGATTCAGTTGACAGGCTTCATGCTGGCGGGGTCCTCCACCGGCACAGGCTGACCGGATTCGTCCGGCAGGCGCTTCATGCCGCTGGGGTTGGGGGGCGTGGCGGGCAGGGTGAACACGAACTGACACCACTCGCCCTGCTGGCTCTCCACACGGATCTGGCCTCCGGAAAGGTTGACCAGCACCTTGCAGATATTCAGGCCAAGACCGGCCCCCCGGGCGTGCAGGCCGCGGGACCTGTCCTCTTTGTAGAAGCGCTGGAACACATAGGGCAGCGCCTCGGGGCTGATGCCCTGACCGGAATTCCAGATCGAGATCTCCACCTCGGGGCCCAGCTTCTCCACATGGAACTTGATGGTGCCGCCCGCCGGGGTAAACTTGATGGCATTGTCCAGAATGTTATAAGCCACCTGATGGATGAGGTCGGGGTCCGCGTAGACCAGCACCTTTTCATCCATGGTCAGGCCTTCCAGATCGATCATGCCGTCATTGATGCGCTGCTCCGCCGAAAGGGCCACACCGGTGAGCGTCTCCCAGATGTTGAACATCCGGGCGTTCACCTGATACTCGCCGCTTTCCAGCTTGGAGAGATCGAGCATGTTCTGGATGAGCCGGGCCAGGCGGCCGGTCTCCTCGCTGACCAGCTGCAGGTAGTGGTTCTGCATATCGGGCGGGATGGTTCCGTCCAGAATGCCGTCCACAAAGCCCTTGATGGTGGTCATGGGGGTGCGCAGCTCGTGGGCGATGTTGCCCATGAACTGACCACGGGAATTGTCGTTGGACTGAATGTTCTCCGCCATCTGGTTGAAGGTGCGGGCCAGATCCACCACTTCGCCCTCACCTTCCACGCCCTCAACACGGACAGAGAAGTCCCCGCCGCCAAACCGCTGGGCGGCATCGGTGATCTTCTGGAGCGGGTCGGTCAGCTTCCGCATCAGGAAGGAGGTCAGCACGCTGGCGCAGAGCAGCATGATGCAGGCCGAGAAGAAGAAGTTCGACCAGAACTCCTCCTTGAAGTCGGTCAGCCGCGCACCGGAGGAGCAGAGGAAGAGATAGCCGCTGTTGTTGCCCTGGGCATCCTGCATGTGCCGCACCGAGACATAGCTCTTCTCGGTCAGCACACCGTCCAGCGTGCTCAGGGTGTGGTAGGGCTGATCCCCGGCAACTTTTTTCATAAGCTCCGGCCCCACAACATCTGTTCCCACCATCTCGGGGTTGGAGGCAATAAGGACCCTGCCCTCTTCATCGGTAAAAAACAGGTAGGCCTCGGCGCTCTCGCCGATGATCTCCAGCTTGGTGTTCAGGGCATCCAGCTCGGCTCCCTTGGGCAGAGCCGCCTGCTGCACGATATAATCCGCCGCGCGCTGGGTCACATCCGCCACGCTGTCCAGCGTGTCGTACCGCTCCTGGGCAAAATAGCGGCTGAACAGCAGCCACTCGGAGCAGCCCAGCACCGCCGTGCCCAGCACCAGCAGGGTGGCCACCATCGAAAAGAAGGTGACCGAAATACTTTTGCGCATTACTGACGCACCTCGAACTTATAGCCCACGCCCCAGACGGTCTTGAGCTCCCACTTGTCGGAAGCACCTGCCAGCTTTTCGCGCAGGCGCTTGACATGGACATCGATGGTGCGGCTGTCGCCGTAGTACTCAAAGCCCCACACCTCGTCCAGCAGCTGGTCGCGGGTGTAAACACGGTTGGGGTGAGAGGCCAGGCAGTTCAGCAGCTCCAGCTCCTTGGGGGGAGCCTCCACCACCTTGCCCTTGACCCGCAGCTCGTAGCTGTTCATGTCCAGCCGCAGGTTGTCGAACTCGATCACACCCTCAGTGCTCTCGGTCTGGGCGGTGGTGGTGGTGCAGCGGCGCAGCACCGCCTTGATGCGGGCCACGACTTCCTTGGTGTCAAAGGGCTTGACCATGTAATCGTCCGCGCCCAGCTCCAGGCCCAGCACCTTGTCAAAAGTCTCGCCCTTGGCGGTCAGCATCATCACCGGGGTGTTGCCCAGCTTGCGGATGCGGCGGCAGACCTCCAGGCCATCCATCTTGGGCATCATCACATCCAGCAGCACCATATCGGGCTTGACCTGATTGAACTTGTCCAGGCCTTCTTCGCCGTCGTTCGCGGTGGTGACCTGGTAGCCCTCCTTGGTCAGATAAAGCCGCAGCAGCTCGCAGATGTTGGTATCGTCGTCCACGACGAGGATCTTTTCGTTGGCCATAGTGGTTTCCTCCCCAATTCTGTATATTCCGGCCCTTTCGGGCCTTGTGACAAAGTATTCCACTTCTTATTATACGGAAGAGTTATGACAAAATAAAGAAGGTTTTGTATGATTTTTGGGACGCAGGCTCCGCCGCTCAGCTCATCATCAGCCGGATGATCTCCTCATTGGTCTGCCGCATCCCGTCCTTGCCCAGACGTCCGATGCCCTTGATGGTGGTCTCGATGTCCTTCATCACGATGCCATCGCCGCCCTTGAACTCCTGATTGCACTTGTACATGTTGTAGCCCAGCAGCGCCGCATCCACCGAAGATGCGATCTTTGCGGCGCAGGAAGCCTTGGCTCCGTCGCACACGATGCCGGACACGATGGCAAGGGCGTTGACCACCGTGTGGATGGCAGCCTGATAGCCGTCGCCGCACAGGTACACGATGCCTGCGCCTGCACCCGCACCCGCGCTGACCGCGCCGCAGTAGGCAGACAGGGTGCCGATGCCGGTCTTTTCGTGGATGGCCACCAGATTGGAGATGATGAGGGCGCGGTAGAGCTTTTCCTTGCCGCTGTGCAGCTCCTTGGCGTACTCGATGAGGGGCACCGAGCAGGTGATGCCCTGATTGCCGCTGCCGGAGTTGATGATGACCGGCAGCTCGCAGCCGTTCATGCGGGCATCGGAGCCGGCGGCGGCCTTGGCTTTTGCGCGGTTGGAGACATCGTTGCCGTAAGTGGTCAGCAGCACCCGCCCGATGTTGGCGCCGTAGTCGCCCAGCAGGCCCTCTTCTGCAATGGCGTTGTTGTAGCGGATCTGCCGTTCCAGCAGGTCTGCCACGTCCCGCAGGTCGGCGGTCTCGGCAAAGTCCCAGATGTCCTGCATGTTCAGCAGGCTGCGGTCGGCGCGGGCATCCTCCTGCACGGTCTCGTCCAGCAGGGGCACCTCGTACAGCACCGTGCCGTTCTTCTCGATGCGGCAGATGTTGGTGTGGTAGTCCGCGATGCGCACCCGGGCGTAGTCCTGCCCGCAGCGCTCGGTGACAACGATGTCAAACACATGCCCCTGCTCGGTGTGCTCGATGGTGATGGGCACTGTCTGCAGATAGTCCCGGATGGCAGACTTCTTTTCCTCGCTGACCTCCGAGATGACCTCCAGCTCCTTCTCGGCGGAACCGGCGATGATGCCTGCCGCCACCGCCGCCTCCATGCCCTTCAGGTGCCCGGTGTTGGGCACGATGACGCTTTTCACGTTCTTGATGATGCTGCCGCTCACCTGCAGCTGCACGCTGTCCGGCAGCACCCCCAGCACCTCGCGGGCTTTTGCCGCCGCATAGGCCAGCGCGATGGGCTCGGTGCAGCCCATCGCCGGGATCAGCTCCTCCTTCAGGATCTCCACATAAGCCTGATAGCGCGGGTCGTTGCGTTCCATAACATCCTCCTGCCTTCCCTTCCGGAAATCGGTTCGTATTTTAAGAACAGTATAATATAGAACTCCCGCCGTGTAAATCCGTTGTTTTGCGTCCATCCCCTTGCGCTCCGGGTTTTCATCGCGTATAATGATAGTTGTATCGTTATGCCAAAAAACGTGTAAGGAGCGTATTTTATATGAAGTTAGGTATCGTCGGCCTGCCCAACGTGGGCAAGTCCACTCTGTTCAACGCCATCACCTCCACCAAGAATGCGGAGGCTGCAAACTATCCCTTCTGCACCATCGAGCCGAACTCCGGCATCGTGGCAGTGCCGGACAAGCGGCTGGACAAGCTGGCCGAGATCTGGCAGACCAACAAAAAGACCCCCGCCATCGTGGAGTTCGTGGACATTGCAGGTCTGGTGAAGGGTGCAAGTCAGGGCGCCGGCCT
>ENA-OQIX01000026-OQIX01000026.1-human-gut-metagenome-genome-assembly--contig:-NODE-26-length-23379-cov-4.358722_pt1 | contig 23379 bp, 24 predicted proteins | sample MGYA00242591_ERZ504756 | MGnify/ENA primary metagenome ERZ504756 (study PRJEB26092, sample SAMD00036369) | human gut metagenome | host: Homo sapiens | study: EMG produced TPA metagenomics assembly of...
GCAGCGGACGCTTTTATTTCTCGTTTTTCAGCAGCTCCAGGTTTTTGGAGATCAGCTCGCATCTCTGTTTTACGCAGTCCGGGATCTGTGCGGATCCTGCGGTGTGTTGAACAGATAGTCCTCGAGTTTGTCGATTGTGGTGGTTGCTACATGCATTCTTGTATCGCAGGATGCATAGTAGATGTAAACCTCTCCGTTCTCACGCGCAATCGCGCCGTTTGTAAATACAACGTTGGAAACGTCTCCGACTCTCTCTTTTCCAAGCGGAACCAGGAATACACCGGACGGCTCTGCAATGACTTTGGACGGATCGTTCAGATCGGTACCGAAGACATACAGAACGTAGCGAAGGCCTGCTGCTGTATTTCTTACACCGTGTGCAATGTTGATCCAGCATTTCTTACCGCGGATCGGCACTGCTCCGGCACCGTTTTTGGACTCGGTCAGGGTATGATAAATACGTTTGCTGATGATCTTCTCCTCGTCGATGACAGCGTGTGTGATATCATCGCAGAGTCCGAAGCCGATTCCTCCGCCGCTTCCGGTCTCAATGAAACCATCCATCGGACGGGTGTAGAAGGCATATTTTCCGTCTACGAACTCCGGATGCAGAACAACGTTTCTCTGCTGCGGAGAACGTAAGGTTTTCAGGTTGTCCAGACGCTCCCAGGTCTTCAGGTCTTTCGTTCTTACGATACCAGCCTCAGCAACAGCCGCGGACAGATCCGGATCGTTTTTGTCCTTGCTCTCAGAGCAGAACACTCCGTAAATCCAGCCGTCCTCGTGCTGGGTCAGACGCATGTCATAAACGTTGGTTTCCTCTGCGCAGGTATCCGGCAGCACAACCGGGTAATCCCAGAAATGGAAGCCGTCGATACCAGTATCACTCTCTGCAACAGCAAAGAAAGATTTTCTGTCATTGCCCTCCACGCGGACAACGAGATAATACTTTCCATTCAAATAAATCGCGCCGGAGTTCATCACAGCGTTGATGCCGAGACGCTCCATAAAGTACGGATTCGTCTCCTCATCCAGATCATATCTCCAGTGAACCGGAGCGAACTCTCTTGTCAGCACCGGATACTCATAGCGGTCATAAATACCGTTGTAAAAATCTGCTTTGTGTTCTTTCTTGCCACAAGGCGGTCTACCTTGGCTTTTTCCACATAATACTGTTTATTCAGCATCTTTTAACCTCCCAATTACTTCCATACACATCCGTCCATTGTGATACGGGCATTTCCACGGTTCTACAATCGGCTCATGGATCGGGCTTCCGTCTGCATTCACGCACCAGAACCACTCAGACCCCTCTCGTTTATCGATCACATATTCCTTGATGTAGCCCCAGATGTCTTTTGCCGCATCGAGATACTTTGTTTCCTCCGGTTTTTTCTGCCATGCATTTAAAAATCCAACGACAGCTTCTGCCTGTACCCACCAGACTCTTGTGGTATCATCCACACCGCGCTCGCACTCATTCATCAGCGAATGATTTTTGTATGCCGTATTGTAGATATTTTCCGCAATCTCTCCGGTGATCGGCAGCAGTTTTTCCCGGTAAGCCGGATCGCCGAGCACTTCTGTACCCCGGTCGATCAGCCAGGAAGTCTCGATATCATGGCCATAAGAATACAGATCAATCAGCGTATTCCATGTCCGGTCGAAAAATACTTCCTGACGGCCTTTTTCCTTGTTGTATACTTTATCCGCGAAGAGATCCATCATAAAGCGGAGACGGTCACCGGTAAACGGATCCTTTGTCACGCGGTACAGCTCGGTATATGCTTCGAAAACATGCAGCAGCGTATTCATGGTCTTCTCTGCCATGACGCCGTTCTCCGAGAGCTTTTCATTGCTCTCCGGCTTGAAATCGCGGGTAAATGCCTCGAGATAACCGTACTCGTCGGTGCAGTGTGTCTCGATGATCTGCTGCAGCGATTTTGCCAGCTCCAGCGCCTCGGTGTCGCCCGTCGCATCAAAATACGTAGACAGCGCATAAATTGCAAATGCCTGATTGTACGTATGCTTTGTCGTATCGAGCGGCTTTCCGTCGTAGGTGACAGACCAGAACACGCCACCGTACTCGCGGTCCACACACGCCTGTTTCATAAAGCGGTACGCATGCTCCGCATCGGCGCGCAGCTTCTCGTCCTTTAAGGTCAGGTACGCATTCGAGAAAAACCAGAGAATTCTGCTGTTTAAGATGCAGCCCTTCTCATACGTTTTCTGCACGTTCAGATCAAAGTCCTGATAGCCGTAAAATCCGCCGTATTCCTCATCTCTTAAGCCCTCCCAGAACGGAACGATCCGTCCAGTAAGCTCCTGCTTTACTTCCTTTGCCAAAGACTGCATCTTTTCTTCCTTCTTTCTTATCTTCTTCCAATTTCGGTGTCAGACTCGCGTACGACACTGTTTTTCTTGATATAATCTACAATCAGATCTACGGTTGTGAATGCCAGTCCTACATACGTATCGGCTGCGCCGTAGTAGATCGCGATCTTTCCGGTCTCTGCATCGTGAATGGTTGCGCACGGGAAGGTTACGTTCGGAACGAAGCCTCTCTCCTCATACCACTCTTCCGGTGTCAGAAGGAAGTTCTGGCAGCGGTATTTTACGATGGACGGATTCTCTTTGTCGAGGATTGCGCCGCCGATGCTGTATACATAGCCATTGCAGGTGCCGCTTACACCGTGGTAGAACAGCAGCCATCCTTCGTTGGTCTCAATCGGAGCTGCGCCGCCGCCGATCTTTAAGGACTCCCACCACTCCGGGCTCTTGCTCATGACGTGGCGGTGTTTGCCCCAGTACAGCATATCCGGGCTCTCGGACAGGAAGATGTCACCGAACGGTGTGTGGCCGCTGTCGCTTGGACGGGACAGCATCACGAAGTTGCCGTTGATTTTTCTCGGGAAGAGAACGGCATTTCTGTTGAATGGAAGGAATGGATTCTCCACACGTACGAAGGTTTCAAAATCTTTTGTTTTTGCCATTCCGATGGCTGCACCGTAGAAGTCCTGGCACCAGATGATGTAGTAGGTATCTTCTACTTTTACAAGACGCGGGTCATATGCGTAAACCGGCATGAACGGTTTGCCTTCTTCGTCAACGAACTGGATTTTGTTCTCATCGAAATTCCAGTGGATCGCATCTTTGCTTCTTCCAAGGTAGATGTACGGGATTCCGTTTGTCTGCTCACCACGGAATACTCCGATGAACTCGTCGCCGTACGGCATAACGGCGCTGTTGAAGATTCTTGCTACTTCCTTCACCGGATTTCTTCCGATGATCGGATTCTCGCCGTATCTCCATACCGGTGCACCGGAAAATTCAGCCGGGCCTTCCTGCCATGGCATATTTTTGACAGCATCTCCAATAATTTTAACTTCGCTCATTTTTTGAAACCTCCATGAAAAATATTGTTTATGAGTTGTACTTTGTTTTTTAAGTTTCTGTTAGTGGACAGAATCTTGTTTTTTAATTCTTTTTTCTCCGAACCGCCGTGTTTTATCACCCTCACGCCCAGTCCTTTAGCTTAATTTTAACATAGATGATTAATTTTTCAACTGGAAATTACTTAAAAAAATAAGTTCCGTTAGATACTGTCAATTTTTAAGTGACTTTGTTGTGTAATATGTACAAAAACGGGGCATTTCAAAATGCCCCGTTTCTTAATTTATAATTCAGTTATAAAAATCAAAGCTTTACGCTCTCTTTCGGCACCAGCTGTCCAGAGACAATTTCCATATTTTTGCCGGATGCCGCGCCGCGGATCTGCTTCAGCGCTTTTTCGAGCGCTACTTTTACCATCGCCTTCGTATTGATCTCATACGAAGTGATCTTGAGATCCGGGAAACCCGGATACAGGTAATTGTCGAAGCCGACAACGGAAACGTCCTCCGGCACGGAGATGCCGCGTTTTTCCAGCTCGAGCATCAGAAGGCCGGCGGTCAGGTCGCAGTTGCAGACGAACGCTTCCGGCATCTGTTCCGGGAGATGAATTTCGATCTGGCCCCGCTCATCACGGTCCTCCAGAATCCATTCCGCCGGTGTCACATTGCGGTGTTCCAGAACAGCCTTGGAAAAACCGCAGTACCGATCCATGATACTGCTGGAAAAATGAATCGAACCGACAAAAGCCAGCTTTGTAAGGCCATGCTCATACAGGTATTCCGTCATCAGATACATTCCGTGAAAGTTATCTGCGATCACGGCATCTTTTGCCAGCTCATTGTCGTAGAAATCCAGAAATACGATCGGAAGATCCACGTTTTTCTTCAGATAGTGGATGTAATCGCGGCTCGTGTCTCCCATCAGGATCAGCGCATCGACGGTCTGCTCCTTGGCGATGCACGGCACGATCATCTCATCTTCCATCTCCTGTTTCAGGATCTCCACGGTCACCATACAGCTCTTTTCCGTCGCCGCCAGTGCCATCTCCTGATACATTTTCCAGTAAAATGTCGTATACTCTGCCAGATACCGTTCCGGAATCACCACTCCGATGCAGCGCAGGCTTTTTCCCTGTGTATTTCTCGCTCCGCTTCCCGGCTGGCGGTATCCCATTTCCTTTGCAATTTCCAGAATCCGGGCGCGCATCTCATCGCTGACCCCTTTCTGTCCTGTAATCGCGTTATGCACGGTGACGGCGCTGACGCCCGCCACCTTTGCAATATCTGCCAATCTTACTTTTGCCATATATGTTACTCCTTAGTCCACTGCGATAAAGTGATACAGTCTGCTGACGAAATCGCCCCAGAAATCTTTCATGCGGAATCCGGCATTCATCAGCATCTCGCCGCTGTAAACCTCGTCGGTTCCTTCCAGACGGTATTTTTTTCGCCGGATCGAAGCCGCGCAGGCGTACCTTGCGGGACGGCATATTTGCCTGTGCCAGCACCTGTACGTAAGTTACAAGCACTTCGTTTTTATCCTCAGAAGCTACTGCCCAACAGTCGGATCTGTGGTTTTCACGGTAGGAAAGAATACGATAATACTCTCCATCGCGGATCAGTTCATGATATTTGTGATACATCGCGGTCTGCTCCGGAATCAGTTTTCTCTCCTCCTCCGGCAGCTTTGTGATATCGAGCTCATAGCCAAATGTTCCAGCCAGTGCCACATGGCCTCTCGTTGTGAATGGAGTCACACGGCCGACGGTGTGGTTCGGGCATACGCTGACGTGTGCACCCATTGAGCAGAGCGGGTAAATGAGGACTGTTCCCTCCTGGATTTCCAGACGCTCAATCGCATCGGTGTCGTCGGAGCACCAGATCTGCGGGCTGTAGTAAAGCATTCCAGGATCGAAACGTGCACCGCCGCCGGAGCAGTTCTCCAGAAGCAGATCCGGGAACTCCTGTACCAGACGCTCCTGCATCGCATACATACCGAGCACGTAGCGGTGGAACAGCTCCTGCTGGGAATCTTTGTCCAGGTAGGTGCTTCCCAGGTCGCTTAACTGGCGGTTCATATCCCATTTCACGTATTTGATGTTTGCACTGCGCAGGATTTTTGCCACACATTCATACGCATAATCCTGCACTTCCGGGCGGGAGAGATCCAGCACGTACTGGCAGCGGATCTCAGTCGCTTCTCTTCCCGGAATCTGAATCGCCCATTCCGGGTGCTCTCTGTAGAGATCAGAGTCCGGGGAGATCATCTCCGGCTCGAACCAGATACCGAATTCAAGACCGATTTCATTCACTTTGTCAACCAGATTTTTCAGGCCGCCTTTGATCTTCTCTTCGTTGACAACCCAGTCACCGAGGGAAGAATCGTCTTTATTTCGTTTTCCGAACCAGCCGTCATCCATAACAAGCATCTCGATGCCGTCTTTTTTTGCCTCTCTTGCGATATCGAGGAGTTTATCGGTATCAAAATCAAAGTAAGTTGCTTCCCAGTTGTTAATCAGAATCGGGCGTTTTTTGTGGTTGTACGGGCTGCGGATCATATGTCTGCGATAAAATGCATGGTAGGAACGCGTCATTTTGCCAAGTCCCTCGGCAGAGTAGACCATAACAACCTCCGGCGCCTGGAATTCATCGCCGGCTTTTAAATTCCAGCAGAACTCCTCCTGGTTGATACCCATGACCATACGAACGGTATCAAACTGGCATCTTTCCACCTGTCCGATAAAGTTGCCGGAATATACGAAGTGCATTGCGTAAACCTCGCCGCGCTCCTGATCCGTTCCCGGTGTCACCAGGGCCACAAACGGGTGCTCCTGATGGCTGGACTCGCCTCTTCCGGAGGAAACGAGCTGTTTTCCGTAACGGAGCGCACCCTGCTGGATGTGGCGTTCTCTTCCCCAGGATCCATGAAGAGAAAGCATCTCAAAGTCTTCGTTGTCCATATCGAGGCAGGCACTGTAGATTTTCTCTACCTTCAGCGCTTCACTGCCTTCATTTTTCACGCGGACACTTCGGGTGATAACGTTTTCTTTTGTAAAAACAGAGTAGGAAAGGACAACAACAAGATCAAGAACAGGATCTTTGCAGGTGATTTCCAGAGTTTCTACTTCGTCCTCGGTTCCAAAAGAAGCCGGAAGACCGGTCAGCGGGCGTTTTCCTTTGAAAATTTCATAGGAATCAAAGAAAATCTCACATCCCATACGGCCCTGTGCATTTCTTATATTCAGACAGCTCTCACGGTAATCGCCGACTCCTCCGGTTGGGTATTCCATTGGAAAACGGTCGAGGAACGAAGATTTCTCTCTCTTATTGACGGACGGGGTGAACGGCGGCTCATCCATGCGGAGCGGATACAGATCCGGCTCTCCGTGCAGAAGGGGTCCGTAGTAAACATGTCCGACGTAGCCTTCCGGGCTCAGGCCGATCACATACGTCGTATTCTCTGTATTTAACTGAAAAAGCTTTTTCTCATCATAATATAAAATCGCCATTTTCTTCTCCTTATTTCAGGTAAGCTTGATCCGCCGGGCCGATTTTTGTACAAAAAGACCTCACCCGCCGGGCTGAGGCCTTTTTTTTGTTTCTATATCACACAGCGTTTAAGCAGTTACCATTGCATTTTTTAATTTTTCCAGTTTCTCGGCTGCATCTTCAAGGGATGTGCCTTTTACGCCGAAATAGAATTTGATCTTCGGCTCAGTACCGGATGGGCGCACACAGCACCATGCGTTGTTTTCCAGCTCATAGTAAAGAACGTTGGAGGACGGAAGTCCGGTCGCGCTCTTCTCTCCGCTTACGAGATCCTGGCGTACATCTGCTTTGTAATCGCATACGGCAAGAACCTGGAAACCGCCCAGCTCTTTTGGCGGGTTCTCACGGAAGTTGGTCATCATGGTCTGGATCTCTTTTGCACCGTCGATACCTTTTAAGGTCATCGTTGCAAGACCCTCTTTGTAGTAGCCGTACTCCTCGTACATATCCACCATGGCATCCCACAGTGTTTTGCCCTGCTGTTTGTAGTATGCAGCAACCTCGCAGAGCATCATAACTGCCACGCAGGCATCTTTATCTCTTGCATATGTTCCGGCCAGGCAGCCATAGCTCTCTTCCAGACCAAATACATAATTGTGTGCACCGCTCTGCTCAAAAAATTTGATCTGCTCGCCGATGTATTTGAATCCGGTCAGAACCTCGATCAGTGCCACGTTATAAGCTTTTGCGATTGCTTTTGCCATATCGGTCGTAACAATCGTCTCAACGAGTGCCGGGTTCTCCGGCATGGTTCCGTTCTTGGTGCGCTCACGCAGAATATACTCTGCGATCAGCATACCGGACATGTTTCCGGTGAAGCTTACGTACTCGCCGGTCTTGCTGTCTTTTGCATAAACGCCGAGACGATCTGCATCAGGGTCGGTTGCAAGGATGATGTCAGCGTCTACTTCTTTTGCCAGTTTCAGCGCCAGTGTCCATGCTTTCTCGTCTTCCGGGTTCGGGTAAGCCACCGTCGGGAAGTTTCCGTCCGGCACTTTCTGCTCTTTTACAACGTAAACCTGATTAAAGCCAAGCTCGCGCAGAACGCGGCGTACCGGCACATTTCCGGTTCCGTGAAGCGGTGTGTAGACGATCTTCATATCTTTTGCCGCATCTTTGATGATTTCCGGATGAATGCTCTGCTCTTTTAATTTTGCAACGTAACGGTCATCAAAATCGGTTCCGATGACCTGGAACAGGCCTTCTGCTCTTGCATCATCTTCTTCCATCGTTTTAACGGCAGAAAACTCGGTTACTTTTGCTACCTCTGCGAGAATGTTTTTGTCGTGCGGCGGTGTAATCTGTGCGCCGTCCTCCCAGTATACTTTGTATCCGTTGTACTCTCTCGGGTTGTGGCTTGCGGTAATGACGATACCGGAAATACAGCCGAATTCACGGACAGCAAAAGAAAGCTCCGGTGTCGGACGCAGGGACTCGAACAGATACGTTTTGATTCCGTTTGCATTCAGGCAGAGTGCTGCTTCGCGTGCGAATTCCGGAGACATTCTTCTGGAATCGTGTGCGATGGCTACGCCTTTTTCCTGTCCGTTCTGGGAAATAATGTAGTTGGCAAGGCCCTGGGTTGCCTGGCGTACGGTGTAGATGTTCATGCGGTTGGTACCCGCTCCGATGACACCGCGGAGTCCGCCGGTACCGAACTCAAGCTGACGGTAGAAACGGTCTTCGATTTCTGCCTCATTTCCTTCGAGTGCTTTCAGCTCTTCTCTGGATGCCTCATCAAAATATGGATCATTGCACCATTTTTCATATACTTCTCTGTAACTCATGTTTGTTATCCTCCCTGTCTGTTGTACTTTATTTAACTTAAGACAGCAGACTTTTTCTGGATTTAAGCTCGTTTCATCACAGCTTAAAGTTACTATTTGTTTAGTCTGCTGTCAACTTAAAAATTAATTTATTTTTTCTAATTCTCTTGGTTCCTGATAAAGCTCTTTTAGATCACTGAGAACCTGTACTTTTCCTTTGCGGTCTGCGGTGCTCCAGGCTTTTCGTCAGTTCCATGACAGCCTTCATATAGCAGGCATGATCCTCTCTTAACCGGCCATACCTTCCGCAGCGTTCCGCGCAGACGGTACATCATATTTTTCAGTGCTCCGTACGGATTTTCACTCTTCTCATCCGTCCAGAGTGCTTCGGTTAACTGTTCCAGTGTTACGATATGGTTTTTGTTGCAGATCATATAAACCAGCAGCTTTGTGATCATCGGGGAATGAATCGCTTCCTCGTTGAGGCAGCGTGTTTCATCGTACATGCGGAATCTTCCAGGCAGCTGTACGCGAATCATAAAACATCGTCTCCTTCTAAGAACTCAAGCTCTTTTTCGGTCTGAATTGCCGGCAGTGCACTGTATTTCAGATTCTTTGCCCAGCCTTTTTTCTCCTCGGAGAAGCGCTCGCTGATTCTCTTGTAGACGAGTTCGCATCCTCTCTGGCTGCCGCCCTGCAGCAGAATCACATACTGGGACGGGCTGTATTTTGCAAAGAAATCGGAATGACGCAGGCTGCGTTTCATTACCTCAAGCAGCTTTTCGGACATACGGTCAAGGCGCGGACCGCCTTTTGCCGGGTAACCTTTTCCGTCTGTAATGGTGCACAGCATCAGCCACGGCATCTGTCCGTTCAGCTCGGACATACGGTAAACAAGTCGGTAGCAGTCACGGAATCCGGCGAGGGAACAGAAGAATGCTCCGCCCTTTTCTCCCGGGCTCTCCTGAAGATCTGCCTGTACCTCTTCGATCACGCGGTGTCTGCTGCCCATGCGGCTTCCCAGATAGCGGTACTGCTCCACCAGTTTCTCGCTCGGTGTAACGCCAAGCTCTTCAAAGTAATGTTTCGAGGTCTGCTCGTACAGTTTCATGGCCTCTTTGTATCTCTCCAGGCCGATCAGCGCCTGCATCTGGACTGCCTGCCACTCGTCGAACGGATACAGTTCGGAAGCAACAGAAGTCAGTTTCTGCAGCTCATCGAACTCCTCGTTTTTCAGAAGATACTCACTTACTTCTTTCAGTGCATCGGAATATACTTTTTTCAGCTGCGCGCGCTCCGCCTGTACCCACTCTTCCTCGCCGAAATCTGCAAGGAACTCTCCGGTGTACAGCTCCAGTGCTTCGATCATCTGATCCATGCGCGCTTTCTCGTCCGTCTCTTTTCCTGCTTCCAGGATCTTATTTTTGATATCAATCGCATCTACCTCGACCGGCATCGGGCTGGTCCAGTGGTAAACGCCTTTCTGTGTATAAATGTACTCAAACTGCGGAAGTCCTGCCTCGACAAGGCTTCTTTTCAGGCGATGTACGCCGACACGCAGGCTGTTTGCCGCGTCCGCCACATCTTCTCTTCCGTATGTGCTCTCCAACAGTCTTCCTCTGGAAATTCCATTGTCCTTGTTATAGAGGAAAATCTGCAGAAGTCTCATCGATTTTGTTGCCATTGTTTTCCGGAAGGAAATCGGCTGGTCGCCGTACTCCAGGAAAAAACTTCCCATCATGTGTACTTTTAAAAGCGGTAACTGTTCTGTTTGGTTTTTCATTTCTTCGTTCATACTAACTCCTGTATTGCCTGTTGTGCTCTAATCTCTGTGGTCGGTTGCGCTGCGCTCCGCAATCGGCTGCGGTAACGGGCCGGCGGTTCCCTGTTCGTTCATTTCAAAAACAATTACGGACGCCGGATTTCTGTTTTCTATTTTACATCATTTTAATCAAAAATCCTACTATAAAATGTATAAAATATTAACTTTAACACCGAAAAATTCCTGCTTTTTCTTCTTTTGTCTTGTTATCTTTTTGTCAATCCCATCTCATCCGTAAATTGCCCGCATGATTTTAGCCATCAGCCGCCCTGCAGGCGCCGAGAGCACCAGTACTACAGCAAGAGATACCATGCCGCACCCGAGCAGTGCGCGGTTCACAAGTCCCCGTGCTGAGCAGAATCCGAGGCAGAATCCCTTCTTCCAGGGCCAGAACAGCTTTTCCGGTTTCCGGTTGAAAAAATCGAGCACCAGATGGGACAGAAAGCCCACGGCAAAATAAGCGGACGCATCCGGGTAGATGATGTCCACGCACGCCGTCAGCAATGCCAGCGCCGCAAATGAATGCATGAAGGAGCGGTGCGGCTGCTGTTTCCCATAGGCGCAGATCAGCAAAAATGCTGCCGTTCCGGCGAGGAGACGCAGCACGCTGCTGTCGCTTGTGAGGCGGCGGTAAATTCCAAGATTCAGTTTATACTCCGCAAGAATTGTGAGCACCGCAACTGCAACTGTTGCCGTAGTGATCTTATCGGCATCGCGGTGCGCCTGTGAAGTGCCGACATCAATGTCACTGATCAAACCGCCGATCGCGGCAGCCCCGGCACCGGCCACAAGCGCGGGAACCGTCTGCGGCTGTAAAACAGCAAGTGCCGCTGCTGTTCCAATAAAAAAATGTGTTCTTCCAAGCATTTGTCTGTTTTTCCTTTCGTAAAATTTCCTTTATCATAGCACATTCCCGCCCTTTTATGCAACCATTTGTTCGATTCTTTTACGACCGTATGGTCCTATCAGGATCAAAAAAGAACCTCCTGCGACCGTTTATCGCCGCAGGAGGTTCTCCTCTGTTTCTGCCTTTATTCCATACTATTTCCAGGTTATCTTATTTCACGTTTTTCCCTTCATTGTATGAATTTTCATTTGACATTTATCGCTCATTTGAGTTATATCTTTATGCTTCATATACCAGTTCACCAGCAAGATACGTCCGGCACACCGGAATGTCTTTGATCATGCTCTCATCCACCTCAAACGGATTCTGACCCAGTACGACGAAGTCTGCCATCATGCCTTCTGCGATCTGGCCTTTCACGTTCTCCTCGAAACTTGCCTCGGCACTGCGGATCGTGTAACTGTCGAGTGCTTCCTGTACGGTGAATTTCTGATCCGGCAGGTACGGGCCGACATGGTCGCGCAGCGTTGTTCTTGTGACAGCGCACTGCATGCAGGCGAGGGCATCCGGCAGCTCTACCGGGCAGTCAGTTCCGTTGCTGACGGAGACGCCGTTATTCATCAGCGTCTTCCAGCTGTAGCTTGTGCTCGCAAGCTCTTTGCCGACGCGCTCCTCTACGATATGGTTATCGTAATCGAGGAAGATGCTCTGTGCGTAAACGTGAAGATGCATTTTCGCGATTTTTTCAAGCTGATCGGCTCTTGTGATCTGGCAGTGCACGATGCCGTGGCGGTGATCTTCTCTCGGGTTTTCAGCAAGGGCTTTTTCATAGGCACTTAACACGCGGTCGAGGCACGCATCACCGATCGTGTGAACTGCAGCCTGCATGCCGTGTGCATTGGCGTAGCCGATCATCTCATCCATGGTTTCCTGGGTGAATACCGGGATTCCGCAGGTGGACGGGTCGTCTGCGTATGGGCGACTGAGGAATGCTGTTCTCGCACCGAGTGCGCCGTCGCCGAGCATTTTCAGCGGTCCGATTTTAAAGCGGTCTGTGCCGATGCCGGTCACATTTCCAGCCTCAACGAAACCTTTTAAGGATTCCAGATCGGTAAAGTTGCTCTGCTCGTAAACGCGGACGGTCAGCTCGCCGGAATCCTCGAGTTCTTTGTATGCTTCGTTGACGGTCTGCCACGGAACGGCGCGGTAAACGCAGTAATCATCACTCTGGCTGCTGGTGACGCCGTAGCTGTTCAGGGCTTTGCAGGCGCTGCGGATCATATCTTTGATTTCCTCTTTGCTCGGCACCGGAATGCTGTCGTAAACCGGTTCCATTGCATTGTCGAAGAATCTTCCGTCCGGCTCACCGTTTTCCATACCGATCTCTCCGCCCTCCGGCTGCGGGGTATCTGCGGTGACGCCGAGGAGTTCCAGCGCTTTGCTGTTGACTACGAGGCAGTGGCCGCACGCTCTCGTCGCGCAGATCGGAACTTCAGTTGATACGCGGTCAAGATCGTAGCGGTTCGGCATGCGGTCCACGTCCGTGAAGTAATCCTGATTCCAGCCGCGGCCCATCAGCCATGCGCCGTCTTTTCGCGGATGCTCTTTCTGGAAGGTGTCGAGGCAGGCGAGCATATCTTCCAGGCTTTCGGTATGTGCGGCAAGCTGCGCTTTCAGCAGGGAGCTTCCGTAATTTAAAAGGTGCATATGGCTGTCGTTAAAACCGCTGCAGACGAATTTTCCGCCGAGGTCTACAACTTTGTCGCCGGCTGCTGCAAGGGCATCTGCCTCTGCGCTGCTTCCGGCGAAAACAAATTTGCCGTCTTCTACTGCAAACGCTTCGACAAGCGGCAGTTTTCCAGTGTAGACAGCTCCGTTTTTGTAAATTGTTTTCATATCATTATCCTCCTACTGTCATCTAAATTTGATTCTATTCTTTTCTGCCCATTTGCGCAATATACAAATTCAGACACGCCATTCTCATGCGTGTCTGGATTCGCTTTTGAATATTTTTATTTCGTTTTCTCTTCATAGAACAGGCAGGCGTTCTTGTCTACCGTGCCCTGGCCGAAGTTTCTTGCTTTGTAGTCTTTCAGCAGTTTGAAATACTGGTTCGAGAGAATCAGGATCACTGCTACGTTGACGAAGGTCGGGATCGCAGATGTGATATCAACGACAGTCCAGATAAAGCCCTGGTTGTTTGTCTTTACCAGATAGATCGTCCACAGTACGCCCGGCAGAGCGCGGACTGCGTAGAAGATTTTCATGACGATATCTTTCATCTTGCCTTCTTTTTTATACAGATGCTCCAGAATTGCCAGATAGTAGGTGAACCATCCGCCGGAAGTCGTTACAGTAAAAATGACCATGATGACTGCCAGAAGGATGCTTCCAAATTTGCCGAATCCGCTTGCAAATGCACTTAAAGCAAGTGTTCCGCCGTTCGTTCCGTCGGTCCAGTTTCCGCTTAAGATAACGGAAAGTGCGGTGATCGTACAGATAACCATGGTATCAAAGAATACCTCGAAAGATCCCCACAGACCCTGCTCTACCGGATGCGGTGTTTTTGCGGAAGCATGGATCATTGGAGAAGTACCCCATCCAGCCTCATTGGAGTATACGGAACGCGCCATACCCACACGGATAATCTCGCTGACTGCGCAGCCGGCAAAACCGCCGATCGCTGCTGTTCCGGTAAATGCGTTTGTTACGATGGCTGCAAATACGCCAGGAACGCGGTTGATGTTGATGATGATCATGCCAATTCCCATCAAGATATAAAGAACGCTCATAAATGGAACGAGCTTGCTGAACAGACTTGCGATTTTCTTCGTACCGCCGCTTGTAACGACATAGGTCAGAATGCAGAGCAGAACGCCCATCACGATAACGCCTTCTACTTTGAAGCTTCCAAGATTGATATTCTCAATACCGAACGCACCGGCTACGACCTGAGATGCGGTCAGGTTGGAAGAGGTTACGAAGAAGGTGGAGAAAATACCGATGCCGAAGATGAGCGCTGGGATCAGCCACAGCTTGCCCCAGTGGCGCTCCTCGCCAAGTCCACACTCCATGTAGTAAGTCGGACCGCCGTAGTACTCACCTTTTTCGTTGGTGTGACGGTAGTAGCAGCCGAGGGTAACCTCAACCTGTTTTAATATCATACCAAGCAGAGACGAAAGCCACATCCACATAATGGCTCCCGGGCCGCCTGCTGCAACTGCAGTTGCAACACCGGCGATATTACCGAATCCTACGGTACCGCCGATAGCGGTCGAAATCGCCTCAAACGAGGAAAGCATACCCTTTCCTTCACTTGCTTTGTCTTCTTTCTGGAACAGTTTTCCGCCGGTTCTCTTCATAATCCAGCCAAAGTGACGAAACTGGAAAAATCCAGAACGAACGGTAAAGTACAGACCGGTCAGAATCATCAGCGCGATCAGCGGCACGCCCCAAAGGACACCGTCCAGCCAGTTAAGAAATGCTATCATGTCAAAATCCTCCCTTTTTTCTTTTCCGGCAACAGTTTTCTTCAGACGTATCCTGTAACACCCGTTTCGTCTTTCGTTCTCCAACCAAACAGATTTCCACCCCTGGAACCTTTTGTCACGGTTCCAACTGCAGTACAATAAAAAGAGCAGCGGTCTTCACCACTGCTCCATTAAATCTACGTTCATGAAGCAATAGCTCCTCCACCAGTACGGTGAGAGTGCACAGCCTGTTCGACTGTACCCCAACACAGACAGTTTTTCGGGAACTGCCCCGTTTCGGCGAATGCTCCTTTCCCTGCCCGTCCCAGACCCCGTTGTCTCAGGACAGCTACTCTTAGCCTTCGCGCCTCTATTGCCGAATATGTATATTGACAGGTATTATCATATGTTTCTTTTCGCCACTTGTCAATCGTTTTTTCGACATTATTTTACAAAAATTTTATATTTTCGAAATTTGTCCCGATTTATTTGAGATTCTCCCCGTCGATTTTTTCGTCCCGGTAAAAATACTCGCGGTCGTGTTCGCCGATGGTGACTTCTGCGAAAGTTTCCTTCATATATTTGACTTTCTTGTCTCCCTCTGACGGCTTCAGCTGGTTGAACTCCCACAGACGCTCCATATAGCCGGACTGCTCTTTGGCCGGATCTTCCACATTCGGGTTGTAAATGATTCCTTTTACCATTCATTCTCTGTCTGTCATACCGTCCTCCTGTCTGCTGTAGGATCTAAATAAGTATCCCTTCCAAATGATCCATCTCATGCTGGCAGATCTGGGCTGGCCAGCCGGTGAATTTTTGGCGTTGTTTTTTCCAATTCCAGTCGTAGTATTCGATTTCGATGTTCTGGTACCGCTTTGTTTTCCGCACGCCTGGCAGGGAGAGGCAACCTTCTTCTGTTTCGTAGGGGCCGCTTTTGCGGACGATCACCGGGTTGAACATGATGATGTCGCGGAATCCGGCGTTTACGATGATGATGCGTTTTTTCACGCCGATCATATTTGCCGCCATGCCGACGCATGCCTCGCGGTTTGCTGCCAGTGTGTCCTGCAGATCTCTTCCCACCTGCAGATCTTCCTCTGTCGCCGGGATGGATTTCTGTCCGAGGAAGAGAACGTCTCTCATAATTGGTTTTACCATTTGTGTTTCCTTTCTCTTTCGGCCTTAAAGGCCGAAATCGTTTAATTTTCTATTTGAATCCGCATATCGCACGATGTGCATCCGATCTACGGTTTTTCCGCCTTCCTGCTCCAGTCGTTCTACTTTTCCGCCGCAGAACGGGCAGATCCAGTCGATCTGTTTTCCGGCTTTGACAACCTGCATCATGTTGACGAATTTTGTCGTATCTACATTTTTCGAATTGCAATTCTGCGTCCAATCACCGGAGAGTACTTTTCGCAATTCGCCGTTTTCATTCAGAATAACGGTGTCGCCCTCCTCGATGTTCCAGTCATACAGCATCTGATCCTCCTGGCGGATGCGCGATTCTGTTCCGTTTTCATCTTTCAAAACAACAACTGCCATGACAGGCTCGTCGGCACCGCGCTCCTCACAGCCGAAATCAAGGTCTTCCTCAATTCGCATTACCTGATATTTCATAAAAACGCCCTTTCGTCAAATATAATTCATGCTTTTTTGTATTCCACACGGTTTTTGCTGTTACAAAACTTTTTATTCCTGAATCGTAAAAATCACAACCCGCTCCCGGCTGTCCCCGCCCGGAAACAGATCCATACAGTCGATCTCATCGAGAAATTCCAGTTCCGGCACAGTCATCAGATACGAGATATAGGCATCCGACGGGTAATAGAAAAACAGCTGGATCTCCCGCGGATTTTCGTAGTACGATTCCAGCAGTCTTGCCATCGCTTTTCTTAAGATTTCAAGCGAAAACGGGTTAAAAAAATACACCCGGTCCACTTCCACAGGAACGGGAAAATTTTCGGCGCTCTCCAGCACAAACTCCGTCCGAGCACCAGAGGCCGCCGCCTTTTTGTTTTCCATTGCCTTCGCATAAATCCGGTCATCATACTCCACACCGATGGACTGGCACCGGGTCTGCGCCGATAAGAAGAAATCTACGCGGCCCTTTCCGCATCCGTAATCGAGCAGCGTATTTCCCTTTCGGATCATCCCCGTGTTTGCCATCCGCTCCAGCACGCAGTACGGGGTCGGCTCATACGGATACCGGTACAGATCCGACCGGCTGTCATCCCGCCCCATTGTGTGGATCTGAAGCAGCTTGTCCCAGCGGTTTTCGTTTTTATCCTCTCTCATCGCCCGTCTCCCAATACTGTTCGAATAATTCCAGATACTCCTGTTCCACCGCAGCAAACGGCCGCACCGTGTAGTCCAGCGTGATGTGAAGTTTCGGCGCATCCCCCGCCTGCGGTTCCTCCAGCAGATTTGTCAGATCGTACCACAGCAGATCATTGTCGATCTGTTTCATCATCCGCTGCTCCTCCGCCGTCAGATCACTGCCAAGATATTTCTCATAAATCACCGAAAGCAGATGGTCCTCGATCTCGCGGTACCGCGGCATTTCCTGTTTTAATGGCCGCGGCACGTCCGACATGTAACACTCGCTCGCGTCATGCAGAAGGCACGCCAGCACCAGCCGCCGGGAATAGCCGCGCGCGGCCGCCTCTTTCGCACAGCAGATGCAGTGCTCTCCCACTGACCAGAACGTCGTCACATGGCCGTTTCCGCGGCAGATCATCGGCAGCGCATGCGCAAAATCCTCCACACAGAGCAGTTCCGGAGCGGGATGCACAGGGTCAAAATGTTTTCTTGTATACGTTGTTATTGTGCTCATTCTTTTATCTCACTATATGATTTTACTGCCGGCTGTCCCGCGTGCGGCTCGCCGATGATTTTTTCCATCCAGACCATATCGTACCAGCGGTCGAATTTGTAGCCGCAGTTGTGGAAGGTTCCCACGAGTTCGAATCCGAGATGCGCATGGAACTCGGCGCTGTTTTTCGTCAGATATTCATCCTCGACCTGCGGATAGCCGATGCAGGCGTAGAGGTTCAGAATGCCCATTTTTTTCAGGCGGTCCGCCAGCTCTTCATACAGTCTCCGGCCAAGGCCTCCTTTTCTTGCATTGTGATCGAGATAAATGGTCAGCTCGCTCGACCAGTCGTATGCGGCGCGGCCGACAAAGGCATGTGCGTATGCATAACCTTCGATTTTTCCATCCTGCTCGATGACGAGGTATGGATATTTTTTCATGATATCACGCATGCGGTTCTCAAATTCTTCCAGAGACGGCACGTCCCACTCGAAAGAAATGACGGTGTATTCTACATAATAAGCATAAATCTCCAGAATACGTGCGGCATCCTCTATTTTTGCATCTCTGACAGTAATTGTACTCATAATAAATTCCTCCTCTGACCGTACTGCTTGCGTTTTCTGAACTTTATCTTATCACTCCGCTGAAAAATGGACAACATGATTTCCAGATTTCCTTTTTTTCTAAATTTTTCTGTGCTCTTTGCTTTCTTTCCTGTATAATAAAAGAAACAAGACGGATCACTATTTTTCTTCTTAATGAAAGAAAGGAACGTGCCTATGAAAATTTTAAATCTCGAAAACGAAAACCGGAAATTCACCAAATCCATCGAAAATTTCCACGTCATGGAATATCTCCAGGATTCCAGCGTCTCGCCGATGACTGCCATGGAGGAGTATTACATGAGCAAAATGAATGTGCGCCGCCGCCAGGTTGTCATTGAACTGGACAAGGAGCACTCCGCGATTATCCAGTCCGGTGCGATGCAGTGGATGGGCGGCCATGTACAGGCGACCGCCGGAATCAAAGGGATCGGCGACCTGTTCGGAAAGGCCATCAAAGGCGCCATGACAAAGGAATCTGCCGTAAAACCGGAGTACGTTGGCGACGGATATCTCGTGCTGGAACCGACCTACAAATACATCATTCTTGTGGATGTCGAGAAATGGGGCTCCTCCGGAATGACGATTGAGGACGGCATATTCCTCGCCTGTGACGGCAGAGTCAAAAACAAACTGACCGCCCGCAAGAGTATTTCCTCCGCTGTCCTCGGCGGTGAAGGCTTCTTCAATCTGAGCCTCGTCGGCAGAGGCGCCGTTGCCCTCGAAAGCAACGTACCTGAGGACGAGCTGATCGAAGTCGAACTCGAAAACGACGAACTGAAAATCGATGGAAACCTCGCCGTCTGCTGGTCCTCCAACCTTGATTTCACCGTAGAGCGCTCCACCAAAACCCTCGTCGGCTCCGCCGTCAGCGGCGAAGGCCTCGTCAACGTCTACCGCGGAACCGGCCGCGTCCTCATGAGCCCGGTCGCCCCGACAGATTCCCCGCTGACTGCAACCAACACGACCCAGGCGAACCCCGCTGTGAAGAACAACCTTCCGCCGGAAAATTAAATTCGAATCCTCTCCGCCCCTATGCCTAATACGCATAGAAAAAAGTCAAATTAAACCTCGTTTTTGATTGACACTTTCTTCAAAGCATGTTAGCGTAAAATACGCACTTATCTTTACATTCTTAAGAAAAACCATACGATAAAATACATGTTCTGGAGAAAATGATGAATAGAATAAACTGGACTGAACTGAAACCGCAGATTCAGCAGGTCGGGCGATTAAGTCTGCCTGCGATTCTTACACAGATTACTACGATTGCGATGCAATACATTGATTCCGCGATGGTCGGCGCGCTTGGGGCGAATGCTTCGGCGGCGATCGGGCTGGTTTCGTCGACGACGTGGCTCCTCAGCGGTGCGATTTATGCGGTTTCAGCCGGTTTTTCTGTTCAGGTAGCGCATCAGATCGGGGGAAATCATGACAAGAAGGCAAGGGATGTTGTGCGGCATGGCATCGCGTCCGCGCTTGTTGTGTCGGCTGTTTTGTGCCTGATCGGGCTTCTGATCAGTCATCCGCTGCCGGGGTGGCTCGGCGGTGCGCAGGAGATCCGGCGGAATGCCACGCTCTATTTTATGATGTTTGCCATCATGCTTCCGTTTTCCCAGCTCAACTCGCTGATGTCGTCCTTCCTGCAGTGCAGCGGTGATATGGTGACGCCCAGTATTTTAAATGCCGTCATGTGCGTGCTCGATGTCATTTTCAATGCTCTTTTGATTCCGGTTTTCGGTGTCATGGGTGCCGGTATGGGAACGATGCTGGCCTGCGCCGTCATCAGCCTCACGGGTGCCTGGTTCTGTTGTGTCCGCAATCCGCGGCTGCGTCTCCGCCGGAAGGAAAAAACGGTTTTCGATGCGAAAATTCTGAAAACTGCATTCAAAATCGGTGTGCCGGTTGCCGTACAGGAAATCGCGATGAACAGCGCCATGGTTGCTGCCACCATGCTGATTCGCCCCGCTCGGCTCCATTGCGATTGCGGCCAATTCGTTCGCCGTCACCGCCGAAGGCCTCTGCTACATGCCAGGCTACGGCATCGGTTCCGCCGCGACAACGCTCGTCGGCAGAAGCTACGGCGCCGGAAATTACAAGCTGGCGAAACGCTACGGAAATATCTGTATTGCCATGGGCGCAGTCCTGATGGCCATCACCGGAGGTCTGATGATGATCTTCTGTCCGTTCGTCTTTAGCATTCTGACTCCTGACCCGCAGGTTCGCTCGTTTGCCGCCGAGGTACTCCGCATCGAACTGCTCGCCGAGCCGTTTTTCGGCGCTTCCATCGTTGCCGCCGGAGCCCTCCGCGGAACAGGCGATACGTTTGTGCCAAGCCTTCTGAACCTTGGCAGCATCTGGGTCATCCGCCTCGGTCTCGCGGTACTTCTCATCACCCCGCTCGGCCTGCGCGGCATGTGGATCGCCATGGCTATCGAGCTCTGCATCCGCGGACTGCTGCTGCTTTACCGCCAGCATACATCGAAATATTATAAAATATCATAAACGCCATACAAAAAAGAGGTGATCTGCCGGCACAGAGCAGATCATCTCTTTTTTTGCATCCTGCTTATTTTTGTTTTCATTCCAAAGTTTTTCTGTTCATCCTCGCGGAACAGACGGTTTTTATCCTTATAAGACTGAAACGCATGTTTTGTCGCCTTCCACATGTCCGGAACGAGAGCCCCTGTTCTTTATCATATTTCGATGGCAGTAAAAGATAGCAGAGAAGGGAAATCAGTACGCCGATGCCGGTATCCAGAATCCGGGCAAGCGTATAGAAAACAACTCGTTCCTCACCAACTGTGTAAAGTACCACAAAGTAGACCACGATTCCCGGCTGGATCGCAGAGTCCGCCTGCAGTGCCAGATTGCACCACAATACCAGGCAGAGCCCTGCCGCCAGCCACAGAAAAGCCGGAATTCCAAACGGCTGTTTCTGATACAGCATGTAGAATGGAATGACCAGGATTCCTCCCACAAACGTTCCGATCAGGCGATTGATTCCATTGTGGAATCCCTCTTCAAACCGGCTCCCAACCCCGTACACTGCGCCGATCAGCGCAAAGCAGGGGTTGCGGCCGCCAGGAATCAGATATTCATAAATCAGGGAAGTCAGCAGAACAACCACCGCTGTCCGCCACATGCGTTCCGTCAGACGGGGTGATTTGAAATCCTTCAGCGGCGTGAGCTGCCACTTATTTTTCACCTCCGCCCGGTCCAGCATTTCCTGTGGTCCCATAGGCTGCTCCTGTCAAAAACTCTTATTATTTGATAAACTTCACTTCCGGATAAATTGCCTGTTTTGCAGCCTCTTTGCGCTCGTTGAAAACAACTTTGTTCTCTTCAAACAGGTTGCGTCCTTCTGCATCAATAGAAACGATCAGCGGACCGAACTCTTTTACTTTATTGCACCATAACGTCTCCGGCATTCCCAGTTCATCCCAGTGATGCTCTGCAATTCTTTCCACCTCAGTCGCGGCAACAACCGCGCAGCCTGCCGGGAAGACACAGTGAATGGCACCGAATTCTTTACATGCACGCTCGGTATTCGGACCCATGCCGCCTTTTCCGACAATGACACGTACGCCGGTCAGTTTTGTAAATTCATACTCGAATTTCTCCATACGCATGGAAGTAGTCGGTCCGACAGAAACCATCTCGTAATCATCTTCTGTTCCCTCAATTTTCCGTACGATCGGGCCGGCATGGAAAATTGCCTTGTCTTTGATATTATATGGAAGCTCTCTTCCGTACTCAACGAGTCTGCGGTGTGCAACGTCACGGCAGGTCATGAGATCGCCGTCCAGCCAAACAATATCTCCGATGTGGATATCTTTCAGGTCTTCTGCGCTTACCGGTGTAATCAGAACTTTTTTTATCTCCTCTAATTTCGATCATAATTCGTACCTCCGTTTATGCATTAAATTTCCAGGTGGAATGTGTATCACAAGTTACTGTCAGATCAGGATTTACCACGATATGGCCGCGGCGGTGGGACCAGCATCCCACATTTACGGCAACGCCGATCGTGGATGGATGGCGGGCGGTGTTTTCAATGTTTACACCCATAACGGAATATTTTCCGCCCATTCCCTGCGGTCCAAGGCCGATGGCATTGATGCCGTCTTCCAGCAGACGCTCCATTTTTGCTGCATTTGCATTGTCATTGTGAGAACCGATCGGACGCATAAGTGCTTTCTTGGAGTTGAGGGCTGCTGTCTCTACAGATGTTCCTACACCTACACCCACAAGAAGCGGAGGACAAGCATTCAGTCCGTAAGTTGTCATCTGATCAAGAACAAAATCGGTAACGCCTTCATATCCTGCACCTGGCATAAGTACCATTGCTTTTCCCGGAAGAGTACATCCGCCTCCTGCCATGTATGCGTAAATCTCACATTTATCACTGTTTGGAACGATGTCCCACCATACAGTCGGAGTTCCTTTTCCAACGTTTTTCTTGGTGTTGTACTCGTCGAAAGTTTCTACAGAGTTATGTCTTAATGGTGCTGCAAAAGTAGCCTGTACAACAGCTTCTTTCAAAAGGGCTTCCAGCTCGTTGATGTACGGGAAATTAGTCCGCATTTCAGCCAGAACTGAAGAACACCTGTATCCTGACAGCTTGGTCTGTTCAGTTCTACAGCCAGTCCCTGGTTCTTGGTCATTGTCTCATAAAGTACTTTTGGGAGTGCTGCACTTTCCTGAGAGCCAAGTTCTTCCAGTTTTTCTACTACGTCGTCCGGTAATTTTTTTCCGATGTGGGCAACAAAGTCTGCTACCATGTCTGTTAATACTTTAACTCCATTTTCCTTAGTCATGATTTACCTCCTGATCATTCAATGGTTTAGGGTTGTTTGGCTTTTAATTTTGGGTTATTTATCTAAAGCAGCATGTTTTCTGCTTTATTTCTATTGATACATTTACATTAAGCGGAAAAATCTTCCGTCTCATATGGTTTATCCTCTCACGGATAGAACGGGAACAGAACAAGGCAAAAAGGATCATACAGATCACGAAGGATTACCAGAATCAACGGTAAACCTGATTTCACGTAATCCTTGAATTTAATATCCTCCAAGTCCTACTACCATAGTATTTGTCAGGCATTCCAATC
>ENA-OQIX01000029-OQIX01000029.1-human-gut-metagenome-genome-assembly--contig:-NODE-29-length-22739-cov-3.193968_pt1 | contig 22739 bp, 23 predicted proteins | sample MGYA00242591_ERZ504756 | MGnify/ENA primary metagenome ERZ504756 (study PRJEB26092, sample SAMD00036369) | human gut metagenome | host: Homo sapiens | study: EMG produced TPA metagenomics assembly of...
CTTTACATACGCGCCCTTGTTTTTGTCGATTTTTACGCTAAAATAAAAAGTAATAAACCAACGTAAATAAAGGAGGGACTCTAAATGTCCGAAAATGCAAGACAAGAAGTTGTGACTCAAAAGCCGCGCATGGCAATATGCTATGACTTCGATAAAACTCTTTCTCCCGATGATATGCAGTCGTTCACATTGATTCCCTCACTTGGAATGAGACCTGAGGATTTTTGGCCAGAGTCCAATCAACTTGCAAAAGACAACCTTATGGACAACAATCTCGCTTGGATGTATCAGCTTGTTGTCAAGTCTAAAGCTCTTAGAAAACCCCTCAGTCGTAGCTACTTCAACTAGGTAGGAAAGGACGTTCCCTTATACAATGGAGTGGATACGTGGTTTGAACGGGTGAATCAGTACGGTGAGGAAAATGGTATTGAAGTTCATCATTACATCATATCGTCCGGGCTGAAGGAGATTATTGAAGGAAGTAATATCGCCCAGTATTTCAGCCGCGTCTATGCATCGTCGTACCCTGTATTCTGCGGATGGTGTTGCCGAATGGCCAGCACAGGCCGTAAACTATACCAATAAGACTCAATTCATATTCCGGATTGCCAAAGGAATCTTTGAAGAGTACGATGAGAGAGTAAACGATAGTGTGCCTGAGTCTGCCCTTGTTACTCCATATGAGAATATCGTCTATATTGGAGACAGTGCTACAGATATCCCTTGTATGCGCCTTGTAAAGAGCAAGGGCGGTTATTCAATTGGTGTTTTCGACCCTGAAAAGAACAAGCGTGAGAAAGTATATCAACTGTTCAATGATGGTCGAATCAATTTTTATGCTCCGGCTGACTACTCCGAAGATTCCGAACTGTTTAAGTATATCAAACTAGTTATCGGACAGATTTCTATTAATGAAGGAGTCAAAACAGAACAACGAACTCTGAAAAATCCGGCAGAGACATACAATTTATACATTACTATGCAATCGTTAGCAGACCATATGAAGTCTGCTGTTTCCCCCAGAGAGTACCAGAAGCTTCAACGGGAGCTTAACAAGCTCCAACATCAAATCGAAGGAATCTAAAACACTGTGAGCCTTTCATGCGTTTTGAGAGAGAAACCCTTTCTTTTGGTGGTGAAAATTATTTTCTGCTGATACGAAATATTGTGATTGCACATTGAAAAAATAGGAATCGACTGAAATTTGCATAGTGTAATAAAAGGCTCTTGGCTTCTGTAATAGGAGGTCAAGAGCCTTTTACGTCTTGTTTTGTGAGTGGAAAGAAGGTACAATAATAGAAAATGACTCACATCTGCGAGGTGATACCATGTTGAACATCTACTTTGGAGATATGCCGGAGGCTGTCTACAATACTTCGGTCTATTTTAACTATACCTACGAAGATGAATGGCTGACTTCTGACTTTGCCAAAGAGGTCATCAAGAAAATTGACAAGTCCGATGTCAAAGGCCCTCATGCGGTGGAAAGCCCGGTTCTGGGGGTCATCTCGCCGGAAAAACTGTCTGGCGGTACGAAAACGCTTTTGCTGATGGCAAATGACCCGGAAAAGGTATTCAATGCCTCAACTTGTGGCGATAACTGTGCACCCTTTATTCTGAAGCTGGCGAAAAAGAAGGACTTGACCATCAACCTGCGGCATCTCATGGATTTCGGCAAGAAAAAATTCCCGGTGGATGTGAAAGTCCTGAATACCGGTGATGTGGTGCACAGCATGGAAGAACTGATGCCGATTGCATTTCAGTTTGTGTGAGGCGATAGGATGAAGGGAAAACATAAAATCGAAGTCCGAAGTGGACGGGTCGTTTTCACAATCGAACTGGAACGGAACATTACGATTCTGCGAGGGGACAGCGCCACCGGAAAAACAACGCTGGTAGAGATGCTGCAAGCATACGAGACCTATGGCCGACAGAGCGGCGTAACAGTGAGCTGTGATAAGCCGTGCCGGGTACTGTCGGGTGTTAACTGGGAATTGCAGCTGAATGCGACCCATGACAGCATCGTGTTTGTAGATGAAGGCAGTACCTTTGTTTCGAGTCTGGATTTCGCCCGTGCAATCCAACATTCGGACAACTACTATGTGCTGGTCACAAGAGAAGATCTGAGTACCCTGCCGGGTACAGCGTAAACGCCATTCTGGAACTGAAAAAGACCACCAGCCGCTTCAAACGGACCTATAACAAAGCGTACCCGATTTATGATTCGCTGACAGCCAGCAATGTGCAGCTGGAAGGTGTTGAAAAGCTGCTGACAGAGGATGCAAATTCCGGGTATCAGCTGTTTACAAACATCGGTGAGAAATACGGCATTGTCTGTATCTCTGCGGCAGGAAAAGATAACATCAAACAAAAGATTCTTCTGCTGAAATCCGAGAAGGTTCTGGTAATTGCGGATGGTGCGGCATTTGGCCCGCAGATGAACGACATTTATCGCCTGATGCAGGAGGACAACGCAAAGTTCAGCTTGTACCTGCCGGAATCCCTGGAATGGCTGCTTTTGAAAGCGGATTTGCTCGGACAGCCGGACATTCTTGAAATCCTGCAACATCCGGCAGATTTCATCGAGAGCAGCGAATTCTTCAGCTGGGAGCGATTCTTCACGAACTTGCTGGAACAGCGGACGAAAGACATTTCCTATATGCGGTATGACAAGGCAAAACTGCCGGAATTCTATTTGCAGGAAGAAAATTTGGAGAAGATCATTGCGGAGATGGGGTAAAACACACTGGAAATTCACAAATGGCGTATCATTGCTTCTCCAAACGCTCTGTAATTTTGGCACCCGCTCAGGCTGCTATTAAAACACAAGAGCATAAGGATTTTATGGCGAATTATCGTTAAAAATCAAGAATAAAATAAGGCTCACCGCCAATTTTAGCGGTGGGCCTTATTTGTTTGCTCATGTATGAGGTGAATTGCGTTTAACACGGGGGGCGCTTCCCAGAAGCATCACAGATACACCTCCACAGTCAGGTCGATCCACGCTGCACGGCGGAACTGGTGGGGCATCTTGTTGGCTTCTCGGTAACGCTTGGCGGTTTCAAAGTCGATGGTGAAGGTGAGGAGGGGCTTTTCCGATACAGCCATCAGATTGGTGCGTTCCTCTTTGGACTTCTTGCAGCCGGTGTTCAGCTTCCAGCGGTAGGAGTAATCGGCAAAGGGGGTGACCACTTCAACGAACTGGTCGATCAATTCGGGAGCAAGACGGGCACCGTGCACATCGACCTTCTGAGAGAGAAAATCGTAGATTGCTTTCAGGTCCGAAGAAACCGTCTGCGGTTCGGGCGCAGGGGAGAGGGCTTTCAACTCCTGCTCTAAGCGGGCAATCTCGTCATCTGCCTGTTTGCAAAGGGCTTGATATTCTTCTCGTGGCAGTTCGCCGTCTGCACGCATGGCAGCGTAGTTCAGCTTGCGTTTTTTGATTTTTTCGATCTGGCTCTGAATCGGTGCAGCGGACATTCGTGTGGCGGCTTTTCCGTTCTGGCAGCTTTCGATCATCTTGCAGGCACGGAGAATGGCTTTATTCTGATTGCCCCAGACCTTTTCAAAGATCTTCTTCGCCATCAGCTCCAGCTTCCACTCCGGGATAGAAATGGCATCACAACTGAGCTGTTCGGTCATGTTGTGCTCCAGAACGAAGGAACGGGTCGGGTTGACGGTTCGCATATTGCATTGGTAGCCAAAGATCGGCGTTCCGTCCTTCAGTTTACGCCAGTTGAAAATGCGGTAGGAAGAACCGCAGCGGCAACGAAGTTTTGCGACCCATAAATATTTGGTGCTGTCAATGCCCTTGCGTCGTGTTTCTCCATCAGGAAGACGCAGATTGACAATACGGCTTTTACGGATGCGCTCACATTCATGCCAGAGGGCTTCTGATACGATGGGTTCGAAGTTGCCTTTTACTATAGACGAAGGAGGTTTCATCCAGATTGTTGATGCGTTTCTTTTCAAGATAGTTGTTGACCTTGGACTTGTTGTAGCAGACATAGCCCATATACGTTGCGTTACGAAGGATACGGCTGATTTTTGTACAGGACCAACTGACGTTTCCGTGCCCATCCTTGCGGCCCAGCCGGGAAAGTTCATTGACGATCGCCTTTTCCCCGTAGCCCTGCGAATAGAGCGTGAAAACCATTCGTATGGTTGCAACCTGTTCCTCGTTGATAACGTATGTACGGTTGACCTTAATCACCCACCAGGTCATGAATGGTAGTAACGACCTTTGCCATGCGCTCCAGACCGCTCCCCTGCGCGAGACCCAGCCGGACGGCAGCCGTCACCCCTTCGACACCTTCATCTGCGCTAAGACCCCGTCCGGCCGCTGGGGCGACCCCGAGGACATGGTGGGCCCCTGCGTGTTCCTAGCCAGCCATGCTTCTGACTTCGTCAACGGCCAGATCCTGTACGCCGATGGCGGCATCCTGGCTTACATCGGCCGTCAGCCCAAGTAACTCCGTCCTTTAAAACAAACAGAAAGCCGCCCGGAAATGTTCTCAGACGCTTCCGGGCGGCTTTTGTCGTATGTCGACCTTCTTTTTCCCAAGTGCTTCTTTCGCGGATGATTGTTCATAATTTGTCGAGCCAATGTTATTTCATATTTCTTGACTTTTTATTGAAAGCATGGCGGCGTAAGTGCTCCAGAATCCATGCATCTGAGAAAATCACACCGGGCAGTTCTTGTAAAGTGCAAAACGATGTAGTACACTTATGACAACTGCCGACAAGCTACACAGCAGAACCGGAAATTCAGTGGGTGTCAGGCACAGGGAATCTTTACGGTGTTCGGGCAAAAGGGGATGCGCAATATGTTTCAGGATTATTCGATTGACGATTACAAAAAGGCATGTTATATCATCCTGCGGCCAGATCTAACTCCGGAATACTTTATCCGGCATTTTGGAATGAGCCGCTATGAGTACAGCATCTGTCAGCAGCGTCTGAAAGAACTGCAAAAGTTCTATGGGATCGAGTATCATTTTGAAGAAAACCGGATCCATTGGACCGTCACCGATGAGAAACAGTTTCAGCAGCACTATAAGGGGATGTGGTCCTTCTACAATCGCCACCGCAGAAACCTTACAAACCGGAGCGAACTGGTCAGAGGGCTTTATATTGCCAGAAAGATTCTTCTTGCCAATGACCATACGGATTTGGATGCTGTGTCAGAAACAATGGGTTTTTCCCGCAGCAATCTGCGCAATGCAATCAAACTTTGCCGCACCTTTTTGCAAAGTTATAACATCCGGCTGGAAAACGCGCCCCATTACGGAGTGTACCCTATGGGCAACGAATGGAACATCCGGCGCTGTCTGATGGCGATCTATAGTCTGCTGGACGTGAACGTTATTCCGGAAGAAGATTATCCTGAGATCGCGGAAGGGCTCAGCAATCCGCACTACCCCGTGCTTCGGGAGAAAGTGTATGAAGCGCTGCTGCATAATAGCTGCAATTATTCCCAGGCACAGGTCCGGCGGCTGACGTATTATATCTTCTTCCAGCACCTGCGCATCCGGCAGGGAAGGATATTTTCCGGTTTTGAAAACATCCATCCGGCCATCATCGGCTATGTCCGCAGCTCCGAACGGCTGATGAAGATCAGTGCGGACATTACCCGGTCCTGTTTTGGCGGGGAAGCATTTTCCGAACAGGAGATTTTATCGGTTGCCATGATGTTGTTTGAAATGTATGACGAACCGGAGGAGTTCTGCGCCTTTGTGGAAGCAACCTTTCCCGAGGAAGCCAACGACCTGTACCGCATGGTGGATGGCTATCTGCTGCGAAGTTACGGCTTCTCCATCACCGGCCTGTACAGTTCCATTCTCCGGACAACGCTCTACCGCCTGATCATTCACCATCAGATGGGTTTGCTGTCCGAACATGCAGGGCACTCTGAAAGCCGGGCACAGATGATCTCAGACTATCCGCTGGTGATGCTTCTCTACCAGAACATCCAGCAGCTCCTTGCGGAACGCTATGGAAACGAGGCGGCCGGAATCTGCTGTGCTCCGCTGTGTGAACTGATTGCCTTTTATATTCAGGGGATGGATTATGCTGCGCCGCGGCTCCGCATCGGGATCACCGCCCGTTCCGACATTTATGCTCCCGAAATGATCCGGAACCTTCTCCTTGCAAAGCTGAACCCGCGGTATTACAGCTCGGTGGAATGCTGTACCTATGTTGACATGCTGGAAAACATCCCGGAGGCTCGGAAAAAGTATGATCTGATCCTGTGCGATGAACGCCTGTCCAACGATCCGCTGTTTCTTTCATATGCAGAGATCCGGAACGATCTCAACAACATCAATGCCTATCTTCAGATGCTGCGGGACCTGTTTGGAAATGACCTGAAAAAAGAAGATATCCGCACCCAGGAGCTGAAGCTGAGTGATGGGTGGGCCGAAGAGCTTCTGGCAGAGAGCCGTGCCTTTCCCGTTGCTGCTTTCACGGTGGAAGAAATCCAGAAGAAAACGATCTGTGTGAATGACTGTCTGGTTCTGCTTCTCACGCAACAGACGGCGCCACACAGTCTGCTGCAGTTCGGGAAATTGAAAAGTCGGCTCCGGGTCGGTGACAAGCGAGTCTCCCGTTATCTGCTGCTTTCCGGACGTGTAAATGCCCAAAACATCCGGATCATCAATTTGCTGCTCTACGAGCTGATACAGGACCCGCTGTTCTGGGCTACGCTTACCAGCTGCCCCTGCCCGGAAACGCTGAACAATCAGATTAACCGGCTGCTCAAATGATGCTGCCCTTTTGAAAAAACGACAACACCGCATAGAATTCCTGCTCTCTCTGAGGGAGCGTGGGATCCTGTGTGGTGTTTTTTTGTGCACTTTGTCAAAAGCAAGCATATGAGCTTGTCAAATTTGTACAATGATGCAATTTTTTATGTAAAGTGCTCGAAAAAATCAGACAAGGAAAGTCTGTGGCAGACTTGTTATAATACACTCAGAAACTTTTCCGGAAAGTGATCCACATCAAAAAAGGAGGACACACAATGATTGCTTTGCTCAGAATTGATGAACGTCTGATCCATGGTCAGGTTGCAACCAGCTGGTCAAAGGCATTGGACATCGACACTATCGTATGTGCAAGCGACGAAGCGGCCCAGAACCCGCTCAAAAAGAAAATGCTGCTGATTGCAGCGCCGCCGGGCAAAAAGACCCATGTTCGCAGCGTGGACGAGGTGATCGGACTTCTGCAGGATCCGCGCGCAGAACGCATGAAGATTTTTTTGCTGACGGACAACCCCAAGGATGCGCTGAAACTGGTTTCGGCGCTGGGACTGAAAAATGTCAACTTGGGTAATTACCACAACCGCAAGGCAGAACATACCGCAAGCGTTTCTATGTATGTGCAGTTGGATCGGGACGATCTTGGTGCATTGAAGGAGATCAGCGAACGTGTTGCGGACGCTTATGTCCAAAGCCTGCCCTCGACCGAAAAAACGTCCCTGAAGGCCTTTGTGCAGCAGCGGAAAAGGCTGAATGGAAATAAAAAAGGAGGAAACACAGTATGTTAGTTCCTGCATTGCTTGTAGCGTTTGCTTACTGGATCACATGGCTGATTGACGGCATTCTGGGATGGCAGACCATGACCCGCCCGATCGTGCTGGGCACAGTGATCGGTTTGCTCTGCGGTGACCTGAAGACCGGCGTTATAATGGGTGCCTCGCTGGAAGCTGTTTATATGGGCATTTCCGGCATCGGCGGCTCTCTCGCAGCCGATTATCGTTCGGGTACGGCAGTTGGCGTGGGCCTCGCGATCCTGTCCGGGATCTCCATGGAGGAGGGCATTGCAATCGCAGTTCCGATCCGGTGCCTCTGTGCCTTGGCCTGATGCCGGTCACCACAATGGTTGGCAACCTGATGGAAGTGCCCCTGATGAACGCCGCCAAGCAGGGCGATGTCAAAAAGTACAACCGTCTGGTCTGGTTCCAGGCCATCGTGCTCCAGCACCTGCTGGATACTGCCGTCATCTTCCTGTGCTGCTACTTCGGATCCACCGTGATCACGACCACATTCGATGCGATCCCCGCCTGGCTGATGAATGGTCTGTCGGCATCCGGCGGCATGCTGGTGGTCGTCGGCCTGGCGCTGACGACCCAGGCCATTTTCTCGAAGTACACCGTACCGTTCGTTCTGGTTGGCTTTGTTCTGACCAAATATCTGGCAATGCCGGTGCTCTCCGTGGCAATCCTCGGCTTTGTCTGTGCCTACATGGTCTTTGATCGTTCTCGTGCTCTGAAGCAGGTTGAAAATACGGTTGGAGGTGACGATTTCTATGCCTAATAAGCAGAATACGATTTCGCCGGAAGAAAAAAAGATCCTGAACAAATGCTATTGGGGCTCTCTGTCCTGCATGCGCACCACCAGCAATGTGGTTGGTCAGGGACGTGCCATGGTGCTGTCCACGGCACCGGTTATTGAAAAATATTATCAGGATGACGAAGCCAAAAAAGAAGCGCTTACCCGCCACGCTTCAGAGTACATCAACACAAACCAGACCATGTATGGTCTGTTGGCAGGCATTGCCTGTGCAATGGAAAAGGAACGCGCAGAAAAGGGCAACGTGGAACCCGGCACGATCACCAGTGTCATTGCATCCCTGATGGGCCCCCTGGCCGGTATTGGTGACTCGTTCTTCTTCAACTGTGTCCGTGTTATCGTAGCCGGCATCGCCATCGGAATTGCAGCCGACGGCAATCTTCTTGGACCACTGCTGTTTGTAGCACTGTTCGGCTTCGGTCTTCTTGCACTCAAGTATGTGCTGTTCATGACCGGTTACCGCACCGGCACCTCTTTGATCGATCAGGCTTCGGAATCCGGCATTATTTCTATGCTGATGGAAGTTGCCGGCATTCTGGGTGCCATGATGGTCGGTGTTCTGATTGCTTCCAATATCAAGATCAACATTGCTCTGGCACCGGTGGTCAACGGCGCAGAAATCAACATTCAGGGCATTCTGGACAATGTGATGCCTGGTCTGCTCAGCCTTGTTCTCTGGTGGGGTAGCTATAAGGCTCTGCAGAAGGGCCTGACCCCAGTCAAACTGATCTTCATCATTATGGGTGGATGCATTCTGCTCTCGCTGGTTGGTATTCTGTAAAATTGTGACGGGGAAGGAAGGCTCGCAAAGCACCTTCCTTCCCTGGTTTTTATGTTGAGAAGGGAGAGGTCGAAATGAAACTGCTGACGCAATCGGACGACTACGGATTTACCCGTGGTGTGACCTGTGGCATTCTGGATGCAATTGAAAACGGTGTCGTCCGGAATACCGGGTTGTTTGTAAATATGCCGGAAAGCGAGCACGCCGCATCCTTTATCCAAGATTATCCGCAGGTGTGCTTTGGCATCGACTTCAATATTGTCTCCGGAGATCCGGTCTCTGACCCGGAACTGCTCCCGGACCTGGTGGATCAGGACGGACATTTTATCCGTTCCACCGTCAAAATGGCAGATCCGCGCTTTGGTAAGGAAGAGTTGTGGCCCTACGAACAGGTGCTGACCGAACTGCGGGCACAGCTGAAGCACTTTGTCCGTCTTGCAGGGCAGCCGCCGGAATATCTGCACGGACACTCCATCAGCCGCAGCAGCCCGGCCTATATCCGGGCGATCCGGACCCTGTCGGAAGAAAGCGGCGTTCCGTACAGCGCAGACTGCCACAAAAAGGTGAATATGTACTGGGCTGCCAACGGTTACAATACCAAGCCTTTCACGGTGGAAAAGCAGCTGGAAACCGATGCACTGGCGTATGTCCGGGAACATCTGGATGAGGCACTGGGGCACGAATACGTCCTTTTGGGCGGTCATGTCGGCTTTGTGGATGCAGATCTGTTCCGTTACACGACCTATTCGGTCATCCGCTGCAAAGATCACGAAGTATTCACCTCGGACTTTGTGAAGAACTGGATCCTCCGCAACAACGTTGAGCTGATCACATACCGTGACCTGAAATAAGAAAGGAGAAACAGATGAAACTGATTGTACGAGGCGCCGATTATGCCATGACCGACAGCATCACCGACGGCTGCCTGCGCGCAGCTCGCTGCGGGATTCTGACCGATGTGGGCCTGATGACAAACAATGCTGCACAGGCCCGCTATGCGGTGAACGAGTTGAAAAAGTATCCGCATGTTTCGGTTGGTCAGGACCTGAATCTTGTGTCCGGGCTGCCCGCCAGCGACCCGAAGGACATCCCTGCACTGGTGGATGAAAACGGCATTTTTATTTCTTCGACCCGCCGCAAACTAGGAAAATACTGTATGAGATTCCTTACGACCAGATCTACCGTGAAATAGAAACAAGCAGGTCGAAAATTTACTATCGAAATTGTGGGCCGCAAGCCGTGCTACTTTGCAGGGCATTCGCTTTCCACACCGGAAGTCGAGCAGGCCATGGTGGATATTGCAGAGGAATATGGCGTACTGCTGAACTGCTTTGGTCTGAAGGATCTGCCGGTCGGCACACGCTGGTACTATAAAAACATGAAGGTCGACCCGAATGACCGCAAGCCATCTTACGGTCTGGCTGAACAGGGTGCAACGGATGTCATCGGGCATATTCTTTCTGGCGGCTGTGAGTTCGACTTCAATGCACCGTATGCGATGCTTGCAACCCACTGCGGTTACTGCGATGGTGAATTGCAAAACATGTCGACTTTTTCCGTCATCCGCGGCAGAGAACTCGAAGCGCTCTGCTCGCCGAAGATCAAGGAATGGGTCAAGGCAAACGGCATTGAGCTGATCAGCTTTGATCAGTATCTGGCAGAGCACGCGAAATAAACCACCGCGCATCTGCGCTTAAAACGCATAAAGGGATATGCGCCACTGGAAAAAATGGAGCATATGATGACAAAATGGAAAAAAAGACACTATTGGTAAAGGAACCAGGCTTTTACAGGCTGATGCTGATGCTTGCACTTCCTGTGATCATCCAGAATATGATCACGGTGGGCGTGAACATTATGGACACTGTGATGCTGGGCAGCTTTGGTGAGATACAGCTTTCCGGTTCTTCGCTGGCAAATGATTTTATCAACCTGTTCCAGATCGCCTGTATGGGCGTCGGTGGCGGTGCATCCGTTCTCAGTGCGCAGTTTTATGGCAAAGGCGACTACAACAATGTGAAAAAGACGGTTGCGATCATGCTGCGTGTAATTCTCTCTGTGGCCGTCGTCTGCATGGTGATCTCGTTGTTTTTCCCGGAGGAGCTTCTCCGGATCTATACAGCCGACACTGCTGTGATCGAAAAGGGTGCAATTTATCTCCGGTACAGCACAGCTTCTTTTGTAATGATGGCCATCACAATGACCCTGACCTTGATTCTGCGGTCTATTCATGATGTAAAGATCCCGCTCTACGCATCGATTGGCAGTTTCTTCGTCAACATCTTTTTTAACTGGGTCTTTATTTTTGGTTCACTTTGGTGTGCCACAGATGCAGATTGCCGGTGCCGCAATCGGAACCGTTCTTGCCCGTCTGTTTGAGCTGATCGTGATCGGCGGACACTTCTTCTTCCAGGAAAAGCAGTTGCGCTTCCGCATCCGGGATCTTTGGATGCCGGTCGGAGATCTGCTGGGTACATACTGCAAATACTGCATTCCGGTTCTGTGCTCTGACATGCTTCTGGGTATCGGCAACAGCATGGTCTCGGTCATCATCGGCCACATCGGAACATCGTTTGTAGCAGCCAATTCCATCGTTGCCATGATCCAGCGCCTTTGCACAGTCATGACACAAGGCATCGGACAGGCCGCGGCCGTGATCACCGGAAACAATGTGGGAAGCGGCAAATTGGACAAGGCTTACCGGGAAAGCACAACCATGATCATCTTGACCGTGTTGTTTAGCCTGGGAACCAGCCTCATTTTAATGATCATCGGGCCGTTTGTGGTCAATGCCTACAACCTTTCCGCTGAAACACATGACATTGCCATGCAGCTCCTGGACGCGATCAGCTTTATCATTGTATTTCAGGCACTGCAGTCCGTGCTGACAAAGGGTATCCTGCGGGGTGGTGGAGACACACGGTTCTGCATGATGATTGATGCCACATTTCTTTGGCTGATTTCCATTCCACTTGGATGGCTCACCGGTGTTGTCTTGAAGTTGCCGGCATTTGTCGTATATGTCTGCATGAAACTGGACTGGATCATCAAGGTTTTTGTGTGTCTGTTCCGTTTCAAAAGTAAAAAATGCTTTCGGATCGTCTCCGACAGTACGGAAGAAAGGAATGCCGATTCATGTTAAAGATTTTTCTGTCCTCTCATGGCCGCTTTGCCAGCGGCATCAGGAGTTCCTGCGAGATCCTTCTGGGAGCGCAACAAATCTGACGGTTTTTGATGCCTATGTAGACAACGATACCGTGCAGGAGCATCTGGATGATTTCTACAAAACCGTTTCTGCTGAGGATCAAGTCCTGCTTTGCAGCGATCTGTATGGAGGCAGCGTCAATCAGTCAATGTATCCATATCTCCAGAAGCCGAACACGCGTCTGGTCAGCGGCGTCAACATGACATTCATGATGAACGTCTTGTGTGAGGAAGAATTGTCCGATGAGCGACTGGAGGAGATTCTGGAGGAAAGCCGCAGCTATCTGCGCAGGGTAAATCTGGAAACCAATGAGACAGAGGATGAATCCTTCTTCTAAGGAAAAAGCAGTAGGAAAAGCCACGACGAATGTTCATATTGTGACGTTTCATCGTGGCTTTTCTTGCGGTCAGAGTGGCGAGACTCAAGCTCGCGGCCTCCTGCTCCCATAGAAGAAGTAAAAAGACATCGCAAGCCGATGCTGCTCAGTTCAAAAGGAAGCGTTGAGCAGCACCCGGAGGGAGAAGAATGATTCCCAACGCTCTGTAATTTTGGCACCCGCTCAGGTTGCGATTAAGTCTCCCCGGAAATAAAATCTGGTAGGGTAAAGAAGATAAAAGCTCTTGGCTTCTGTAATGGAGGCCAAGAGCTTTTTGCATCTTGTTTTGTAAGCGGAAAGAGGTTACAATAATAGAAAAGAAAGCGTATATCAGTCGAATAAGGTGGTAGGCCTATGAAGTTTTTCGAAGTGGTTCCCAGTGAACTTTTCTCGCCGCTGGCTTCGCCCAACCGTATTTTATATGCGGATGCACTGGACGTACTGTACGCAGCATACCAAGAAAACTTGAAAATACGGGAAGATGTCTTGTATTCAATGCTGCGCGGCAGGCTGGAGCAGGAACTGGCGGATGCTACGTTTGAAGATGAAGACATTGACGAAGAGGAACTGAGGGATATACTCTAGGCCGCGCCCGTTTTTTTGATCCGCAAGCTGTGTAGTAAAGGGGTGGTTTTGAGAAGGAACGTGGGGACTGATTTTTGAAGAGTATATCACGATTCCTAATTACAGCAGCCGCTTGCTGGAATTATTCCACCAACTCCGCGATGATAGCCCGGCTCGTGGATATTCCTATGTGTTCGGAACGTTCTCTGCATTAAAGGTCGCTGACGATAGCGACAATGCTTACGAAAAAATGACGGCGCTTTACAGTGCCTACGATAACACAACGGCACTGATTAGTTTGTTGCAAATGGTCTATCATAACGTAAAGCATTACTTTCAGATGCAGATCGATATGCAGGATGTCAACCAGGTGCTGGCTGCACACTTCAATGACTTCGGACAAAAAGTTGTGGAGGCATACATCCGTCCGCTGAAAATCAAAGACTCAGTGCCGAAGTATCGTGTCCCAATTCAATCTATACTGAGACGGTGGGAAGAAGATGACGCGCTGCTGATGACGATGGCAAATGAAGCATTGCGTGATAAGCGGGGCAAGACATTGGAAGACTGCCGTGCCGATCTGCTGAGGAAAATTTTCTGGATCGAAGAACGCTATGACAATTTAGAGAAGGACTATCTTGAAGAAATTGATACGCAGGTCCGGCGCTATACCAGGGCAGCAACACAGAAAATCGAGAACCTGACGAACCGAGATCAAAGCGTGCGCGGCAATTTGAATGTTTTGCTGACGGCACTGTCCAGAAACCGCAGGGCATCTGAGCTGGTGGACCAGATACGACCGGCATTTCAATTGTATGAGCAGTCTTTTTTGTCAGAAAAAAGTCTGTGGTACCGTAAGCGTCCCGAAAAACGGACAAAAACCGCGTCGGTGCTGATACAAGATGATCAGGCACCGAATACGGAAGAACAGGTCAGAGCGGCACAGTTACTGCAATCGAAATATGGCCGGGCAGCAGTAAATGCTTACGTGCAGGGATGGCTGGGAGACGCTGACATTCGTTGCTCGGAGGAGCTCTCGCTTGAAGAGGACAAGGATTATATCATGAGTTTGCTGGCAATCCTTGGAAGCAAGGATACATCTGCCGGTTATGTGGTCCAGGAACTCGATGGCATTTTTTGCAAAAATGGCTATTCGATCCCGAAAATGCAGATCCGGAGGAAGGAGAAGAAGCCGTGAATTTTGATTTTGTTACCAATGCAACGGCAAAAGAACTGGAACAATTCAAATCTGTCTGCAATCAGCTGCTCAGCCGCACATACATTGTGCGAACCATCTACCAGCCGGGAAAAGGCAGGGTGGATAACCCAGACTATCTTTTTCTATCACGGCACTATGAGGCTGTACAGGAGTACCTGAGTCTGCTGGACTGGGATTTGCGCAGGGATGAACTGAACGGATACTTTTATGTGTTGAACACAGACGAGGCTAACCGTTGCAACCTCAATAAAAAAGAAACGGCGATTTTGCTGGCATTACGGCTGATCTACGAAGAAAATATGGAGCGTTTGGGTTTGGAGCAGGATGCCGTATGTACTGTGCGGGATGTGCTGGAAAAAGTGGTGACCGACTATCCAGTTTTTCCGGCTAAGCCGAATATGGAAGAGGTCAAACGCGCGTTTACGGTACTGGAAAACCATTCTGTGATTCAAAGACTGGAAGGAAAATTCAACCAGGGCAGCTGCAGGATCGCAATATTGCCAACCATTCTTTCTGCGGTCTCCAGCGAAAAGCTGAACTTGGTGGTGTCTGTTTTGAAAAAGGAGGAAACAGATGAAGAAGCTGAAGAAGATCCTGCTGATCAACTGGCTCTATTTCAGTAAGGAACTGATTGAAGTGGGCGACATCAATTTCCTGACCGGCAAGAACGGCGCCGGAAAGTCAACGGTCATCGATGCACTGCAGATCGTGCTGCTGGGCGAGACAAATTCCCGCAATTTCAATCAGGCAGCCAACGAAAAATCGCAGCGCACATTGGAAGGCTATCTGCGCGCCGACATGGATGATAACAGCCCGTATTCCCGCCGTGGTAAGGACTTTTCTACCTATATTGTCTGCGAATTTCAGGATGAGATGGAGGGCAGCAGCTTTGTGACGGGCGTTACCTTTGACTGCCGCAGCGATGGAAGTTACCGTGATACATTCTTTATTTACACGGGGACACTGCCGGAAAATTGCTTTATTGAGCAGGGCGAGGCAATGGAGATTTCTGCACTTCGCCGTTTTTTGAAGCAGAACTATGCACGGGCAGAATTTTACGATACCCAAAAAGAGTATCGCCGCAACATGCTTGCAAAGTGGAACGTCCACAACGAGCAGGTCTTACGGATGATGAAGAAGGCTGTTTCGTTCCGGCCAATTGTGGATATCCAAAAATTCATCACGGAAAACATCTGCGATATTCCGGATAAACCCAATATTGAGCTGATGCAGCAAAACATCCGGGATTATAAACGGCACGAATTGCTGGCGCAGCGTCAGCAGGAAAAGCTGGATGCGCTGCAGCAAATCAGCAGGCTGTATCAGGAGATGAACCAAGCCATAGACCGCTGCCAGATCCAGAAGTTTCTGGTACGGTGGGCCGAAAAAGAAGCTGCGCAGACAGAGATCGACCAGAGGGAATTGGAACGAACTGAATGTAAGGAGAACCTTGCAAATGTGAATGAGCAACGGGAGGAGCTTGAGCGGCAGATCGAACAGAAAGAAACGCGCCGCAGTGAGCTGGAGCTGGCCTACAGGCAGAGCAACGTTTTCCAGGAGGAAGAGCGTCTGCTCAACACGGAAAAGGCTCTGAGAGATGAGCAGAAAAAGCTGGAACAGGGTCTGCAAAATCTTGAAGTGGAGATCAAGCGGGAAGCACGGCATTTGCAGAGATTCTGTGGGGAGATACAAGAACTGGAACCGGAAGAACTTCTCATACCGGTGCAGGAAGCGGCGAACACGGCGCAGAAAGCATATGCTGTATTTACTGGTGACGAGAAGGGATTGTTTGCCCGGCCTGTGGAATTGTTTGAAACGGGGCAGCAGGCAGTGGCCGAATTGTCGGATGCTGTCCGCAGTGCGGCTCATAAAACAGAGGATCGTATTGCAGAGCTGAAGAAGCAAGCCGACCAGAAAAGTGCGGTGCTTGCAAATCTGCGCAGGAACATAAAAGATTATCCCCATGGACTTCTGCTGTTCAAAGACCGGCTGGAAAAGGATCTGGCGGATAAAACGGGGCATGCGGTTCCCGTTTATATTCTGGCTGATGTGCTGGAAATGGCAGATGAGCGCTGGCGTGGAGCGGTAGAAGGCTACCTAAATAACCAGAAATATTATCTGCTGGTGGAGCCGGGATGTTATCAGGATGCACTTAACATTTACGACCGGCTGAAGCAGGAAGCAGAGTACCGTGCGTTTGGTCTGGTAGATATCGGAAAACTGCGGGAAAAAGAAACACTTCGACCGCTGCCCGGCAGTCTGGCAGAAAAAGTGGAGACAGAAAACAAGCTGGCACGCAGCTATGTGGACTATCTTCTGGGTCGGGTGATATGCTGCGACACGGCAGAACAGTTGCGCTGCTATAAGACGGCAATTACGGCAGAGGGAATGCTGTATCAGGGCTATGTGGCCCGCGCACTTCGGAAGGGCTGGATGGAAGACGCCTTCATCGGGCGACGTGCGGTGCAGCTCCGCATCGACCATCTGGAAAAGGAACTGGCCTGTCTGCAGAAAGAGCTGCGGCATTGGCAGCCGCTCCAGAAGCAGCTGACCGGCCTGCAGGAGCCGCTTTTTACCCAAAGATTCGTCCGAATCGATGTGGCGCAAAAGCAGGAGGACTACCAGCGCGTCCAGACGATCATCAAGGAAATCGCAGAAGTCAAAAATCAGCTTTCCCAGTTGAATCTGTTCTGGTTGGATGAGCAGCGACGCATCATTGAACAGTTGAAAGAAGAGATCCTTGCATTCAATAAGGAAAAAGATGCGAAAAATGTGCAAAAAGGGAAGTTGGAAGACCGCATCCATCAGCTGGAATATGAGATCTTGCCGGAAAAATACCAACGGTATGAGGCTATCGAAGATGTTTTGAACGAGGAGTTCACGAAGGAATACCGAGAAACCATCGGCGTTCCCCGCTATCGGCAGGAGCTTGTCCGCTTGAAAAAGGCAGATGTCATCCGCAAGAACTTTGGCGACAGTTTGGCGCAGAGCACAAAGGCGATGGACGGGGCTCAGAAGAAACTGTTTGCAGCACGCAGAGAATATGCAGAACGGTTCAAACCCTGTGCATTCCAGATCGAGGTGATGGATAACACCGAATACGAGGAAGAACGGCGTACTCTGCAGGAAAGCGAGCTGCCCCGATACAAAGAAAAAATTCGGGCGGCACGGGAAAGCGCAATGGAGCAATTCCAGAACGATTTCCTTGCCAAACTGAAATCCAGCATCGACCAGGTGCAAGAACAGGTGCACAATTTGAACAAGGCCCTGCGCCAGGCACAATTTGGCACAGACAAGTACCAATTCCGTGTAGGGCCAAACCCGGATTATCTGGATTACTATAACATGATCATGGCAGATGAACTGATGGAAGGCGAATCCGGTCTATTCGCACTGCCCTTTCAGCAAAAATACGGCCCATTGATCGAAAAACTGTTCAGCCAGATCACAATGGCAGACGATACGCAGCTCAATGCCCGCAAACAGAGCGAACTGCAGGAGAATATCGTCCGCTATACAGACTTCCGGACGTATCTGAAGTTTGATTTGGAAACGACCGATCAGAACGGTTCCAAGCAGCTGCTTTCTCAAACACTGAATATGAAGTCTGGTGGTGAAACACAAACGCCATTCTATATTGCGGTGCTGGCCTCGTTTGCCCAGCTGTACCGCGTCAACGATGCTACCCGTTTTGGTAATACGGTGCGTCTGGTGGTGTTCGATGAAGCTTTCAATAAAATGGATAGTGACCGGATCACGGAGAGTGTACTCCTTCTCCGAAAGATGGGGCTGCAGGCGATCATCTGTACGCCGCCGGATAAGGTCTCGGACATTATGCCCATTGCAGACCGTACATTATTAGTGGACAAATCCGGATACCGGATGCACATCATTCCATTTGGAAAGGAGATGCAGAATGAAGGAAGCACAGGTGATCCTGAATCGTCTGCTGGATAAGTTTGAAAACAGTAAGCATCTTTCTGAACCCAACACATCCAGACGTCGGGTAATGCTGCGCATTGATAAAAGGGAGTTGCCGGAGTATCAATACGAAGATGCGGTGGTTCGGGATGCTTACAATATTGCAGCGCGGGAGCTGGAGCAGCAGGCTTTGGTGCGTCTGGAATGGGCGAGAAAGCAGAGCGTTCTCTCCTGCATTGTGCTGGATCTGGAACGGGTCGCACAGTGCTATGAATGCGCCGACAGAGTGCATCCGCGAAAAAAGGCAGAAGAGGTTGCAAACATCATCATGCAGAAGCTGGCAGACAATCCCGTTCCATGGATCGCGGCATGGAGGAATGCTGTATGTGCTCAGGTGCGGAACAGCATGAAAGTGCCAACGTATTGCAGGGAAAACGACGGTCTGCTGCAGGAGCTTTTGCTCACGTTTCAACGGTATGCGGAGCTGTCCGGCAGTGTGACGATGCGTGCATTCAGCAGCCAGTGTTTTCACGATACCAAGTATTTTGAGCGAAATGTACGGGAGCTGTTTCTTACCATTGCACGAAAGTACAATACCCAACTGGCGGCGGCCTGTACAGAAGCGGAACTTGGTGAGCGGGATCAGCTTGCATTTCTGGGAATCTATGCCCGCCCGGAGCTTTACGAACTCTCGGGCGATTGCGCAATCTGCTTGAAGAAGGGAGAACTACAGCTCAGCGCAGCAGAACCTTATGGATTGGCTTTGCCCAGTACACTTGTGTCAGAGATTGTGGACATTGAACTGAAAAACATCTGCTGCATTACCTTTATCGAAAATAAAACGAACTATGATGAATATTTGCTGGCGGAAAAACAGCCGGAAGAACTTGTTGTTTATCACGGCGGCTTTCTGAGCCCGCGGAAGAAGAAACTTTTTGAAAAACTGGCTGCTGCGGCAGGGGAAACCATGCAAATTCGATTCTGGGCAGATATTGATCTGGGCGGTTTTTGCATGTTTGAAAACCTGCAAACGGTGTTCCCACAGCTTGAACCCATGCGTATGGAAGGGCGCTTTGTGGAACAGTACCACAAAAATGGCCTGAAGCGGCCGGAGCAGTATCTGAAGAAGCTGAAGGAAGAGCGGAATGCGGGAAGACATACGCTGTTTGTTGATGCAATTGATAAGATTTTGCAATATGGGGTCACAATCGAACAAGAAACATTTCTGGAGTAGAATTCATGCGAAGATAAAAACGCTTGTTGACCTATAGAAACGTACTATTATTCTTTTCAACGCCCTGCAATTTTGGAACCCGCCCAGGCTGCAATTAAGTCTCCCCGGAAATAAAATCTGATAGGACAAAGAAGATAAAAGCTCTTGGTTTCTGTAATGGAGGCCAAGAGCTTTTTGCATCTTGTTTTGTAAGCTGAAAGAGGGTACAATGATAGCAGAAGTACGCACATCGATGAGGTGATAAGATGCTGAACATTTTTTACGGTGATATGAAGGAAGCGGTGTACAATACGGCTTCTTATTTCAAATACGATTACGAGGAAGACTGGATCGTTGACCCGATGGTCAAGGAAATGATTCAGGATGTGGATAAGTCTACCGTTATCGACAGTGGTGTAATTGACAGCCCGGTCTTGGGTAAAATTCCACCGATTGGTTTGTCTGGTGGCGTAAAGACACTGATTTTGGTAAAGTTTGAGCCGGAGAAAGTGTTCAATGTATCGACTTGCGGTGACAACTGTGCAAAGTGGCTGCTCAAAATTGCAGAGCAGGAGGATCGCACGGTGAATTTGCGTCACCTGATGGATTTTGGCAAAAAGCCGTTTACAATAAAAGTGCTGAATACGAATCAAATCGTTCACAGTATGGAAGAGCTGATTTTGGCCGCAGGTGAGTTTGTGTAAAGGGGCTGACAGAAATGAAAGGCATTCATAAAGTGGTCGTTGGCACAAAGTACCTGAAATATGAATTTGAACTGCGACGCAACTTGACCATCATTCGCGGAAATAGCGCAACGGGTAAAACGACTCTCGTAGATATGATTCGTACACATATGAACGATGGAGAGAGTGGACCGGTCACTCTAAATTGTGATAAAAGTTGCTACGTGGTAGAAGGAAATCTTTGGAAGGGACAACTTGACAATATTCAGGACAGCATTGTTTTTATCGACGAAGGAAACGAGTTTGTCAGGACCAAAGATTTTGCGCGTGCGATTCAGCAGACGGATAACTATTATGTTATCGTGACCAGAGAGGGTTTGCCAGCCTTGCCATACAGTGTGGAAGAAGTGTATGGAATCCGAACCTCTGGAAAGTATGGGACACTGAAACAGAGTTATCATTCGTTCTATCGAATTTACCCGGATAGTACGACTGAAAATATTAAACCGGAGAAGATCTTGACAGAGGACAGCAATTCGGGGTATCAATTCTTTGATGCGGTCTGTAAAGAACAGCAAATACAGTGTGATACTGCAAACGGAAAGTCCAATGTGTTTTCCTATTTGAAGGCTCATAGGGATGAAAAAATTATGGTGATTGCAGATGGTGCAGCATTTGGTCCTGAAATGGACAGGGTGTTGCAGTTGGTGCAGACAAGAGAAAATCTGACACTCTATTTGCCAGAATCTTTTGAGTGGCTGATATTATCTTCTGGGATTCTGAAAGATGCGGAGGTCGTACAGATTTTGCAGACGCCGTCTGACTACATCGATGGCAAGGACTATTTCAGCTGGGAACGTTACTTTACGGCGCTTCTGACGGAGAAAACGGCTGGAACATATCTGAATTATACCAAGAAAACGCTGAATGAGGCCTATCTGAAAGATGGCGTGAAGAATGCGATTTTGGATCAGATGGCAAAAGTAAGGTTGAGTTGAAGTGTTATTGAATGAGAAAATCAGACAGATTGGGAGAGGAAAATATAAAAATGCCGGAGTAGGATTGCTCAAAAGTTTTGAAGATAGGTTGGATTACTTCACGTCTATAGTGGAACTCGGTGTGGAAATGACTTCGGTTCGAAAATGGGTGGATTTCATGAAAGAGCAGAATGGTAAATTATCAAGGGATGAATTTTTATCGTTTGTTAAGGCAGTCTTGAAGAAAAAATCGTTGGAAGAAAACAAACCGCTCTATTTTGAGTACAGATTATCTGAAAATGGTGAGAAAGAAAAATTTTTAAACCGTTTTGATGCGTTTGCTCCAGAGGGATTTTCCGAGTACCGAAATTCGGTGATTTTTGAGTTTATATACAGCCGCACACTGAAAGCAGAACAGATAAAAAAACGAATAAAGGGTGTGACTGATACCTATAGAAAAAGCTATGATGCAACAATTGTTTTCATTTTAAATACTGAGTTTCAATTTGAAGACTCCAATTCTGCAGTGTGGGACTTAAGTGTCATAAATAATTGGATTGAAGAGTATCCAACTGAATATAGCCATGCGTGTTCATTGGGAATGGAGCGTAAAACAGTTGCGAGTGACAAGGAGAACATACAGCTTTTTGAAAAGCTGTACAGCGAAGGTTTATATTTAAAAAACAATGACAGCTATACGAATGCAATACGCACCTGCATCAAAGAGCAAAATGGCTTTGCAATCGTACTGGGTGCAGGTGTTTCAAAGGAACAGGGTGCAAAAACTTGGGATGAGCTGCTGAAAGATTTTCAAAAAGAAATAGAAGAAAAGCATCTTTTGGATGATTCCAAGGCTGTTTTTGAAGAAGTTGGGGGAAGTAGCTTTACAACGGCTCAGTTATGCAAGGATATCTGGGCAAGCGAGAAAACCTTTGCTTGGCAGATTCACAAAAGCTTATATGATGCAGCAAGGGATTTGGACATGAATACCGAGCTGGGAGAAATTGCGCGATTAGCCCAAAGATGCCAAAAAAGATCAAAATTTTAGAATTTTAAGTTACAATTATGATGACTTTCTTGAACAGTATTTGGCTTTTCTTGATGTAAAATGTTGCTCTATATTTACAACAAAGGTAGATATTCAAACGGACGGGATAGTGCAGACTTTTATGGCATGAATGGAACAACCAAATCAAAGTCTGCGATTGTATCATGTACATGGCTTTTTGCCGAAAGTCACAACGAGAGATCAACTGGATATGCTTCACATGAGATCGATTTGTTTGACGGAGGCCGACTATAATATGCTTTATAAATCAGCCCTATAGTTGGCCGATTGCAAGTCAACTTTCCTTCTTTAGAGAAATACATGTTTATTTATTGGTGCAGTTTAAGTGATCCAAACATCCGAAGACTTTTGGAAATCACCGCATATAATCCACCAAAACATTA
>ENA-OQIX01000031-OQIX01000031.1-human-gut-metagenome-genome-assembly--contig:-NODE-31-length-22389-cov-3.080676_pt1 | contig 22389 bp, 19 predicted proteins | sample MGYA00242591_ERZ504756 | MGnify/ENA primary metagenome ERZ504756 (study PRJEB26092, sample SAMD00036369) | human gut metagenome | host: Homo sapiens | study: EMG produced TPA metagenomics assembly of...
GCAATGCGCCCAAATGTTCGGGCGCATCTTGCGTAACCGTGAAACTCAGCGACGCATCGTATCCAAGTCGGATCAAATCCTCGCCGACGCACGGATCAATCGCGCCGGAAGTGGCGGAAAATAGCGCATCATACAGATCGAACAGTGGCGCGCACCAATCCGGAAAATCGAAACTTCCGCCATGCTCGGCCTTGCCGATCGCCGCAATCAGCGAATCATTGCGGAATCGAGACAGCACGTGTTCGTAATCCTCAATGAGCGATTCCATTGCGGAACGCACCTTGTCGTCGATCGGCGAATCCGCGGAAATCACCATGCCGGTGCCGAGCGCCCTACAAAACGCCATGACAAACGGCAAGCGTTGCGTCAAAGAATCCATGCCTCCGATGCTACACGCCCATTTCCTCCAGATACTGGGGGAAATGGGACTTTCGCGATGGGGTGCATGGTACAGTTGCCGGCAGGGCGTCAACATGGAGGTTGATATGGGGAACGTCGAGAATGCAAGTGCAGCCATGCGCACAACAAAAACGGTGAAGAGCCTGCCGATGCCCAAAGTCTGGGCTTTCGCCGTCGGCCAATTCGGCTGGGCGCTACTTTCCGGCATTATTTCGAATTGGCTCGTCTACTTCTACCAGCCTGACAGCGAAACCATCTCGCAAGGGCAAACCGTGTTCGTACCGCAAGGTCTTGCCGTACTCGGCGTGGTGACCGTAGTCGGCGGCATCACCGCGTTCGCCCGCTTCTTCGACGCATTCGTGGATCCGGCCGTGGCAAGTCTTTCCGACCGTTGCACATCAAAATCCGGTCGTCGCATGCCGTTCCTCAAATTTGCGGCCCTTCCGCTCGCCCTCGTCACCGTGCTGGTGTTTTGGAGTCCAATCAACGATACGAGCTGGATCAACGGCGCGTTCCTGTTCGTCACGGTGATCGGCTACTACATTGCGCTCACGTTCTACTGCACGCCCTACAACGCGCTGATCGCCGAGCTTGGTCACGATTCCAAACAGCAGCTCACCATCTCCACCGCCATTTCGTTCTACGTGGGTGGCCGGCACCGCCATTGCATACGTGGCACCGGTGATTTGGGCTGGTTTCGTGCCGGGCTTGGGGCGTGTGAACGCCATTCGTTTGACGTTCACCATCATGGCGGCCATCGCATTCGTGTGCATGCTGGTTCCGCCGCTCACCATCAAGGAACGCGATTACGTCAACTCGCAGCCCACGTCCGAATCGACCATCGAATCGTTGAAGCAGACGTTCGGCGACGGCGAATTCCGCAAGTTCGTCTGCTCCGACGTGGTCTATTGGGTTGCGATCACTACATTCCAGACTGGTTTGCCGTTCTTCGTGACAAGCCTGCTCAAACTTCCCGAGACCACGACCACCATCTATTTCGTGCTCATGACCGCAGTGTCGGTGCTGTTCTACATGCCGGTGAATGTATTGGCGAATCGTGTTGGCAAGAAGCGGATTCTGCTGGTCGCTTTCGTGATTTTCACATGTGCGTTCGCGTTTGCGGGCGCGCTTGGCTCCGGTCTGCTCGCTGCGATTCCGCCGATGGCGCAGGGCTTGATTCTCTCGATTGTCGGCGCGATTCCGATGGCCGCGTTCGGCATTCTTCCGCAGGCGATTGTTGCGAATATTGCCGACGCGAGCTCGAAAACGACCGGTCAGGATCGTCAGGGCATGTTCTATGCGGCTCGCACGTTTGCGATGAAGATGGGTCAGTCGGTGGCGATGCTGCTGTTTACCGGCGTGAGCACGATTGGCATGGCGTCGGGCGCCGGCTATCGCATTGCGGCTGTTTGCGCCGCGGTATTGTGCGGCATCGGCGGTGTGGTGTTCGCGTTCTACAACGAACGCAAGGTGCTTGACGTGCTCGAATCCTGATTCCGTCCATGCGCCCGCTGGCCTCACGATTTTGTTTTTCGTGCTTTTTCGGAATCGTGAGGTCACCAGGGCGGAATCGTGAGGTCAGAAAGTCCAGCTCCATCCCAAATCCCCCAATTCCCGAATCTTCCAATCGCACGAATATGCATGGAGAGGAACGGCGAAAGCGCCTCAAAAATCACTATGTGAGACGACTCGCGCGGATTACAGAAAAGAAGAATGGCGGAATTCCGCCATTTTAAAGGTTTCTACAACAAAACTGCCAAAAAATCAAGACTGTTCTTTCGATTTTTTCGTTTTATCTTGTGAAGTCGGTGCGCACTGTGTGTATGGCAAAGGTGGCGCACTCGTGAATCGGATTGTGAACGGCTGAGAGAGGAAGCGGTCTTATGTCATCCTGCGATACGCAGCGGGCTACAAGTGTGTCCGGTCGCCTTGTCGCGTTCATTGCGGCATTGATGATCGCGTTGACCACGCTTTTCGCGACTACCGCAGTTCCGCAGCCGGCAATTGCCGCCGATGACGGTCAAACGAATTTTGATTCCTGGACTGCCGCTGCGAAGAACATCGAAGACCAGCTTGCGACTGCCGAAAAAGACTACAATGACGGCAATTACGGTCAGGCCGGCACCGATTTCCAGACCGCGCATTGGATCGGTTACGACGCATCCAACTTCTCGAAAGTCGTCAACGACACCATCAGTGCCGACAAGCAGAAGGAACTGCTGCAGCAATTCACCGATCTTGAAGGTCTTGCCTACCAGCAGGACCAAGGCGACGCCATCGCAGCCAAAATCGACGCGCTGACCGCCGAAATCAACGCAACCGCGCAAACGCTTGACGCGAACGCCGACCTCGCCAATCCTAAGGAATATGCGAAGCAGCGTGCCGCGCAAACCGCGGAAGAGCGCAAGAAGCTCGACGCGGCCAAGAAGAATTCATCCAAAGGCAAAGGCGACCGCACGTGGAGTGAGGTTGCCAGCGAAATGACCGTCATTCTCGACCAGGCATACGAGGCTGCCGCTGCCGGCAAGGGCGACGAAGGTGCCACGCTGGTCAACAACGCCTACTACCAGTACTACGAGAAGCTCGGCTTCGAAAAGAACGTGATGAACGTGATTTCCGGCGATCGTGTTTCGCAGGTCGAATACCAGTTCAAGATGACTCGTAAGATCATGCGCGACGGCGGTTCCGACAAGGAAATCAAGCAGCATGTCGACGATTTGAAAAGCTGGCTCGTGGAAGACGCGGCCACCCTGGACGGTGGCGCGTCCGGCAATGTCAACGGCTTCACCAAGCTCGTCACCAGCTCCGCCGGCCAGGCGTTCCTCATTCTGATCCGTGAGGGCCTCGAAGCGCTGCTGGTGGTGGCTGCGGTGATCGCCTACCTGGTGAAGTCCGGCAACAAGCGTTTCGCCAAGTGGATCTATCTTGGCGTGGTCGCAGGTCTGGCCGGTTCCGGTTTGGTCGCCGTACTCTTCACGTTCCTGTTCGGCGGTTCCGGCCCGGTTCAGGAGATTTCCGAAGGCGTGTGCGCGCTGATCGCCACTCTCATGCTGCTGTGGACCAGTAACTGGATGCTCAACAAGAGCTCCGTGGAAGCGTGGAACAACTACATCAGGAACAAGACCGAAGCGGCTGTGGCCGGCGCGCAAAGCAAGGTCGAATCCGGTCAGAGACTGGGCTTGGGCATGATCACCTCGCTTGCCATGCTGAGCTTCCTCGCCGTGTTCCGTGAGGGCGCCGAAACGGTGATCTTCTACGAGTCCATCTACTCCATGAGCCAGGATGCGCACGGCATGTGGGTTGGCGGTCTGGCCGCCGCCGCGGTGCTGATCGTTATCTTCCTGATTCTGCGATTCACTTCGGTGAAGATTCCGATCGGCCCGTTCTTCCTCGTCACTTCGATTGTGATGGCCGCATTGGTTGTCATTTTCGCGGGTGGCGGCATCCATGCGCTCATCGAGGGTGATCTTATTGAAGGCACCTACTTGAGCAGCGTGCCAACTAACGATTGGATCGGCTTGTATCCGTACGTCGAAACGATCACGGCGCAGGTGATTGCCGCGATCGCGGTGGTTGTGCTGTTCGTGGTCGGTTTCATCAAGAAACACAGGATGAAGTTGGCCGCGCAGGCGGAACAGGCTAAGTAAGCGCCAATCAATAATCACAAGTAAAGATTTAGAGATTTCCATAAGTTTCCAACGTTCCTCAAGGAACCAAAGAAAGGAAGAGAACACAATGAAGAATAAGAAGATCGCCGCCCTGCTCGGCATCCTGTTGGCAGGCTCCATGGCCTTCTCCCTGTCCGCATGCGGCAATTCCAACGATTCCGCATCCGATGCCAAGTCCGACACCTCCACTTCGGACACCACCGACAAATCCAGCGATTCCAGCGCTGATGACAGCAACGGCGCCGGCTTCGAAGAGATTCAGGTCGACGAGAAGCACTCCGATCAGGATGTTGACGCTCTGACCGTCAACGCCGTGTACTTCCAGCCGATCGATATGGAACCGTCCGGTATGGGCCTGAAGGCTGCCGACGCTTCCTTCCACCTGGAAGCCGACATCCATGCCAACGAGAAGGGCACCGAGCTCGGCTATGGCAAGGGCGACTTCGTGCCGGATCTGACCGTGAACTACGAGATCATCAACAACGCGAACAACGAGACCGTTGGTTCCGGTACCTTCATGCAGATGAACGCTTCCGACGGCCCGCACTACGGCGCCAACGTCAAGCTCGACGAGGCTGGCTCCTACAAGCTCGTGCTGAAGATCGAATCTCCGGAGAAGAAGGGTTGGATGCTGCATGTTGATCCGGAGACCGGCGTTAAGGGCCGCTTCTGGACCGAGCCGCTCGAGGTCACTTTCCCGGAGTGGAACTACACCCCGCAGGAGTGGTGATCTGAAACGTGAGTTCCGGCACATGCCAAGCGAAATGGTTTGGATGTAAGCCTGAATTCATGTTGAGATTCAACTCGTGGTTAACGCCGTTCACGTATCGCGAAACGTATGCAAGTAGCGCGAATATGGGTACGGCGTTCGCGGTTGCCTGGATAGTCGTTCGACGCGCTCAAGGCCGTTTGGCCGAGCCTACGGTCGAACAACCATCCAAGCAACCGCTCTCTTGCGTTTGAGGGGATGCGCTTTTGGGAGATAACGCGCTTTTGGGGGAATCTTGGTAAGGGGGTTCCTTTTGTGTGCCGAATTCACTAGGCTTTGACAGGGATATATAACGAAAGGTGTGAGATGCTGACGCAGTACGTCACGGTGTTGCAGGGAACGCTGGCACCGGCTTTGCTGATTATGGCGCTGAACGTGATGCTCACGGTCGGTGAGGGGCGTGACAAGCCGTTGAGCGCGTACTGGCGTCTTGCGGGCTTCATTATTGGATTCGCGGGTGCCATTGTGTTCGCCGCGTTGCGTGCATCCGCGATGATCAATCAGCGTACGTTCGTCAATTACCCCACGTTGTGGTGTTGTGTGATTTTCGATATCGCAGTGTTCGTTGTTGTGCTGTTCGCACGTCGCATCACTACGAATTGGCATGATCATCGCGCGTTGCTCGATATTGCGAATGCGATTGGCGCTCTTGCGATTGCCTCCACCACCTTCCGTGCGTTGCCTGATGTTATTTTGCGTTTGACGATTTTCGTGGAGCCAGGAGATCCGATCTTCACTTCGGATATGCTGCTTCGTGCGCTTGGTTTCGTATTGGGTGCGGCCACTGCGATTGTTGCAGCGTTGATTTTCCGTACGATGCGTTCCACTGCGATTACGTTGGTCGTTCACCACGGCCGTGCTGCTGCTGATTGCGCTGCTGTTTGTCTCGCATTTCACTGATCTTGCGCAGATTCTGCAGTCCAAGCGCATCGTTCATTTCCCTACGGAAGCGTTCCTGGCGTTGGTGTGGTGCATCAATCATCAGCGTCATATGGTCATTGCCATGGTGTTGGTGTTCATCATTCCGGTGGTCGCCAGCATTGTGATGGGCTTCAAAATCAAGCCGGAAGGCGCAAACGAGGCCATTGTGCGATCGCATATCGCGTTCCGTCGCCGTGCGAAGGCGGCCGGCGCATGGAGTCTTGTTGCGATGATCGGCATCACGTTCGCGCTCACGTATGGTGTGGCGCAAACGAAGAAGGTCATTACGCTGTCTCCGCCTGAGGATTATTCGCTGAGCGACGGCGTGGCCACCATCAAATTCAGTCAGATCAACGACGGTCACCTGCATCGCTTCCAATACAAGGCGAAAGATGGCACGGTAATGCGTTTCATCATCATCAAAAAGAATGGTGGAGCGTACGGTGTCGGTCTTGACGCATGCGATAACTGCGGTGACGCGGGCTATTACGAGAAGGATGGCAAGATCATCTGCAAGAAGTGCGATGTCGCCATCAACCTCGCCACTATCGGATTCAAGGGCGGCTGCAATCCTGTGCCGTTCGATTATCAGGTTGAATCCGGCAAAATCGTAATTCAAACTTCGACGCTCGACGCATTGTCGACGCATTTCCAGTGAGCGGAAAGAGGTAGTCATGTTCTTTTTTCGAATGATTTTCCGCTCGTTCAGCAGGCAGTTCAAACGCAGACTGCTGATCGCGGTCACCGTGTGCCTGTCGGCCACGGTCAGCGTGGCCATGCTGGGTGTGGTGTTCGACGTTGGAGACAAGCTGAACGCCGAACTGTCGACGTACGGTTCCAACATCACCGTGCAGCCCAAGGCTGATGCCGTCGTCAACGACCTGTACAACACGGATGGTGACGCTGACAGCAGCGCTTCCGGCACTTCCCAATCCGATCCGACCACATTTTTGAAGGAATCGGATACACCGAAGATCAAAACCATCTTCTGGGCGTTCAACATCACGAATTTTGCCCCCGAACTTAATATCCATGCTGACGTGAACTGCGCGTCCGAATCGGTGGATTCCAGCTCCTGCAAGGCTTCCGGCGTGCCGATCGTGGGCACATGGTTCGCCAAGACCCTGCATATGGATTCCGGTGAATCCACGGTGGCGGGCATGGACGGCATGCGTTCGTGGTGGAAGCTTGACGGCTCCTGGCCGAAAGACGATAGCGCGCAAGGCCTGATCGGCACCACGCTCGCATCCAAACTCGGCGTGACCAAGGGAGATACCGTAACCCTCTACAAAACCACCGCCGACGGCAGCCGCAACAAGCAGCGGATCACCATCACCGGCATTTACGATTCCGGCGATAGCGACAACAATGCGATGTACATTCCGTCATCCACCACGCAGGTGCTTGCGAATCTGCCTGATTCCATCGACAAGATCGAAGTCAAGGCTCTGACCACGCCAGACAATGATTTGGCGCGTAAGGCGTCGAAGAATCCGAATGCGCTCACGCAAGATGAGTGGGAAACATGGTATTGCACCGCGTACCCTTCGTCCATCGCCTATCAGATCGAAGAGGTCATTCCCGGTTCCGTAGCCAAGCAGGTGCGTCAGGTGGCCGCATTACAGGGCGATGTGCTGCAGAAAACGCAGGCGGTGATGGTGCTGATGACCGTGCTTTCGCTGGTTGCGGCCGCTATTGCAGTGGCGAATCTGATGGCCGCCTCGATTGGTGAGCGCGGTTCAGAATTGGCGTTGCTGAAGGCGATTGGTGCCACCGATGGTGCGGTTTCTCGCCTGATGCTCGCTGAGACGGCTGTGATTTCGTTGGTTGGTGCGATTGTCGGTGCGCTGTTGGGTTCCGGTGTTGCGCAGATTGTGGGACATGTGGTATTCGGTTCCGGCATTACGATGCGTCCGATGGTGTTTGTGCTGGTGTTTGTGCTGCTGACGCTTACCGTGCTGATCGCCTCGTTCTCGTCGATCCGTTCGATTCTGGGACTCAAACCTGCGGAGGTCTTGCATGGCCGTTGATTTCAACTTGGGTTCCGTAAACTCGGCCGCGGCTGCGGCCTCGGTCACGAACGGCACACTGTGCTGTTCGTCTGCGGAGGTGTTGCATGGTAGGTGAGTTCAAGACAGTCCGTAAGGGGCATGAGATGACTAATCGCAAGATGTTCTTCACCATGCTGTGGGGCGCGGTGTTCCGCCGTCGTTCGCGGGCCGTTATGGCCGTGATCGCCTCCATGGTGGGCGCTGCCACGCTGTTCTGCCTTGCGGCGACGTGTATTGCCGTTCCACAGCAGATGAACGAGGAAATGCGTGCGTATGGCGCGAATCTTATCGTCACGCCGTCCGAATCAGCCGAAAAGTCCCACGGCATCGACACCGATACCGTCAAAGCGTTGAACCAGATGGTGAAAGGCTCGTACAGCGCCCGTTCCGCCGCTTACCGGTATGAAAGCGTGCGCATCAATTCTGCGCCATACACGCTGGCTGGCATCACAACCAAAGACGTGAAGGCGCTCAACCATCATTGGAACGTGACTGGCGATTGGCCTAGCGAAGGCAACGTGATGCTCGGCCGTGACGTGGCAGACGCGCTCGGTGTCTCCATCGGTTCGACCGTAACCATCGGCTACCGCGCATCCGACGATGCGCAGGATTCCGGCGCTCTTAGCCAAACCGAAGCGCAAGCCACGGAAAACGGCCGTGTTTCGTCCGACATTATGGAGAACACCGGCACTGAATTCCGTGTCGGAGGCATCGTCGATACGGGCGGCAGCGAAGACGAAATCGTCTACGCGGTCAACGCTGACGTGGCCAAACTGGCCGGTTTCAAACGCGGAGCGGACGTGATCGAATATTCCGTCAATGCGGTAGGCAGCGAACTCAACGATGTCGTCAAATCGATCAATGCGAATCCGTCAACCGGCGTGAAAGCGCAGACCGTCACCAAAATCACCTCATCCGACACTCGTATCATCGCCATGCTGCAAACCCTGTTCTGGATCGTGTCGCTGGTCGTGCTCGTGCTGACGTTCGTGGGCGTGGGCACCACCATTAGTTCCATCGTGTCTCAGCGACGCAACGAAATCGGCTTGCGCAAGGCGTTAGGCGCATCGTCGCGCGCCATCGGCATCGAATTCTATGTGGAATCCGCCATCTACGGACTGATTGGCGGCCTGATCGGCACTGCCATCGGCTACCTGCTGGCCCGCGTGCTGTGCGTGTCCGTATTCGAACGTGCCATCGGCTTCAACTGGCTGTTGGGCGTCGCCTCGCTGCTGTTGAGCGTGCTCATCGCCGTCATCGCATCCATCCCGCCGGTTCGCCGCGCAACCCGTATCGACCCCGCCATCGTTTTGAGGGAGGAATAATCATGAGTTCCGAACATACGTTGAATACGTTGCTTGAATTGGATCATATTTCCAAGATTTACGGCGATTTGCGTGCCGTCGACGATTTGACTTTGACCGTTCCGCAAGGTGAATGGCTTGCGATTGTCGGTTCGTCGGGTTCCGGCAAAACCACGCTGATGAACATGATTGGCTGCATGGACACGCCTTCAAAGGGTTCCGTCATGCTGGAAGGCCGCAAGTTGGAGGATTTGAACGCCAAGCAGCTTGCCGACGTGCGTAAGAACATGATCGGATTGGTGTTCCAGAAGTTCTATCTGGTACCGCATCTGACGGCTGTGGAAAACGTGATGGTGGCACAGTACTACCATTCCGTAGTCAACGAGCAGCAGGCGTTGGAAGCATTGGAGCGCGTCGGTCTGAAGGAGCGTGCCCACCATCTGCCCGGACAGCTTTCCGGCGGCGAACAGCAGCGTGTGTGCATCGCACGTGCGCTCATCAACTGTCCGAAACTGATTCTTGCGGACGAACCGACCGGCAATTTGGATGAGAAGAACGAGAAAATCGTGCTCGACCTGTTCCGTCAGCTGCACGAGCAGGGCACTACCATCATCGTCGTGACCCATGATGCGCTCGTCGCATCCTGCGCCCAGCGCGAGATCATGCTCAACCATGGCGTGCTCGTCGGTGAGAAGTGGAATGATGAGGCCGCACGGAAGGTCTATGAGCAGGCGGGTGGCAAGCCGGCATACACCGGTTCCACTACGGAAGGCGCACAGAATGGCGAGACGGCCATCAGCTTCGCCGATCCGACCAAAGACCGCGAAAACCGGACGGTGAGGGAATAAGCTGAAATCAGCCGAACAATCCAAGCCATAGCACTGACGAATCGTACGGAGCGAACATGAGCAACGAATCATCGAATGCGATCAAAGTGATCGCACTGTCTGCGGCAAGCCTTGCGCTGCTGTCGGCATGCGGCGAACCCACGGCGACACCGATGGACGATGAATATGCCGGAAATTCCGGCGAAAGCGTGCAATCGCAGGAAGAAAATTCGAAGAACAGCGGTAGCGCCACCGACTCCGGCGATTCTGCGGATTCGGACGACAAAACCATGCCGACGATCCGAACAGCACCACATCCGACAAGCAAGACACCGGCAACTACGCCGACGGTACCTACTCGATCAACGGCCAGTACGGGCCGGTGGGCGAAGACACCATCGACGTGCATGTGACGGTCAAAGATCAGACCGTCACCAATGTGGAGGTTATCGGGCATCCGTTCACGTCCATCTCCAAAAAGCACCAGAATGCGTTCGCCGAAGCCATCAACGGCGTGGTGGACGGCAAGCCGCTCAAAGACCTCAAGGTAGACAAGGTGGCCGGTGCCAGCTGGACGTCGGAAGCGTTCAACAAGGCGTTGGACGTGGCCCGTCAGGAAGCGTCGATCCAGTAGGTCCAGTAGCGGCGAAAAGTCTGCAAACGTACAATGAGCGCCTCAGCTACAGCCTCACTCAAAGAGTGATTAAAGGCCGTAGCGGGGACGCTCATGAGTTTCAGATACTACGTGCAGCTCTGCTCTGCAATGCCTTTCAGGCGGCCATAACGGGCCACAGAACAGCCGTCATGTTCTCAGGCCAAGGAATACTCGCGTCGCCATGCAACGCCTTACAGGCGAGCATGGAGCCGAGTATCGTGCTGAACAGGAATTGCGGATCCAATCCATTACGGAACACACCGGCCCTCACACCGCGATCGACAAACTCAGAAAAACGCTTCTCCGCGGGAACGAGCACCTGATCCGCAATCGCATTCAACGAAGGATTATCGGAAGAAAGCACCACACCGACGGCTTTCAAACCAAGCTCACTGTCGAAAAAACAGCCCTGAATGCGTTGCAGTATCGTCAGCAGACCGTTTTTCGACAACTCGACATCGCTGAAATCCGGCAATCCCGCAACTTCCAACTGAACGCGGCGCAACAGATCGTCCGCATTCTTATAGCGACGGTAAATCGTGGTTTTCGCAACACCGGAACGACGGGCGACCTCTTCAATGGTCACCGCACCGACACCATCGGAAATCACAATCGCAAGCGTGGCCTTCATGATCTTATGATCGGTTTGCTCGCGAAGCTGCTCGCGCCGGCTCTGCGCCTTGCGAACGGCCTCATGCACGTCACTGACCGCGTCGGAAACCACATCGGAAACGGCTTCGGAAACCGCCTCATGCACTCCGGTAATCATGCGACCACCTTGGTGCTTTCCACCTTCGCCACATACCACTTATTGAATTTGACCAGCGGAATACGCAGCAGCAAGCCAATCAGCAGCAGCGGAATCAGGAACAGCAACAGCGAACCGATCGCATGCCAATAATCATTGTTGTAAATACCGGCAATGGCCGCACGCAATGCCGTAATCGCATGCGTGGCCGGCAGGAACGGACTGATATCGCCGATGATCTTCGGCAGCACGGCAAGCGGATACGCGCCGTTCGCGCCGGAAATCTGCAACACCAGCGTCAGCACGCCAATGGCCTTGCCCACGTTGCCGAAGCTCGCCACCATCGTGTAGGTGAAGAACGAGAACACGAGGGAGGCCACCCAGCCGGTCAACATGAACAGCCACGGGTGCACTGCCTGAATGTGCAGGAACAGCAGGCCGCCGCCCAGCGAGAACGTGCTCTGCAACAGTGCGATCACGGCGAACACGCCATAATGGCCGAGGAACAGCTGATGCGGCTTCGGATTGTCGAGCTCCTCACGATTCTTGCGCGACACCGTGGTCTTGAGTGTTACGGCCATAAGCAGCGATCCCACGAACAACGGCAGAATCGTGTAGAACGGAGCCAGTTGCGAGCCGAAATTCTCCACAGGGAACACAGCCGTGCGCTTCACCTGGACGGGAGCCGCAAGAGCCGTCGCCAGCGAATCGGTGTTGTTGCCGAGCACGTCCTTGACGGTGTCCATATTGCCGCTGTTCAGCGCGTCGGAAAGCGTGCCATTGAACGAAGACAGCGCGGTGCTCGCCTTAGTGAGGCTTTCGGCGGTGGAATCAAGCACCGTGCGAATATTGGTCAGCTGCTTGCCTGCCGACTTCGTGGTGCTGTTGAGATCTCCCAACGCGCCCTTCAGATCGGCGGCCGTGCTGCTCAATGCGGTGGCCGTGCTGCTGATCGAATCGGAAATATCGTTGAGCTGCGGCTTGAGCTGGCTGTCGAAATCGGTTTTGATGCCGTCGATGGAGGCCTTCGCCTGCTGGGCAAGCTGGCTCACGCGCTCGCGGTCGGCTGTGGTGTCGCTCACTTTCGCGTCGATATTGTCGGCGCTGGTGTTGAGTGAGTTCGCTAGACCGTTGAGTTGCGTAATGGTCGCGCCCACGTTGGTTTTGAGATGATTGATGGCGATTTTCGCGACTTCCGGCACCAGATTGTTGTTGCTGAGCTCGTCGAGGGCATCGTAGATGTTCTGATAGCCTTGCGCCTGCTTGGATACGTTCGCAGCCTGATTGCGCAGGGCGGTGGCCGTATTGCCGGCTTGGGTGCCCGCATTGTTGAATACGCTGTCAATATCGGTGGAGACAGCGCCGAAGCTGTTCGACGAGCTGCTCAACGCGGTGCTGAGCGCATTCGTGCTGGTTTTGACGGCTCCGGTCAGATCGTTGATGCCGTTCTTCGACTGTTTGAGCTCGTTGACGGCGTTCTTCGCGCTGCCGCTCACGTTGGAAAGCAGGCTGTTGGAGCTGTCGAGCAGGTTCTGCGCGCTCAACGTCAGCGAGCTGAACGTGGTCAACGCGGATGACGTGTCGTTCAGCGTGTTCGCGAAGTTGTTCATATTGTTGCTGAAGTTGGTGAGCGTGGCCTGCGATTTCGGTTTGTCAAGCTCATCGGCCAGCTGCGAGGCGATGTTGAGCGCGGTGCTCGTCAACGTTGCGGAGAACATTTCGTTGATCTGTGCTGCCACGGTGTCGGCTCCCTGGCCGGTGATCTTCGGAGCGAGTGCGTTCTTCTTCTCGTTGTTGTAGTAGGTGAGTGTGGCATGGTCGCCGTCCGCGGTGAAGAATGTCATCATGCGGGTGCTGAAATCCTTCGGAATCACCACTGCTGCATAGTATTTGCCGGATTTGGTGCCGTCGATGGCCTCTTTTTTGGTGGTGAAGGTCCAGTCCATCTGGTCGTTGGCGCGCAAGGTGTTGACCACCTGATCGCCGATACTGATCTTCACGGGAATGAGATCGGACTTGTAGCCTTCATCGTCGTTGGCGACGGCGAATTTCAGATTGCCGGTGTTGGCGAATGGATCCCAGCTTGCGCTCACGTTGAACCAGGAGAACAGGCCAGGAATTACCACCAGTCCGATGACGATGATGATGGAGACGATGTTGCTGGTCAGGCGTCGAACGTCGCCGACGAACAGTTTCCAGATGTTTTTCATGCGTTGCTCCTTTCGCTGTTACCGTTGGGATTGGTGTTGCTCGCTGTGCCGGTGTTGCCGGTCGCGTTCATGGCCTGTACCAGTGTTGCGATGCCGTCGGCATCGGCTTGGCTGGTGTCTGCGACGTTGGCGATCGCCTGTTGTTCCGTAGTTTCCCTTCGTTGTGCCTTGCGCATCAGCTTGTCTCGCCTGATTTGTTGCGCACGCTTCTTGCGGCGCAGCCTTGCAGCTTGGCGTTCCACCAGTTGTTCGCGAATCGCTTCGTCGCTGAGGCTGCCGAGTTCCACCTGGCGTTGCAGGCTGAAACGCATATATTCGATGACCATCAGGAATCCGATGATGAGCAGCACCCAGATGATCCAGGTGGCAAGCACCACGATCTTCTCGCCGTTGGTGAAGGAGAAGATCAGCACCAGAATCACCGGCACAATGAAACCGGCAACCAGCGCGCCACGCTTGAGCTTCGGATACAGTTCGGCGAAGCGGCTCGCACGTTCCTCGATCGCCTCACGGTAGCCGCCCTTATCGGCGAGCACTTGAATGGCCTGGGACACGTGTAGCCGCGTTCCGGAAGCTGTACCTCCTCGCCGATGATCATGTCGCTTCCTTGATCTGACGGGCGAACAGGCGGTTGAGATTGACCAGCAGCGGGCGAATCGCAAGTCCGATGAAGAACGCGGCCACGGCGAACATCAGTAGCGCGCCAATCGACTTGAGCCAATGCCCGTCGTAGAAGCCGGCAATCGTCTCACGGAACGCGTCAATCGAATAACTGAATGGTACGAACGGGTAGACCATGCGGAAGAATTTCGGCATCATCTCAATCGGATACAGGCCGGAAGCGCCCGGAATCTGCACGATGATCAGCGCGACGCACAGTCCCTTGCCAATATGCATGAACGAGGTCGACAGCGCGAAGGTGATGCTCAGATATACCAGCGACGTGATGACGCCGGTAAGTATGTACAGCGGCGCGTTCACCGTCTGCACGCCGATGATGAGGTTGCCGATGGTGGTGATCGCGCCTTGGATGGCGCCCATGATGCCGAGCAGCATGTAGCGGGCGAAATATTTTTCGGAAGTGGTCAAGTCGAGGTCTTCGAGGCCTTCATCGTCGACCTCCACCTTGAAGATCACCACGAAGGCGAACGCGCCCACCCACAGGGCCAGGTTGGTCATGAGCGGAGCCATGCCGGAACCGTAGGAGTTCATCGGATACACGTTTTTCGTGTCGATCACCGCGGGGGACTGCATGAACGAGGCGATTTTCTCCGTGTTGAGGGAGCTGTCGCCGGTCAGGCTTTTCAGCATGTCAACGCTGCCGAGCGCTTTCAGGTCGGTGCTGACGGTGATGAGCTCGTTCTCCACCTGCTCGAGCTGCTTGTCGGTGTTCTGCAGCGTGGTGCGGGTGTCGTTCGCCACCTGGTCGAGTTGGTCGAGCACGGCGGAGGTCTGGTTGACCACGGTGGTCTGGCTGGTTACGGTGCCGGACAGTGTGCCGGCGGTCATGGCGAGCGAGCTCAGACCGGAGTTGAGCTGGGGGAGCGCACCGGAATTCAACGTGTTGCGGGCATCTCCCATGCTTTTCAGCGAATTTTGCGTGCTGGTGTTGAAGTCGGTGGCGAGTTTGGACACGCTGTCGGACGTGGATTGTGTGTTCTCGCTCAACGTTTTGAGGTCGTTGAGCGTGCCAGCGGCCGTGTTGTTGGTGTCTTCGAGCTTCTTGATGATGTCTTGGTACTGTGCGTTGTCGCTGACGTTCTTGAGCTTCTCGATGAGCCGGGCGTTGCTGTCGGTCACGCTTTGCATGTTGCTGACGGCCTGCTGTGCGGTGCCGCTTGCGGACGAGACGGCCGTGGTCACCTTGTTGATGCTGGTGGTGGTGTCGCTGGCGGCCTGCGAAATCAGGCCGGAACCGTTTTCCAAAGCGGTGTTGGCGTTGGACGTGAAGGTATTGAGGCCGTTTTGTGCGGTGCCGATGGCGGTGGCGGTGTTCGCCAGGCCCTTGCCCGCGCTTGCTGCGGCCAGCTGCACGTCGTTCATTGCCTGACGGGCGGATTGCGTTTGTTGCGGCACGTTGGCGAGCTGTGCGTCAAGATCTTCGATGGTGGAGCGGATGAGGCTTACGTTCTTCTGGGTTTTGTCGAGTTCTGCTGTGGTTTCGTTGACGAAGGAGTTGGTTTTGCCGTTGATGGTGTCATTCGCGGAGTTCACGGCTTTAGTGAGTACTTCGCTGACGGTGGAGACGAAGGTGTTGTTGACGGTACGGTCGACGGTGGTCGCGCCTTGATCGGTGATTTTCGGGGAGATCGGGCTCGATTTTTCGTTGACATAGTATTCCAGCGTCGGCCGGTTCTTGCTGTCGGTCACGACGTTGGCGAGATCCTCGCTGAAATCGGAGGGGATGATGATCGCCGCATAGCAGTCGCCGGACTGTACCGCTTCCATCGCTTCGGCCTTGCCCATGAATTCCCAGCCAAGCTGGTCGTTGTCTTTCAGCGTGTCTTCGATCTGGTCGCCGAGGTTCATTTTGCCGAGCAGGGCGTTGTCGGTGCCTTTGTCGACGTTGGCCACGGCAACTTTGATGCCTTGGGTATTGCCATACGGATTCCAGAATCCGTAGATGTTGAACCATGCGTACAGCGGCGGAATGATGGTTATACCGATCATGATGACCCAGGCGGCAGGTACGGTGACGAGTCGTTTGAGGTCACGACGCAGAATCTGCAGTACGTTGCGCATTGTCTCCCCAGTCCAATGGATGTTCGACCGTGTTCGCGCGTAGCGATACGTTATTCGTAGCGCTACGCCTCCCGTATCGTAATACTCGCTCTCGGACAAATTTGGGCACAGGCGTAAATGCGCTCCGTCCATGACTGAAATAAACACGACAAACCGCGGCAGGACTGTGAATCTTGCTGTTGGAGACCGCGCAACTTGCCTTCTGTGTCTGCGCAAGTCGAGTCTGCTGTCTGCGCATCTTGTGATTGCGGGATGACATGTGACTTGCGCAGGCAGAAATCGCAGGTTGTGCGCGTTGCGCGCAAACAATCATCTCGTGTAGCGCACTGCGATCGGGTTTTGGTAGCGTTGTGCAGGGAAGGACGAACAAGCATGAGCAAGATTGAAGATGTGAGCGAGGCCATCGCCGACGAAACCGAAATCGCAGCAATCGAAGAGGCCGGCATCATTGCGCAATCGCAATCGGCGGAAGATGACGGCAATCCTGCTGACCGCAGGCTGCCGCTGATTGCACGTATTTACGGCATCGTCATGTTGATCGAAGGCGTGGTGACGTTGCCGATCATCGTGATTTCCTGCCTGTATGCAATCCACGCCGCGCTTTCCGGCAAACTGGCGTTTGGCGCGCTGAATCTCACCACTATTCTGTCGGTTATTCATGCTGTGGTGCTGCTGGTCTCCACCGCATGCCTTGCGATTTTCGGCATGCTGCTGATTCTCAACAAGCGTCGGCATATCGCGCAATGGACGTATCTGATGATTCCGCTCACGCTTGCGGAAGGCCTATTGTCGTTGTCGTTGCAGGGTTTGGGCGTGAATCTGATCAGTCCGACCGTGCAGCTGCTTGTATTGGTTGCGTTGCATATCACGGCTGATCCGTCGCTGCGCGAGGAGCGACGTTTGCAGTTCGCGCTTCGTCGTTTGGATGCGCGCAGCGAGTATGAGACGGCTGTTTCGAAGGGTATGGCCGGTCGTGATCTGACCGGCAAGGGCTATATTTCGCTTGATTTCTTCAACCTGTTTTGGCTGTTTGTGGTCGGATGCGTGTTCGGTTTGGTAGTGGGAGACGCTATACCACTAATGTGCTGTTCGGCGAATGGCAGGATCGCGCCGGATTTTTGTGGGGGCCATTCTCGCCGATCTACGGCTTTGGCGCGGTGATCCTGACGGTATTGCTCAACCACTTGTGGCGGTCGAATTGGATGCTGATCTTCTGCGCCAGTGCGGTGATTGGCGGCGCGTTCGAATATTTCACCAGCTGGTTCATGGAGGTTGCGTTCGGTATTCGCGCGTGGGATTACACGGGTCAATGGCTGTCGATTGATGGGCGCACATCCGGCAAATACATGTTTTTCTGGGGAATACTCGGCTTGGTGTGGGTGAAGCTGATTCTGCCGCATTTGCTTGCGATGATTCAGCGTATTCCGTGGAAGATTCGCTATACGTTGACGGCGGTGTGTTTCGCGCTGATTTTCGTTGACGGCGTGATGACGTTGATGGCGCTGGATTCCTGGTATTCGCGTATGGCGGGTATTGCGCAGGATTCGCCCGTTTCGCAATTCTTCGCCACGTATTTCGACGACGACTTCATGGCCAATCGGTTCCAGACCATGACGCTCGACCCGTCTACTGCCGGCCGCATGTAGTGGTTGACTGCTTTATGGATGACTGCCTTATGACCTAGATGGCGAAGCTTTGTGGGAGAACGCGGATGGTGCGTCCGCTATTGGTTGCGCCGTGCACGGCTGCATGTGACCTGTGCCCGCACTGCCTTTGTGGACTCGGTGCTCTGCGACTTCTACGCGCTTAGGCGGCGAAGCTTTGCGCGAGCTGGCGGATGAGATCCGGCCTATGTCCACTCCATGAGGAGTTCGGTGAGATGACGACCGGAATCTGCTTGAAGCCAGCGTTTTTGATCTGTTCGAAGGTGGACGGGTTCTTCGTCAGATCAACGGTGTCGTAACGCACGCCCAGCTTTGCAAGCTCTTGTTCGGTGGCTTCGCATTGCGGGTTGCTCGGATTGGTGAAGACGGTCACGGTCATTCGATTTCCTCCCTATGCAAAAATGGCTTCCGTCGTTTGCGAAAGCCGTGTCGGCCACGTTCTTCGGTTATGCTCGCTTACGCAAGCCACTATCTAGCATACACACTACAGGTAGTGGTGTGTCGTGAGTTTCCTCACTGTATATAGTGGGGAATTCCCCAGAATTCCCCAAAATACGAACGTTTGTTCGAATATGTCTAGTGTACCCCAAACCACGGAATTCACGTCCAAGCGCATGTCGAAACTGCTTCTAGTGCTGTTTCTAATGCTGTTGGATGGGCGCAAGATGCGTTTCGGGAGGTCGTGAAATGACATCGAGTCTGCGATGCCTGTAGCGGTGAATGTGTTGAATAAATGTTGAATCGGACCATTTGATCCATTAGACTGCAAAAACAAGAAAGTCTCGGAAACCGTTGAAAACATTGACTTCCGAGACTTTTCGCATGTGCCCCCCGTGGGATTCGAACCCACAACCCACGACTTAAAAGGACGCTGCTCTAACCGTTGAGCTAGAGGGGCAACAAAGAGACAGTATACAGCATATTTACGCAAAACGCCACATGAATCAGCTGTAAGTAACAAAAAACGTGGATTATCACCAAGTCATCGCCGAGTCATCATCGAATTCTCGCGAATCGCAGCGTCATTTCTGCATATCTGCTCGTACAGTGGAACGCATGTCATGTACCACGATTCTTGTAGGCAAGAAAGCCAGCTACGACGGATCCACCATCATCGCACGCGACGATGATTCCGGTTCCGGCCGTTACGATCCGAAGAAATTCATTGCGGTCGCACCGCAAGACCAACCGAGGCATTACCGCAGTGTGCTCAGTCATGTCGAAATCGACCTTCCCGACAATCCATGCCGATACAGCATTGTACCGAACGTGCTGCCGAATCGCGGAATTCTCGCGGAAGCGGGCGTCAACGAGCGCAATGTGGCGATGAGCGCCACCGAAACCATCGCGGTCAACGAGCGCGTGCTAGCCGCTGATCCGCTCGTTGAACTGCAACCGGCGAACGAAGCCGCTAATACCCCCGAAGTTCCGGGCGGAATCGGAGAAGAAGACGTCATCACCCTTGTGCTGCCTTACGTAACCACGGCACGCGAAGGTGTCGCACGTCTCGCCGAACTGCTTGAAACATACGGCACCTACGAATCGAACGGCATCATTATTTCCGACGTAAACGAAATCTGGTATGTCGAAACGATCGGCGGGCACCATTGGATCGCCCGCCGCGTGCCGGACGACTGCTATGCGACCATCCCCAACCAGCTCGGCATCGACGATTTCGACTTCGACGACGCCTTCAACGCCCAACGCGAATTCATGTGCAGTGCCGATTTGCGCGAATTCATGGACGCGCACCACCTTGACCGCACTATGAGCGCGGGTGCGAGTAGCGGCTTCGGATTCCAGCCGACGAGCGTTTTCGGAAACGCCAGCATGAACGGCGGTGGCAATAGCAGTAGCGGCGCGGCGCTGGGTCACAACCATTTCAATCCGCGCACGGCTTTCGGCACCGCCACCACCAAAGACCGCATCTACAACACGCCACGTGCCTGGTATATGCAGCGCCACCTCAATCCAAGCGAGGACTGGGATTCGCCGGCCGCCCGCTACACGCCCGCATCCGACGATATTCCGTGGTGTCGTGTGCCTGAGAACGCTGTGACGCTCGAAGACGTCGACTTCCTGATGAGTGCACACTTCGAGGGGACCCCTTACGATCCGTACGGTACGCTCGGGACGCCGGAAAGCCGCCATCGCTACCGTCCGATCGGCATCAACCGCACCGGGCATATGGTGGCCATGCAGATTCGTCCGTACGCGCCGGAGGCAAGCCGTTCGATCATGTGGATTTCGTATGGTTCCGGCCCCTTCACCGCGGCCACGCCGTTCTATGCGAACGTCGACGATACGCCCGCCTACCTGCGTGACACCACGCCGGAAGTCTCGACCGGCAACCTGTACTGGGCGAACCGTTTGATCGCCGCGCTCGCCGACGCGCATTTCTACGAAACCAGCAATGCGATCGAAGGATTTGCGGAATCGGCCCGCGCTTACGGCCATCGTCTGGTGGAACGCACTGATGCCGAATTGCGTGAGATTGCTGCACAAAAGAGCGTGTCCGAATCGCAGGAGCGTGCAGGGGCCGCGGAGATTACGGAAAACGCAAGTATTGCAACCATCGCCAGACTGCAGCAGTCCAACGAAGAAATGGCGGAATACTTGCGCACTCACGTTACGAAACTGCTCAACGATGTGCTCTACACGTCCAGCAATCTCATGCACAACAGTTTCGCCATGTCCGACCGCTGGAACTAAGCATAAAGCCCTGAAATCCGGCAAACCCGTCCCAATGAGCCAGGTTCCCGCGCTCGGAGCATTCCGCATGAACGCAGGCTGTTTGGAAGCGTCAGTGCTGCTCCCAACAGCCTCACGACTGCATCCGCATCGTCGTACGTCAGTTTTTGCCCATATCTCGCTTATATATGGCAGATTTCGAGAGCTGACACGAGGCATTTCGCTTATATATATGGCACTCGTGCTTGTAGGCAAGGCGATTTCGGGGGTAAAATATACCCTCTAAGTCACCTTGCTATCAAGGGCATCTGCCATATATAAGGCAGATAGTGCTATCTAGACCGTCGATTGACCATCAAATCGTCGGAAATCGCGATCAGTTGAACCCGACGACGTGTTCCGCCACGAAATACCCCTTGCGAATCACGAAACGACCGATCGACCCGCGCAAATTCAACGCACGAGACATGGCCTTCTTGCGCACATCCTTGTAAATAGTGGGGGAGTACGCCTTAATGTCGTCCCACATATCCTTTTTCTTCTCATAATTTTCCGGATCGCGAGACAAAATCATGAACACACTTGCCACGGAACTTTCAATCGCCAGGAAGTGGATCATATAACGGTACAGGCCGTCCGGCACCGTGCCGCGTTCCGGAGTTGCACGCACCATGCACTGGTTGACGAGGCGCAGCTGGTCGACGCGGCGGATCATCACGTCGGTCTGCACGCTCTGGCCGTCGCGACCGATGAAATAGTGGTAGAACGGCGTATCCAAATACTTCATGGTCTTCACCCACGGGAACGGCTGATACGCGTAAATGAAGTCCACGTAGAACGTGTGCTCCGGCAGCTGCATGCCGGACTCTCGCACCACGGCGGTGCGGTACGTCAGCGCGTGCATGAGAATGTATTCAGCCAAGCCGAAATGCCCAAGATCGTTCCAGGTCAGGCGCTCGCCGGCCTTCATGGCATGGCGGAAGTTCACCACATGCTTGTTGCGTTTGCCGACCTTGTCATACACATAATTAGTGACGAGCATGTCGATCGGCTCGGTGGAATCGGCCTCTTCGCGCAGCACGGCCATGACCTGTTCGAGCGATTCGGGGCCAACCCAATCGTCGGCGTCAACAACCTTCACGTACATGCCGCTTGCCGCCGCGATGCCGGTGTTGACGGCTCCGCCATGCCCCTTGTTCTCTTGGTGGATGGCGCGCACGATGCCTGGATAGCGGGCTTCGAATTTCTGTGCCATTTCCAGCGTGCCGTCGGACGAGCCGTCATCCACGATCAGCACTTCGATGTCGTCGTTGCGCTTCGCTGCGATTAACGACATGACGCATCGTTCCAAATATTCGGTCATGTTGTACGCGGGCACCACGAAGGTGAGCGTCTTCTTCTCCTGCATAGTCTTCCTTGGTCGGCCGAGGTGACCTTCCGCGCGCGGCGCGTGGTCACTGCGTAACGAAACTAACGTAGCACCTTGTTTGCTTCAGAGGAACGGTTTGTATGCAATAGGCACCCTGAATAGCGCAATCTGCACCTGAAATTTCCCTTAAGGGTACCATTGTTGACAATTTGTAAGTTTTCGTCGATGCTTGTTGGCTTGTGCGATGCTTGCGATTCCCCTGTTGCTGGTACTGTTCGATTCTTGCGTCTGGCGCCTGTTGGCGTGGGCTGCGATGCTTGCGATGACTGGGGGCGGCTGGGTTGTTACGACTGCTGTTCGGCTTGCGTGCC
>ENA-OQIX01000032-OQIX01000032.1-human-gut-metagenome-genome-assembly--contig:-NODE-32-length-22330-cov-3.844931_pt1 | contig 22330 bp, 21 predicted proteins | sample MGYA00242591_ERZ504756 | MGnify/ENA primary metagenome ERZ504756 (study PRJEB26092, sample SAMD00036369) | human gut metagenome | host: Homo sapiens | study: EMG produced TPA metagenomics assembly of...
TAAGACTCCATATGAAATCAGCTTAACTCCTGGCGTTCATCGTATTTCTATGATAGATCCGGCAAAAGACAGCAAAAAAGGGAATGTCAATCTGATGGGGTCCATCATTGGATTTTCTGCAGGCAGCGGCCTCGCAGAACAAATATCCGTCGGCGAAATAGGAAAATCCTTAGCCGGTGCCATGTTTAAAACTGGTGATGGTTACCTGGATCTGGATTTAAAAGACGGAGATATCTTAAAAGTTCAGTGTCAGGCCGGAATTGGCGGAAAAGTATCTATCAAAGTATTAAAATAAGAATTGCCAAAGCATATCATGCAAAGCAATCGGATGACAAGGGAGGCAAAATATTTTTTGCCTCCAACATCATTTTATCAGCAGACACCTGGAGGAAATAAAATATGGACTTTCCTGTTTCGATTCCATGGGAAACTCTTGATCCCGAAATATTACAAAAAGCGATAAATTCAGGTAGTAATTACAGAACCTATTGTGATGAAAAATCATGGGATATTTCTTTTGAAATAGAATTTCTGGAAAAAGAAGAAATCATCTTTCTTCTCCTGGTTGAGCACGGACGCCGCAAAGGCGGAACTTCTGTGCAAAAGACAAATGAACGAACGGAAATTTCCAAATATACAAAAGAAGAACAGGCAAAAAATGGTAAATGTCTTTTAATACAAAAACTTGATACTTACGAAGCGTGGAACTCTCTGTTTGTCGGACCAACGACAAGTATGTTTGGAAATCATGTGTATGAATCCTATATGGACTATATGTATTCCTGGGATCACTTGGGCGACAGAATTTTTCTGTCCAATTATTATGAACGTCAATTATATTCTGTGCAATCCGATACCCATGTTACAGTAAAAAGCAATCAGAAAGGATATGATTCTATCTATGAGCTGGCGCAGGCAAAGGTAACAGACCATACCTTAGAAGGTATCTGCTGGAATTTTTTTCCCGAAGCTCCTGTTTTCCAAGGGAGATCTCGCGGATGCGCCGTACCATGATGTCTATCATCGTCTGGAAATTCTGACAGATACAGAATATCTGCTTGTTCCGGCGCTGCTTTCACTCAAAGAAAAATATGAAATTACAGCAGTCGCCGGAAATCTGGATTGCCCGCAGATGCATTCTCATGCAATGACACTGAAAGCAGCAGTACAACAAGCTATTTTTAAAAATATCTTTGGAAATCTCTTTCCGGAAAATGGATTTTTGCTACAGAAAGCCCCAAAGAAAATGCTGCTTTCTGCTCAAAAACAGGCAGAGGAATTTTCTGTTGCGTCTATGAATGCCCGAAAATATCCCGAGCTCCTGATGCAGGCAGCTGCAAAAGAAAATTTTCATTGTACAGCCTTTCAGATTCTGCAATTTTCCAACAATCCATATCTGTCGGCCTTTGATAAAACAGATCTTTTCAGAAGATGCATGGCCATCAGTAATCAATCAGAAGAACCGGGAATCTGGAAAGAAACCTATCAGAATCTGCTCCGGGTAATGATCTGCAAAATAACTTTGGAGGAATCTCAGTTCAGCGATCCGGAGAGCACCAAAGAATTACAGGATTTTACAGAACACCAGCAAGAAAAGCTGGAACAGGAAATGCAGTTAAAAATCCCAAAAGAAAAAACTGCTGAAATTTTATTGATGAATGAACTGAAATGTATGCTGGCATGCATTTCCGTCGTAACAGCAGAAAAAATACAGGGACACAAATGCACCGAATTGGCCGAGAAGAGCTGGCGTCTGGCAGAAAGTATCGAATATATATGGAATGCAGAAATTCTAAATCCACAAATCAGAGAAACTGTGTCCAAAGCATTCATCCGCATTTGTATCGGATGTGGATCTATGTATCTTCAGAATGTACAGGAAGAACATATAAATCCCGAGCAGATCCAGGAAGCAGCGGAAGAAATCTCATTACTTCTGTATCATTACAGCGATCTTTTGCTTCCGGAAGAAATGCCGGTCTATCAAATCCCTATCTATCAAACGCTCCAAATTGCAAATATGAGACTGGAGCGAAAGGAAAATGCATTGTACTATGCCCAAAAAGGAGTTGTATTGTGTGATCTGTTTTCTGCTGGTCAGAATGCGCAATTAAATGGTCTCATTCAGGATTCAAAAAACATGTTTCAGCAATATATCAATCAAAATGTACCTGCTGCATCCCGCCCGGCAAAAAAGAAGGGGCTTTTCTCCCGGCTCTTCCAGAGATAGCAGGAGAAAAGCTGTCCCGAAAGAACCCTTTATTTTCCTGGAAGCGCGGTTTATAAGGTGCCTCCATATTCCAAAATCATGTTTCGAATAATATCCAGCGTCTCCTCCTGTGACCATGCCATGTTTCCATTCTCCAGAAACTGGCAAAATTCATATAGTTTTTGTGAGAAGCCGGATTCTTTTAAAATATAATATTGCAATCCATGACTTGTATTGTTCCAAAATGCAATTCCATTATGAACATTAGAGCTACATACAATGGAGATGTGTTTCGGCAGCTGGACGAAATTTTCTTTTACACAAATGCAGGAATGAGGTGTGTGCAGCATATATTGATAATAACTTTTCAACAGCCACAGGCGCATCGCAGGATCAAGAGGCTTATAAAGCATATCCGGATAGCCTGCAATGCGTCCCTGCTCCATTAATTGTCGTAAGCCAGATATACAGAAAATATGTACCATACTTTCCGTTTCCATGTGCCGGATCCGCTGAAAGAGAGAAGATAAAAGCTGTTCTTTTTCCACTCCATCCAGGATGATCTGCTGTTTCAGTACATTTAACGGAATCAGATGCAGAAGACATGGTGAATATTCAATATAATAGTTATGCGTTACATAGCCTTCATTCATCATAACATTGACATCTTTTACATAAGCATTTAAATCAGAGCAAAACAACATTTCCTTTGCTATTTTTCTTTCCTGAATAAAGGAATTCTTCAGTAATTGTATTTGTTGCGCATCTCTGAGAATAATTCCTTTCGCCGTATGAAAATTGATTCCAATTGCAATATGGTCTGTGATCAGCCAGTTAGGAAGTAAGCCTGCTTTTTTCGCCTCGGACTCAGCAGAAGAAACGTAATAATAAAATGGTTTGTAGTTTTCATAGTTCATCGCCGGTTTCAGACTGCATATTTTCCGAAGGTTATCCAGTGTATTTTCCGTTGTCTGATTCTGCAGCAAAGGAAAAAGATGCTCTAATCTGCGATAGGGCACTTCATGAATAATCTGAACAAGATATCGTAAATGTTCCAGTGAAATTTCCGGAGTACATAAGCAAATCGTGGAATCGGAAGCATTTATCATTGCTTTTCGAATACACGCATAAATTGCAAAGATATTGTCCAGCGTCATATCCGTATCCGGAATTCCTGAAACACTTGGAGAAACAGAGACTTGAGGAAATTCAACCACATCCTGCTGGATAATACGGATCAGTTCTTCCATACATTGCCACTGGCTCTTTCCCATTTTTTCCTGGCGATAAAGGAACAGGAGATCTGCTCTTGTATTTCTGGTGCATTCCATCGCATCAAGAAGACAGGTCAGGCGCTCTTCTTCTTTTGGAATACGTTTCCTTTACTCATTTTAGAAATGTAATCCAGCTGCATACCACTGGCCTCAGACAGATAATATAAAGTTTTCCTGTATTTTTTATTTCCTTTTCAAGCCTTTGTGAAAAATCGCTCATGTAGTATCAAAGTTCCTTTCCGGACAACAGCAAATATCCGATGGCTTGGGCAGAATGCTGTTTTCCTGTCGACATTGATCTAAGTATACAGGAAAAATCCAAAATATGCAAAATTTTTCACACAAATTCATCTGCTTTTTCTGCAAAAAAGCTTTATATCATTTATAACATTACGAAGGAGAAAACTAATATGCTTTTTCATCGACTATCCTAATCTTAAATCTTTTTGATGTATCGATTTTTTACCTTTCGTGCCGAAATGGTTTTTACCATGTCCTTAATTGCCCCGATCATGATCGTAATCGGCGCCTGCTATTTACCTGGAAAATATCATGAAGCCGGAATTTTTCTTCTGGTTATCGGTGCATTTATGCTGGCCGTTGTTCTGCTTATCTGCCGCCTCACTGCACGGGGTGTTGAAAAAGGACTGCGGCTGGAGTATTACAAAAACCTGATTATTTATGGCGCCCTCAAATTTTTACAGAACCTTTCTAAAGCAACGATTGTTTTTAGCTTTCTGGCCGCTTCACTAGGCGCCTTCTCTATGGACTACAAAGAAAGACTGGATACCAAAGGAAGAAAAATTTATGTAGATGATAACCTGCGTGACCCGGAAGGCAACCAGTATGAAGAAGTAGAAAAGTAAAAAAAGACAGGCACGAATCACCTTTTTCGGGAATCGTGCCTGTTCTTTTACGTATGCATCAATTTCAAAAATTCATTCTCCGGCATTTCAACACCAAGTAGTGTCTTCATCATCTGAAGAAATACATCATCGGTTTCTTTTTGAGCGTTCAGACAGACCATGATGACCGACAGTTTATCATCCTCTTTCCTCTTGCTGCATTACTTTTTTGTTTCCCCTTACGCTGTTTTTACTATAGCATATTTTTCTCCTGTTTGCACCTACCTACAGGACTGCTACTAGCTACTCTCTCAAGATGCAGCGTATCAAAAAGGGAGCTTCCGCTTCACAAATTTTTATTCGTTAAAAGTGTATCATTGTGAAACGCTCGTTGCGTCCGCCAGAGGAAGCCTGTGGATCTGCCCGGAAGAAGTCTCCTGTGACTATTTTGACTGGTGCGAGGGAAAACTTTCCGCGATCAACCAGTACCATGGTGAATACATGGCGCAGTACAACTGGGCTGAGTTTACCAACGGGGAGCTGAACTGGGGGAGAGGCCGATAAGAAATTCACACAAATCTGACTATTATGATATACTGAATGAAATGCTCTTAGTTCTGAATTCTTTTATGCTCCGGCACAGATCTTTCGGGACGAAATTTTACTTTTCTATGTCGAAATCCACCATTTTTTCGACATACGAAGAAAAGGAACGTTATGAAAATTATTTTTATCCGCCACGGCGAACCAAATTATGAAATTGATTCTCTGACCGAAAAAGGCTGGCGCGAGGCCGAGCTGCTTTCGAAACGCACAGCAAAATGGAATGTCACCGATTTTTACTGTTCTCCGCTTGGCCGTGCGAAAGATACGGCTTCTTTTACGCTGAAAAATGCGGGCCGTGAAGCTGAAATTCTCCCATGGCTGCGGGAATTTGATGCACCCGTCCTGGACCCGGAGACTGGAAAACGCCGGATTCCATGGGATTTTCTGCCGGATGTGCTCGATGCAAACCGGGATCTCTATGACCAGGATCTCTGGACGAAAAATCCGATTATGCAGACCGGAAACATGGACGAGAATTACCATTTTGTGACCGACGGACTCGATGCACTGCTTGCGCGCTACGGCTATGTACGCGACGGTTACCGCTATCACGCTTCGGATGAAACAAACCGCGAAGCCGTCATCGTCTGCTTCTGCCATCTCGGCGTCACCTGTGTGGCACTGTCGCATCTGCTGAATATGACGCCGGTACAGCTCTGGCAGGGCATGTTCCTGGCACCGACTTCCGTCACAATCGTCGGAAGCGAGGAACGCAAGCCGGGCGAAGTATACTTCCGCTGCCAGACCGTCGGCGATGTCCATCATCTGCTTTCCGCGGGCGAACCGGTTTCGTACTATGGAGCCTTTAATGATCCATTTCAGTTTTAAAAATCACAAAAAGGAGTCTTTTATCATGAATGAAGCAAAATTTCAGGCAAAATTAAGAGAATATGCAAAGCTGATCGTAAAAATCGGCGCAAATGTACAGAAAGGACAGCGTGTCCGCCTCCAGGCCGGCGTCGATCAGGTTCTGCTTACCCAGATGGTGACAGAGGAGTGCTATCAGGCGGGCGCAAGCTATGTGGAAGTGATCTGGGAATGCGGTGAGATCAACAAAATGCATTATCAGTATGCCACCGCAGAAACGCTTGGCGCGGTTCCGCACTGGGAAGAAGAGCGTTTCAAACAGATGACGGTTGATCTGCCGGTTCGCATTTTCATCGACTCCTCCGATCCGGACGAGCTCGCCGGCATTCCTGCGGACCTGCTCTCCACCGTTCGTCAGATGCGTGGAAAGGTCATTAAAAAATACCGTGACCAGCTCGATGGAAAGCATCAGTGGCTGATCGTTGCCGCCGCTTCTCCAAAATGGGCAGAAAAAGTATTCCCGGGCGAGCCGGAGGATATTGCTGTTGAAAAACTGTGGGATGCTATTTTCGACTGTGTTTACTTAAAAGACGGCGAAGATGCAGAAAAGATCTGGCAGGCACACTGCGACCTCATGACCCAGAAAGCCAGCTGGCTGAATGAGCAGGCATTCCACAAGCTGCATTACACCAGCAAAAACGGTACGGATTTCACCGTTGAGCTGATTCCGGGCGCAAAATGGAGCGGCGCCGGTGATATCAACCATATGAACAACACCTTCTACGTTCCAAACATGCCGACCGAAGAAGTCTTCACCAGCCCGATGAGAGGAAAATGTGAAGGCCGTCTCGTTTCCACAAAACCTTTAAGCTGGTCGGGACAGATCATCAACAACTTTACCGTCGATTTCAAGGATGGAAAAGTCGTTGACTGCCACGCAGAGCAGGGCGAAGAGGTTTTGAAAAAAATGTTCGCCATGGACGACGGTGCTGCAATGCTCGGCGAGGTTGCACTCGTTCCGAAAAAATCTCCGATTAACCAGTCCGGGCTGATGTTCTTTAATACCCTTTTCGATGAAAACGCATGCTGCCACGTTGCCGCTGGCGCCGGTTTCCCTGAGGTGCTCGATGGATTTCTGGAGATGAGCAACGAGGAAATTCTGGAAAAAGGTGTGAATGATTCTCTGATCCACGTTGACTTTATGGTTGGATCGGATGACCTGCACATCGTAGGTATCCGCGAAGATGGAAGCGAAACCGATATTTTTGTAAATGGTACCTGGGCAGAGTAAAATCTGCTGTTTTTCGCAATAGAAGCAGGGGACTTCCTTTATTTAGTCAAAAAAAAGCAGACCCGGGGCAATCTACCGTTTTTTGTAGACTGCCCCGGGTTCTGTTTTTGAAAAAAATACAGTTTCCAGACTTCCCTTTTCTCATATAAGGATTTCGATACAGCGAAATCACAAGTTCTGCTGCCATGAAGCACCAGATGATCGGTTCGCACCAGATCACGGCACTGTAGTGGTAGCGCGGGATAAACACCATCGCAAAAATAATTTTTCCGAAAAGCTCAATAAAACTCGACAGCAGCGGAAGAATCTTTTCTCCGAGCGCCTGCAGTGCAAGGCGGCTGCAGTTGACAAGACCAAGTGCAAAGAAGAACGGAATGGCTACACGGAGGTAGCGGGCTCCGTTTCCGAGGACGGTCGGGTCGGAAGATCCGGAGATCAGATGAACCATCGTCGGTGCAAGCGGAGTGACAAGGAGAATCAGGCATGCGGTCACGCTGAAGCAGAAAATATAAGCATAGCGAATGCCTTTCCGCACGCGCTCCCTGTTGTCCGCGCCGCGGTTCTGTGCCACATACGTGTTGACTGCCTGTGCCATCGAGGAAAGCGGCATCATCGAGAAGGAAAACAGCTTTCTCGCAGCTGTATGTCCCGCAATTGTTTCATAGCCGAGGCTGTTGATGCCCGGCTGCAGGACAATCGAACCGACATAGATAATACTGCTCATAAATCCCATCGAAAATCCCTGTGCCAGAAGCTCCATGTACAGTCCGCGATCCGGTTCAAAATGACGTTTTTCCGGAAGCAGAATTTTTGCTTTGGTAACAATATAAATCAGGCAGAGCACGACGGAAATTCCCTGCGCAATCACGGTTGCAATTGCAGCACCGCGAACACCCATGCCGAAAGAACGGATAAACAGCAAATCCAGTACAATGTTTACCAACGATGAAATAATCAGGAAAACAAGCGGCATAAAGCTGTTTCCGATTGCTCCCAACAGACCGGAGCACAGGTTGTAGGCAAACATGACAAACAGAAAAACGGATAGAATTGAAATGTAGCTGTAGGATTCTTCGAGGATTTCTGCCGGTGTTTTCAGCAGCCGCAACAGCGGATGCATGAAAATCGTTGCAAGAACGGTGACCACCAGTGTAACGGTAATACCAATAACGATACAGGATGCAACGGATTTTTTCATCCGTTCCGTCTCCTGTCTTCCAAAGCATCGCGCCGTGACGATCGCGAGCCCGTTTCCGACGCCGAACGTAAATCCGGTCATCATTTCATAGATCGACGAGCAGGCACCCATAGCTGCAATCGACGAATCGCCGAGTGTATGGCCGACAATCAGTGTGTCCATCGTGTTGTAAATCTGCTGAAATACACGGGATGCCATGATCGGAAGTGCAAAAAGAAGCAGAGATTTCAGAATCGAGCCGTGAAGCAGATCAACCCGGGAACTCCGCTGGGTTTGTGACTGTGACATAAAAAATTTCCTCCCTCAAAAATACTTCATTGTTCCTATTATAACAGACGGGAGTAACTACCGGACAAGGAATATCTCCAAATCTGTAAAACAAATACAATAACACAAAATTTTACAGATTTTCATACTTCTTCCTCTCTTTCCTTCTCTTAGAGCGTGTCGTTATTCTTTTCCCAGTAAATACTGATAAATATCTCTCTTCGTTACGCCACGGTCTTTTGCCACAAGCTTCATCGCCTCTTTCCGCGCAATCCCCTGGTCTTCATACCGTTTCATATGTTCCTCAATCGAAATTTCCTCAAACGCAGCCTTCGCCTCGTCCTCGATTTCTTTCTGGCTTCTGCCTTCGATCACAAGAACGCATTCGCCCTTCGGATCTTCCTGCTCGTAGCGGGTAATGGCATCTTCTATTGTGGTCTGCCATGCTGTCTCATGCTTTTTCGTCAGTTCCCGACACAGTGTCAGGCGGCGGTTGCCAAGGATTTCCAGCAGTTCCCGCAGCGTTTTCAGCAGATGATGCGGCGCCTCGTACACGATCATGGTTCGTGTCTCGTTTTTCAGCCGCTCCAGCGCCAGTTTATGTTCTTTTTTATCCGGCGGAAGAAACGCTTCAAACACAAATCTTCTCGTCGAAAGTCCCGACAGCGTCAGTGCCGTTACACACGCACACGCCCCCGGCAGACTCGTCACTTCGATTCCGGCTTCGTATGCCATTTTCACCAGCTCCTCCCCCGGGTCTGAGATTCCCGGTGTTCCGGCATCGGTGATAAGGGCAATGTTCGTTCCCGCCAGCAGCTTCTGCACCAGCTCGCGGCCCTTGTCGTATTTGTTGTATTCGTGATAACTCGTCATCGGCGTATGAATCTCAAAATGGTTCAGCAGCTTAATGCTGTTTCTCGTATCCTCCGCCGCGATCAGATCGACCTCCTGCAGAATGCGGATTGCACGGAAGGTCATGTCCTCCAGATTTCCAATTGGTGTTGCACACAAATATAATTTTCCTGCCATGTTCTTATCTCCCGTCTCCATATAATTCCCGGATGTCCTTTGTATACACGCCCGGCATCTCATACACAATCAGCGGTTTCTCCACGGTAATTCTCGGATTCCCGCCTTTCATCGCCTCGATCAGCACCATGTTCGGCTCCTTGTCCACAAACGGATAAACGAGCTGCATCCTTTTTGGTTCCAGATGATATTTTTTCAGCGTCGAAAAAATCTCCGCCAGCCGGAACGGCCGGTGCACCAGATAGAACCGTCCTTTCGTCTTTAAAACCGCCGATGCCTCTTTCGCAATATCATCAAACGAGCACAGCACCTCATGCCGCGCAATCGTCTTCGCCTCAAGCGCATTCGTCAGCCCGTGCTGCCCCGTCATGTACGGCGGATTGCACGTTACCACATCAAACACTTCTTTTCCAAACTGCTGCGATGCCGTCTTCACATCTCCCTGGAAAATCTCAACATCATTTTCCAGATGATTGTACCGCACACTCCGCTGTGCCATCTCGGCACTGTACTCCTGAATTTCCAGCCCGGAAAAATGCTCTCCGTTTGTCTTCGCCTTCAGCAGAATCGGCACAATTCCCGATCCCGTGCAGAAATCCATCGCCCGCTCCCCGCGCTTCACCTTCGCGTAGGACGCCAGCAGCACCGCGTCAATGCCATAGCAGAAAAGGGATGGATTTTGTATCATCCAGTAACCGTTCTGCAGATCATCGAGCCGCTCACCCGGCTTCAAAAATTCTTCTTTTCTATCCAATGAAAATCCCTCCTCCTGCTGACCGCCCAGCGCCGCATCACACAAAAAGAAGCGTCAGTTTTACCCGGCGCTTACTTTTTTCAAAATGCATTCCAAATCAATCTTATTCCGGCTGTTTTGCCTCTTCCGAAGAAGCCTGCTCCCCGGAGCTGTTTCTGTCTTTTTTCTTCTCTTTGCCTTTTTCCTTCTTATGCTTCGGCTTGAACTTGAGCTCTTCCACCGGGCACTCCCGCATTTCCTTCTCATCGTTCACATCCACCAGCACTTTTACGAGCTGACGAAGCACATTCACACCGGAAACCTCACCTTTCATGCCGTCCGGCAGCGTTACGATATCGCCGACACCCGGCAGCTTGCGGTTCAGGTATTCATAGGTTTCCTGCTCGTTTTTCAGGCAACACATCAGTCGTCCGCAGACACCCGAAATCTTCGTCGGGTTCAAGGACAGGTTCTGCTCTTTTGCCATCTTGATCGAAACCGGTGCAAACTCGGACAGATACGTATGGCAGCAAAGCGGTCTGCCGCAGATGCCGATTCCGCCGAGGATCTTTGTCTCATCGCGGACACCGATCTGGCGAAGCTCGATTCTCGTCTTAAAGACAGCCGCCAGATCCTTTACCAGCTCACGGAAATCAATTCTTCCGTCGGCGGTAAAGTAAAACAGCATCTTGTTATTGTCAAACGTATACTCTGCATCGATCAGCTTCATCTCCAGGTTGTGCGCCCGGATCTTCTTCTGGCAGATTTCAAACGCTTCTTTTTCTTTCTTGCGGTTGCTCTCCTCCCGCGCATCATCCTTCGGCGTTGCAATGCGGATGACTTCTTTCAACGGCTGGATCACCTTGGAATCGTCAACTTCTTTTGGCCCCAGCACAACGAAACCATACTCTACGCCGCGCGCCGTCTCAACGATAACGTGGTCGCCCACGCAGATGTCCAGCTCTCTCGGCGAGAAATAATATACTTTTCCTACGTTTCGAAAACGTACTCCTATAATTGTTATCATGTTATCAGTTTTCCTTCATTGTCAGGAACATAAGCTCCATGGTTAAATCAAAATTAACATTCGCGTTCAGGCGGGCTCTCGCCTTCTGAATCGCCTCTATAATCTTCTCCAGGCCTTCGTATGAGCTCTTATTTGCTCTCTCACGGATTCCATTCAGCTCCTGCTTGAACACAAGGGAATCGACCTCTTTTGTCGCCTTAAAGAGCAGAACATCGCGGAACCATAAAGAAAAGATATCGAAATAATCATCAATATTGTCTTTTTCGGCCGTCAGTTTTTTGATCGTCTCCACGATTTCATACAGCGGCATACTGTCGGCGTACTTTGCCATGCGGAGTGCATTTTCCAGCGTCTCCTCGTATTCCGGAGAACGGGCAATCCGCTCTGCTTTTCCGATATTTCCCTGCGCCAGGGACGCATCAACCTCTGCCTGGTAATCCGGCACATGCATTTCGTTCATCAGATAATCTTTCACAAGCTGGTCTCCCACTGGTTTTAAATTTAACTGCACGCAGCGTGACGAAATCGTCGGAAGCAGCGCATCCGGGTTGTCTGCCAGAAGCATGACAACTGCGTAGGCCGGCGGCTCCTCGATCGTCTTCAGCAGCGCGTTCTGCGCCTGAAGTGTCAGCTTCTGCGCCTCGTCGATGATATAAATCTTGTACGGACTGCTGTACGGCTTGATCATCACATCGTTAATGAGCTGCCCGCGGATTTCATCGATGCTGATGGTGTTCGGCTTTTCATGCTTCACATAAATGATATCCGGATGATTCTGGCTCTGTGCCTTTTTACAGGACGGGCATTCCATACAGGGCTCGACCCCGTGCTTCTCGCACTGAAGCGTCATCGCAAACAGTGAAGCCATCATTTTCTTTCCCGATCCACTCTCTCCGCCAAAAAGATAAGCATGAGATACTTTATTCATCGAAATGGCATTCTGTAAATGCGTTATGATTTCCTGATGTCCTACAACCTTCTGAAAACCCTGCATAAAATCACCCCCTGAATTTTTTTCACTGCTCTTAGTATATCATGATTCGCACCTTCGGTGCTTGACGCTGCTTTCGCAGCTATCATGATCGCCATTCGCCGTTCGCTGAATGTGCAAGCACATTCCTCTCACTAACGCTCATTATATCATATCTTTTTCTGTTGTTCCACAAAATTCTGAATTTCGGAAAAACAGGCTTCTGGCGTTGTATTATTCGAAAAACGGCGTACAATTCCTGCTTTTGCTATATTTTCCTCGGAAAAATCTTCGCAGTCTGCCAGGAATCTGCGGCACATTTCGGCGTATTTTGGCTCTTTCTGTCCTCTCTCGCGTTCCAGCGCACGGGACAGGCGCAGTCCATCATCCACTTCCACATACAGAGGTACCAGGGCCTGCTCCCCAAAATAGTCCTTTAATTTCACGTAGGATTCCAGCGTTCCAATCCCAAGATAATCCTGTTTTTCGAGGTCAATCTGCCCATCGTCCGCCGTAAAATAATACCACGGTCCCATCACGCTCGGATACATGCGCTCCTCGATAATCTTTCCAGCCTCCCGCAGCCTGGAAAGCCGTGCTTCATCCACAAAGAAATACTCTCTTCCGTCCTGCTCTCCGCTCCGAATCGGCCGTGTTGTGTACAGCACCAGCGGTTTCAGATCGAACGATGTCTCTTTGAGCAGATGCTCATAAATATGATCCTTCCCCGAAGCACTCTTTCCCATCAGATAGTAAATTTTTCCCATTTTCAATCTCCCCGAAACGCAAAATTTTTATGCTTTAAACCGGTATCCCACGCCCCAGATCGTCTCGATATACTGCGGCTTTGCCGTATTAAACTCAATCTTTTCACGGATCTTCTTGATATGCACCGTAACCGTCGCAATATCTCCGATCGACTCCATATCCCAGATCTCCCGGAACAGCTCCTCTTTTGTAAAGACGCGGTTCGGATTCTCCGCAAGGAAGGTCAGCAAATCGAATTCTTTTGTCGTAAACTGCTTCTCCTCGCCATTCACCCACACGCGGCGTGCCGTCTTGTCAATCTTGATGCCGCGGATCTCCACGATATCATTTTCCTTCTTGCCGCTTCCGACCAGACGTTCGTACCGTGCCAGATGTGCTTTCACGCGCGCAACCAGCTCACTTGGGAAAACGGCTTTGTCATATAGTCATCCGCACCAAGGCCCAGTCCGCGGATTTTATCAATATCATCTTTTTTTGCAGAAAACCATGATAATCGGAATATCCTTCTTTTCACGCACTTCGCGGCAGATCTCAAAGCCATCCACCTCCGGCAGCATCAGATCCAGGATCAGCAGATCAAAATCCTCCTTGATCGCCCGTACAAGACCGGTGTCTCCCTGGTTTTCAATCTCCACCTCAAAGCCCGAAAGCTCCAGATAATCTTTCTCCAGATCTGCAATGGATTCCTCATCCTCAACAATCAGTATTTTACTCATGAAACAGGTACCTCCTGATATTTTCTTAATACAAAGTACATCGTGGTTCCCACCCCTTCTTTGCTGGTGGCCCACACTTTTCCGCCGTGGTCTTCAAGAATCTTCTTCACGATGGAAAGACCAATTCCGCTGCCGCCTCTCGTGCTGTTGCGGGACGCGTCGGTACGATAAAAGCGATCGAAAATCTTCGTCAGATCCTTCGTCGCAATTCCCTTTCCGTTGTCCTCAATCTCCACCTGCACAAAATCTCCGACATCACGCAGACGGATGTTGATGACCTTATGGCTCTTGTCCATATATTTGATGGAATTGCTTACAATATTATTGATGACACGCTTGATCTGCTCCGCATCCGCAATGACGACCGGGTCGTCCTCGAGATAGTTAAAGTATGTCAGATCCACATGCTGCGCGTCAAGTTCCAGATTCAGCTCCTCCACGCAGTCATCAAAATAATCCGCAATGTGAATCTTCGAAAACGTATACGGAATGCGGTTCGTGTCAATCTTGGAATAAAATGTCAGCTCATTAATCAGACGATCCATCTCATTTGCCTTATTGTAAATCGTGCGGATGTAACGGTCCATCTTCTCCGGCGTATTCGCCACACCGTCCATGATGCCCTCCACATATCCTTTGACCGCGGTAATCGGCGTTTTCAGGTCATGCGAAATGTTGCTGATCAGCTCTTTATTCTCTTTGTCGAACTCAACCTTTTCCTCCGCCGTCTCTTTCAGCCGGATGCGCATCTCCTCGAAGTCCTCGCAGAGATCATTGATCTCTGCCACACCACACGGCTCCACGGTAAAGTCAAGATTTCCGTCTTTGATGTTCTGCGTCGCCTTCTTCAGCTGTCCGAGCGGGCCGATCACACCGCGGTAAATCCAAAGGCTCAGGCCAAGGCTGGTGAACACCAGAATCAGAACCGTCACAACAGCAAGTTCTCTTGCCATACCCGTAATCTGCGGCGCAATCTGATCTGTCTTGGTTACGATAAACGCACTGCATCTTTTCCGTCCACGTTCTCATAGTCCACCTGTTTGACCATCCACTGTTTTTCATTTCGGAAATAAACACCGCCTTGGGAATTGGCGCCTGGATCGCCGTATTTCGGCAGCTCATTTTCCAGTTCCTCCGACGACAGCTCTGCCGATCCGTTGTAAATGATGGTTCCGTTTTCACACACCGCAATAAACGACTGTTTTTTCTTCAGTCTCGCATTCAGAATGGCGAGATAATCCGTTTCTTCCAGCCTCGAGGTATCCGATTTTGCGGTCTTCTCCACCTCGTCGTACTCTTCTGCTGTCATCGCATTCAAAAGCAGCGTATTGTTCGAAATGGTTCGATACGTTGCGTTTGCGAGACCATATTTTTCACCAATGCTCTTCGTCTTATACCCTACAAAAAGTAAAACGTTAAGGCGCACATCACAATCGGAACCAGTATGATGATGAAAAAAGAAATGATGACTCTCGTCCGTAATTTCATGCTTTTTTCTTTTTTTCCATATAAAATTCACCTGTTTTCCAACACATATTTCGTATTTTCCGCGCCCGCAGGACAGAAAAAAATCCTCAGTACGCAGTCTAAATTTATTATAGCACAACGCCTGAGGATTTTTCATTAACTTAGATGAATCTTTCTAAACTTTCTATAAACACAAGGTTCGTACGAACAACCGTGTTTTAAAGGTATTTTTTCAGGTCTTCTACCTTGTCCAGTTTCTCCCACGGCAGATCCAGATCGTTTCTTCCGAAGTGGCCGTAAGCGGAAGTCTGTTTGTAGATCGGACGGCGCAGATCCAGCATTTTGATGATTCCAGCCGGGCGAAGATCAAAGTTCTCGCGAACGATATCGGTCAGTTTGTTGTCGGACAGTTTTCCTGTGCCGTAGCTGTCGATCATGATAGAGGTCGGATGAGCGACACCGATTGCGTAGGAAAGCTGAACCTCGCATTTATCAGCAAGACCTGCTGCTACGATGTTCTTTGCTACGTAACGTGCTGCATAAGCTGCAGAACGGTCTACCTTTGTACAGTCTTTTCCGGAGAAAGCTCCGCCGCCGTGACGAGCGTATCCGCCGTAGGTGTCTACGATGATCTTACGTCCGGTGAGGCCGGAATCTCCGTGAGGTCCGCCGATTACAAAACGGCCGGTCGGGTTGATGAAGAACTTGGTGTGCTCATCTACCATGTCTGCCGGAATGATTTCGTCGAATACGTATTTTTTGATATCCTCATGAATCTGCTCCTGGGATACTTCCGGATCATGCTGAGTGGAAAGAACAACCGCATCAAGACGGAACGGTTTGCCGTTCTCATCGTACTCTACGGTTACCTGTGTTTTTCCGTCCGGACGCAGGTATGTTAAAGTACCGTCTTTGCGGACTTTGGTCAGCTGGCGAGCCAGTTTGTGTGCCATGTAGATCGGGTATGGCATGTACTCTTCGGTCTCGTTGGTTGCGAATCCGAACATCATTCCCTGATCTCCTGCTCCAATGGCATCGATCTCCTCATCGCTCATATTGTTCTCTTTTGCTTCGAGCGCTTTGTCTACACCCATAGCGATATCGGTGGACTGTTTGTCAATTGCAGTTACAACAGCGCAGGTATCTGCGTCAAATCCGTATTTTGCACGGTCGTAGCCGATTTCGCGAACGGTATCACGTACAACCTGCTGGAAATCAATGTGTGCGTTGGATGTAATCTCACCCATTACCATAACGTATCCTGTTGTAGTACAGGTTTCGCAAGCTACACGGCTCATCGGATCCTGCTCAAGCAGCGCATCCAGAATCGCGTCAGAAATGGCATCACAGATTTTGTCCGGATGTCCTTCGGTTACAGACTCAGAAGTAAACAGTCTTTTTCCTATTCTTTTCTCCTTTTTTCTTCTCTTCTCTTTGTCTTTCGTTTCGTGGGTCGTTTGGTCTTTCCCTTCGAACATTTTTTCGTTAAAAAAGAATCCGCAATTTTAGTCGGACCTGAATAGTAATGTTCAAATCCCCCTTATTGTTCGAAAATTTCGCTCAGGCTGGCACCTTCCCGTACAGACTATTCTGTCTGGGGGTTGCCGTGGTTTCACAGATCCTATGTATCTCCACCACTCTGAATAAGAGAAAAGCAACTGAATTTTTGATTTTGTTTTTTGCTACTCTGATACACTATCGCAAAATACGCCATTCGTCAAGAGGAAATAAAAGGATTTGAGACATTTTCTTACTGTTGTCCCAAACATCCTTTCTTTTTTTCTGATTTTTCGGCTGTATCTTCTGTTATTTGTGAACAGATAAGAAAACTCTCCAAAACAGAGAGTTTTCTTATCTGCTGTATCTTTTCTTCTACTCTTCTGCTTTCATCTCACGGACAATCTTCCGCAGCTTCAGAATCATGGACGGAGCAACAGAAAGCTCATCCACTCCCATTCGTACAAACTGCTCCGTCAATGTCAGATCTGCACCGAGCTCCCCGCAGATTCCTGCCCATTTTCCGCATTTGTGTGCATTTTCCACCACCATGCGAATCATCCGAAGAACGGCTTCATGGTGTGGATTGTAGAAATCATCCAGCTGCTCATTCTGACGGTCAATCGCCAGGGTATACTGCGTCAGGTCATTCGTTCCGATGCTGAAGAAATCCACCATTTCCGCCAGACGGTCGCTGATCATCACGGCTGCCGGTGTCTCGATCATAATGCCCTGCTCCGGAATTTTATACTGCACTTCCTGTGCTTTCAGCTCTTCCTCTACCTCTGCAACAATTGCGTAGATTTTTTCTACCTCTTCTGTTGATGTGATCATCGGATACATGACAGAAAGGTTTCCGTAAACGGCTGCGCGGAACAATGCGCGAAGCTGCGCTTTAAAAATTTCCGGCTGTTTCAGACAAATCCGGATTGCACGGTACCCAAGCGCTGGATTTTCTTCTTTTCCAAGATTAAAGTATTCTACCTGCTTATCTGCCCCGATATCCAGCGTACGGATAATCACTTTTTTGCCTGCCATGGTCTGCACGGCCTGTTTATATGCCTGAAACTGTTCTTCCTCCGTTGGGAAATCATTTCTTCCAAGATAGAGAAATTCACTTCGGAAAAGTCCGATTCCGCCGGCATCATTTTCCATCACATAGCCAAGGTCACCAACACTGCCGATATTTGCATAGATGTTGATCTTACGGCCATCCGGCGTAATATTTTCTTTTCCTTTCAACTCCTCAAGAAGCTTCTGTTTTTCTGCTTCTTCCTGCATTCTTTTTTCGGTTTCCTTCCGCACATCCTCCTCCGGCTCAAAGATAACCTGACCTGAAAAACCGTCTACAACGGCCGTCATGCCTGTTTTCAGACCGTTTAAATCCATCGGGACGCCGATTAATGCCGGAATATTCATCATTCGCGCAAGAATCGCAGTATGAGAATTGGTAGATCCATGCACAGTCACAAACGCAAGTATTTTTTCTTTGTCCATCTGTACAGTTTCACTCGGACTTAAATCGTCTGCCACTATAACAGATGGTTCCATAGAACTCAGGTCGTTATCTCCCTCGCCGCTTAAATTGCGGACCAGACGTTCGGAAATATCTTTTACATCTGCGGAACGAGCCTTCATATATTCATCATCCATAGCTGCAAACATCTCTGCAAAATTATCGCCGGTTGCTGCCGCTGCATATTCTGCATTTACCAGTTCTGTCCGGATCATGTTCTCCATTGATTCCAGATAGTCCTCATCCTCCAGCATCATCTGATGGACTTCAAAGATCGCCGCACTTGCCTCTCCAACTTCCCGGACTGCCTTGTCATACAGTCTGCCAAGCTGTTTTTTCGAAACCTCCACGGCTTCTTTCACACGTTTTACTTCTGCTTCCGGATCTTCAATCCGGGCTCTTTTAACCTGGTAATCATTTTTCTTCAGAACCGCAACCGGTCCCATAACAATTCCTTTATATACGGATTTCCCCTGAAAATACTGCATTTTTTATCCTCCGAGCGTACTTTTTACAGGTTTGCTTCGAAAAACGCTTTCAGCGTCTCAATCGCTGCATCTTCGTCCTCTCCGTTTGCTGCAACGGTTACGGTATCTCCCTGCTTTACGCCAAGTGACATCAGCATCATCAGCTGAGTCAGTTTTTTCGTTTTTCCATCTTTTGTGATGGTGCATTCCGATGCAAAATTTTTTGCCTCCTTTACCAGCATTCCTGCCGGTCTTGCGTGGATTCCCAGTTCATCTTTAATGGTATATTCAAATGTTTTCATGCTTTTATTCTCCTTCTTCTCTGTCCATAATCCGTTCTATGTGCATAGCGAGATATCCAATTTCGATCTCCTCCATCGGAAGTTTCAGCCTCTTTTCCATCTCCTCACAGATTCGTTTCGCCGCCTGAAAGGCTTTCGGAAACTTTACGGACATGTAGTCATTCATATTTACTTTCAGTTTTTCCCCACTGACCGCTCTTGCAACCATATAGCGGATATGGTTCATCATACGGTTATACGACAACGACATCACATCGATGGTATGCCCGGTGATATGCTCCACCAAAGAAATGCTCTCCCGGACTGCTCTTGCTACTTCCATGGCCTGTGAAACATTTTCCTCCACAATTGCCGAATGAACATGAAGTGCAAGATAGCCGATTTCATGTTCATCAATTTCGATCTGAAGCCGTTCTTTTAAAAGCTCCCTGATACAGGAAGCAACTTTATACTCTTTGTAAAACATCACACGGATATCGTCGGTGAGCGGATTGCTGATCTGCTCACCGTTCTGAATCCGCCGGACAGCAAAATCCAGATGATCTGCCATTGGAAAGACGATGGAACGGTCAATTTTTCCAAATTCCTTTTCTGCCTCGTCAAGCACGGCACTCGCCAGCTCCAGGCTGAGCGGAGAAACGCCCTGTACAATGGTTCTGGCATTTCCTCTCTCCGTCATCTCCGTCAGGGAATAAATGCGGGTATCGTCTCCCGGCTGTACACGCTGTCCCGTTTTTTTCCCAAATGCAATTCCTTTCCCCATGACCAGATATTCCCGGTTATTTCCTTCTTCCACACCAATAAATGAATTGTGGTTCAGTGTTTTTGCTATCCTGTACATTCTTCTCACCCGTTTTTAAGGCACAGCTTACGCGAGAATCTCAATCGCAAATAAAGGATCTCCTGCTTTTACCGGTCCGTCTGTCAAAAGACGGATTCTCTGGTTCTCCTCCAGCTCTGTGCAAAGAACCGGTGACGTAACCGACGGCGCATGTGTTTTCAGATATTCCAGATCCAGCTTCAGCATCGGATCACCTTTTTTCACGGTCTGACCGCTTTCTACCAGTGCCTCAAATCCCTCTCCGTTCAGTTTTACTGTATCAATTCCGACATGAATCAGAAGGCTGACCCCGGAATCGGTTACAAATCCAATTGCATGTTTTGTGTCAAAAACAAACGCAACTTCTCCGTCCTCCGGAGCACGCACATAAGGATCTTCCGGTGTTACAACAGCGCCGTCTCCCATCATCTTTTCCGCAAATGCTTCGTCCGGCGCAGTAGAAAGATCGGCAGCCAGTCCGCTCATCGGACTGCAGACAGTAATCGTATCCACAACCTTCTGTTCTTTTGTTTCCTGCGCTGGCTCCGCCTCTTTTTGGGCTGGTGCATTTTCTGCTTCTGCATTTTCTGCTTCCGCATACGTATTCGGAGCTTTTTCCAGATAATCCTCTAAATTTGATTTTATCACAGTTACATTTGGTCCGTAAATAACCTGTACGCCATTTCCTTTATGCACAACACCAGATGCTCCTGTCGTCTTTAAAATACTATCGCTGACTTTCGCCGCATCGTGAACCGTACAGCGCAGTCTTGTTGCACAGCAGTCCACATCCGAAATATTTTTCTTTCCGCCAAGACCTTTTGTGATCGCTTCACTCATGGCATCTTCCGATGCCACCCCATCGTTTTGCGCCTCTTTTCTTGCATTTACATCTGCTTTCGTATAAAGCTTGGTTTCTACATCATCATCCTCACGACCCGGTGTCTTAAAATCAAACTTTTTAATCATGAATTTGAAGATAAAATAGTACAGGAAGAAATAAAGAATGCCGACCGGAATCACCCTCATCCAGCTTGTCTTTTCATTTCCCTGCAAAATACCGAACAGGAAGAAGTCCAGAAGTCCGCCGGAAAAGGTAAGACCTACTGCGATATTCAGGATGTGTGCGATCATATAAGCTGTTCCCGCAAGAATAACCTGCACGACAAACAACGCCGGTGCAACAAACAGGAACGAGAATTCCAACGGTTCTGTGATACCGGTTGCCATACACGCAAGTGCTGCGGAAAGAAGCAAACCGCCTGCTGCTTTTTTCTTCTCCGGTTTCGCACAATGGTACATGGCAAGTGCCGCTCCCGGAAGTCCGAAAATCATAAAAATAAATTCTCCGGAGAAATATCTCGTTGCATCTGCACTGAAATGTGCGACATTCGCAGAATCCGCAAGCTGTGCGAAGAAAATATTCTGTCCGCCCTGCACCATCTGTCCTGCCACTTCCATGGTACCTCCGACTGCTGTCTGCCAGAACGGCATATAGAATACGTGATGCAGACCAAATGGAATCAGTGCTCGCTTAATCAGACCGAAAATCAGCGTTCCGACATAACCGGAGCCGGTTACCAGGCCACCCAGCGCATAAATGCCGTTCTGTACAACCGGCCATACAAAATACATTATAATTCCCACAAACATATAGACGATCGTAGAAATAATCGGTACAAAACGAGTACCTCCAAAGAAAGAAAGTGCATTCGGAAGCTGGATCCGGTAAAAACGATTATGAAGTGCAGCAACTCCAAGACCGACAATAATACCGCCAAACACACCCATCTGCAGTGACTGAATACCGCAGACAGAAGTGATGGTTCCTTCCAGAACGGATTCTGCAATTTCTCCGTTTTCCAGAATCTGACCCGTAATGGTCAGCATTGCGTTAATCGCTGTATTCATAACAAAATACGCAATAACGGCTGACAGGGCAGAAACCTCTTTTTCCTTCTTTGCCATACCAATTGCAACACCTACCGCAAAAATCAGAGGCAGGTTATCAAACACCGCACTTCCTACTTTGTTCATGATCACCAACAGCGCATGAAGAATTGTGCCGTTGCCGAGCAAGCTTGTCAGCCCATACGTTTCAATCGTGGTTGCATTGGTAAATGAGCTTCCGATTCCCAATAAAAGTCCGGCTACCGGAAGAATTGCGATCGGGAGCATAAAGCTTCTTCCCACTCGCTGCAGAACACTAAAAATTTTGTCCTTCATTTTTTTACTCCTTGTGTAGTTTATACTTTTTACAAGAAAAGTTTCTGCGGTTTTGCATCTTTTTAGCCGGTCTGTACTCTTTTTTCTGAAACAGAGCACAAAAAGAGACACTAACCCACATAAACAATTCCCTGTTATGTATAGTTAATGCCTCCAAAAATCGAGTTACACACTACAACTGTAGTTGAATATAGCACAGATAAATCTCTTTTGTCAAGTCAGTTCTTATTAATTTGAAAGATAAAAATAATTCACAATAAGTATAGTAAAACTTTAAGTACCATTACGTTTCGTC
>ENA-OQIX01000033-OQIX01000033.1-human-gut-metagenome-genome-assembly--contig:-NODE-33-length-22025-cov-2.517627_pt1 | contig 22025 bp, 15 predicted proteins | sample MGYA00242591_ERZ504756 | MGnify/ENA primary metagenome ERZ504756 (study PRJEB26092, sample SAMD00036369) | human gut metagenome | host: Homo sapiens | study: EMG produced TPA metagenomics assembly of...
AACGACATCGAATGGGAAATGATCTGGTCCTCGGCGGAAATCGCCGGCGAATATCCCGGACAGGGCACGCAGATCGAGAAGCTGGCCGAGTTCGATGAGGAAGCGGAGGACAAACCTGCCGGGCGATTCCGCAACCATCTGCAGCGTCTCAATACCATGTATTGGCAGATGGATGAGAATGCCGACAGTCTGAACTCCGCGGACGACGGGTTGTCCGAGGACGATCCGACCCTGTGGACGCTGCCGGCTCTGAGCATCAGCGCGATGAAGCAGATTTCGACGGATTGACGCGCAGCGGACGGCGCAACGAATCGGCGCATACATCAATACGCAAACGGCCCATCCGAAACGTCCGGTAACGGATGGGCCGCGAATGAGGGAGATGCGGATGCTTCATCTGCAACGTCTGCCAGATACGTCCAACACATCTAACGAGTCCATTGCGTCCAACGCATCTAACGCTTGCCCACAATTAACGAGGAAACCCCTCGGAGACCATAGGTTTCCGAGGGGTTTCGAATAAAGCTTGCTGTAAGCTTTAGCGCTTCGAGAACTGCCGGAGCCGCGACGTGCCTTGTGCAGACCAGCCTTCTTGCGTTCCACGACGCGGGCGTCGCGGGTCAGGAAGCCAGCCTTCTTCAGGGCGGCGCGGTTCGCATCACGATCGATAGCGTTCAGAGCGCGGGCAACGCCCAGGCGGATTGCGCCAGCCTGGCCGGTGGTGCCGCCACCGTCAACGAGGACGATAGCGTCGAACTTGCCTTCGAGCTTGAGAAGCACGATCGGGGAGTTGACCTCACGCTGCAGCAGCTTGGCCGGGAAGTACTCTTCCAGGGTGCGACCATTGATGGTCCACTTGCCGGTGCCCGGAACCAGGCGGACACGAGCGACGGCTTCCTTACGACGACCGGTGCCATAGCCCGGAGCGATAGCGGAAGTACCGGTGCCAGCGCCAGCGTTGGTCTCGGTGGTGTACGAGGTGAGCTCCTCTTCGGTCTCGAGAACCGCGGAGTTGTTGGTGTTTTCAGCCATGTTTCTTATCTCCCTTCGGTTCACTTAGCCTGCTGCGAGACCTGAGCGATCTCGAAAACCTGCGGCTTCTGGCCAGCGTACGGATGCTCGGTGCCACAGATGATGTGGAGGCGATCCAGCTGGACCTTGGCCAGACGATTCTTCGGCAGCATGCCCTTGATAGCGGACTTGATGATGCGCTCAGGGTTGGTCTTGAGCAGCTTGCCGTAGCTATCGCGACGCAGGCCACCCGGACGACCGGAGTGCATGTACAGTTCCTTGCCCAACTTATTGCCGGTCAGAGCGATCTTATCGGCGTTGAGAATGATCACGTGGTTGCCGGAATCGGCGTGCGGAGCGTAGGTCGGCTTGTTCTTGCCACGCAGCAGGATGGCTGCCTGGGAAGCGAGACGGCCGAGCACCACGTCGGTGGCGTCGATGACGTACCAGTCGTGAGTCAGATCAGCTGGCTTCGGAGTGAAAGTTTTCACGATGTACCTTTTCTATATATTGTGTTCCGGACCTTCCATCAACATCTCTGCGTTGGTTAGGCGCGGAATGATGCCTTTTTCAGGTCTCATTATCCGTGGGCTCCCTGAAAGTCCTCGATGGCGAGTGGGAAAAGCGCTTTGAAGGACCCCGTAGGGAAACACAACAATCTACTAGTATATCGCCAGCCTTGACATTCGCGACACATCAACCCCTAGTACTTGCGAATACGGAAACACAGCAATCGACACGCAAAAGCCGGCGACGCTTGGCAGGTCTCCCTACCTTGCATCGCCGGCCTTCCGCCAATCGAAATCAGCTGCAATCAGCCTCAATCCGCTGCAAGCTCAGCCGCGCATAATCGCTGCGATCTCCTGCAGTCGAGTATTGTCGAACAACTGCTCCAGCGGCACGACATTGCCATCGCCGTCAGCCAGCGGAATACGCCAGTTCGGATATTCGTTGCTGGTGCCCGGCTGGTTCTGCGTGCGCTTTTCGCCGACCGCGTCGACGATGGACGCCGCCATGAGCTTGCATGGCGATCCCTTCAAACCGCGGTACAGCGCGTCGATGATCTCGTTTTCGTTGGCAAGCTCGTCTTCCAGCGCGGAAGCGTCGAGATAGCCTTCGTCGACAAGCATGCTCAGCATGGCGTTATGTTCGGCTTCCGCGGACTTCTGGAATTCTTCGACCGGACCGGACAGCAGTCCAAGCTGTTCACGCAATTTGACATGCCCGTACTCCAAGTAGCCGGCTGCCGGAGGCAAATCGTGCGTGTTGACGGATGCCAACGCATACGGACGCCAATCCTTCGGCGCACGGAATTCGCCGTCGAACTGCTCGAACCATTCCACAGCGCAACCGAGAATGCCGTGCTCGGACAGCGACTTGGACACGTATGCCGGAACCACGCCGAGATCCTCGCCCACGACCACACCACCGGCGCGGGATGCTTCCAATGCGAGAATGCCGAGCATGATGTCAGAATCGTAATGCACGTAGGTGCCGTCCATGGCTTTCTTGCCTTCCGGAATCCACCACAAGCGGAACAAGCCGAGAATATGGTCAATACGTACCGCGCCCGCATTGGAGAACATGCCGTGCACCATATCTCGGTACACCTTGTAGCCGGTCTGTTCGAGAGCGATTGGATTCAGCGGCGGCTGACTCCAATCCTGACCCTGCTGGTTGAACATGTCCGGCGGAGCGCCGACCGTGGCGCCCTTGGCAAAACGCTCCGGGTTCCACCACACGTCGGAACCGGCCGGATGCACGCCCACAGCCATGTCGGCGACGATGCCGATCTTCATGCCGGCCTCGCGCGCCGCCTGCTGGGCCGCATGCAGCTGCTCGGTGGCGACCCATTCGAGCCAACGATAGAATTCAAGCGTGTCCGGGTACTGTGCGCGAAGCTGCGCGACTTCCTCGGAATCACGATTGTACTTGCGCACCCAATCGTCGTCGCTGCCATTCGAGGCGCCCCACTTGTCGTAGCACAGGCACCATGTGGCATAGGATTCGATCTCATCGCCCACTTCGGCGAGATACTGGTCGAACTCGGCTTGACGCTGTGCGGAAAGGCCGGACTTGTAGATGATCCACAACGCCTGCATCTTGGTACGCCACATGGTTTCGCGATCCAAGATCCGCGCATTGCCGTTGAGCGGCTTGACCTGCTCATGCAGTTCATCCACTTTCGCCTTGTCTTCCGGCGAAAGCACGGCATATTCCGGCATGGATTCCGGTCGAATATAGCTGAAATTAATGAAACGGCGCGAAATCGGCAGATACGGCGATGGCTCGATCGGCGGCACCGGTTCGGCGGCATGCAGCGGATTGATCAGCATGAAGTCGGCGCCGGTCTTCTTCTTGGACTCGACGAGCAGGGTCTTCAGATCCTCATAGTCGCCGATACCCCAGGAACCGCTGGAACGAATGGAGTAGAGCTGGCTCATCCAGCCCCACAGGGAGCCTTCCTTCATGTCGTCAAGCAGCTCGATCTTTTCCGGAGCGCTGATAACGGTTGCAATCTCCGTCTTGCCACCAACGGTGACTTCAAGGGTGTGATACCCCTCGGGAAGATCTGCCGGAAGCACCAGATATGAGGTGCACACGAAGCCGCCGTCGACCTCGACCACGGTATCGCTGCCACCCTCGAGCTCGATTTTGCCGGCATACGCCCCACCGTCTTCCAGCATGATGGAAGCTTCAGGAACGTCAAGCGCTCCGCCGTGAACCTCAACCTTGCTTTCCTTGCCGACAACGTGCAGCACGGTCGGAGGAACGATACGTGTGTCGCGTTCGCGCTGAATGGTGGTGATGGACTGCTCGATCGCCCCATCGTTGGAAGCGTCGATTCCGAGCGCCTTGAGCACCGCCACTAGAACATCGTCTTCGATTTCGTGGTAGTCGCGGCTCATGCCGACGTAACTGGTGGCGATACCCACCAACTTTGCCAGGCGAATGATCGGACGGGCTAGACGCGTTGCATTTTCGGTCTGTTCTGTCATAAACAACAGTCTATGCCCCAATCACATGCACCACGCGCAAAAATCTCATAAAAATGACAACGTATGCAATTATTTTTCCGAAAGATGCCGTTCAGCGGCCCTTTTCACCTCTCCTGACGCATCCTGCGCAAGTTTTTCCAACATCTGATCAGACGTGTTCGGGTTCAAAGCAACGGCCCTACGTACCATGGAAGCAAGCACGGCAGGAGCATTCGGCTCGACGTCGACCCCCAAAGATCCCAGAAAATCAAGGGCCGTGGAATCCATACCCGGATCCTGCGCGCCTTCGAGCCGCATCTTCCAAGACGTCTGCTTGTTGCGCAACGCGACATCGCGCACTTCGAGGGACTCATCCTTGGTGAGACGCCCCACCAGCCAATTCTTATCATTGGCATTGCCCGCAACAGCTTTGCGCACCTCAACGGATTCGTCGGTGGACAGTTTGACGAGAATATTCGGAAACGGCATGGTTTCCGCAAGAAAAACGCGATCTTCCAACGGTGTATGCGCATTGCCGGCGACGGCTTCCAGCAATGCCGTGGCACGCGAGAAAGCGGCCTGTTCGGAACGGTCAGGCAGCGGACGGCGCGCGAATTCGCTCAATTCGGCGGCATCCGTGGAGTGACGCAACCGCTCGTAGGTTGCGGTCAAAGGCTCGAAATCCGAAGGAACGTCTTGGTTTGATGCTTGTTCGTCGGCGTTCCCCACAACGGTTTCGACGGTATTTTCGGCGGTTTCCACGGCAGTAGTGTCTTGCGAGCTCATATCTTCGGTCATGCGTTCCACCTTACGTTATGTTCTGCTCAATATTCCATTCGTCATCGTTGGATTTCAGTATCGCACCGGGCGATTGGACGTGCCCGTTTGCCGCGGCGTGACGGTCGCATTGAACGTTTCGATAATTCGTGATTTGAATTTCTGCGATTGTTCCTGCGGAACGATAATTGACAGCACGATGCGATCGGTATATTGCGCATCCGCCTGCTCGCCGTCCACTGACGCAAGCAGATTCTGAAAGCTTCCCAATTGCGGATAGTCAAGCGTCACCTGATATTCGCAACATGGCACGATCTTCGCTTTGTTCGCCGCTTTGACCGCAATGGACGCACCCGTGGAATATGCGCGGATCAGGCCTCCGGAACCCAGCAGAATACCTCCGAAATATCGGGTGACGGCAACCACGCAATCCGTCATCTCGTTGGCGCGCAACACGTCAAGAATCGGTTTGCCCGCCGTGCCCGATGGCTCGCCGTCATCGCTCATGCGTTCGGCCAAACGACCGTCGGAACCGCCGCACACCGCAGCATAGGCGACATGACGCGCTTTCGGATGCTGGTCGCGAATCGTCTGCACAAACGCGAGCGCCTCATCCAAGGAGTCGATATGACAGGCGTCGCCGATGAATTCCGATTTTTTCTCGACGAACGCATCATGCGCGGGCTGATCGGCGGAATCGAGTATGGTCTGCATGTCTTTCAACCTACCCAATCACGCCGACCGTCCACATGTTTTGCCCATACCGGTTTTGCGGTTATTCACACGACGACGTTGAAATCCTCGCCCTTGCAGAATGCCGCAACGGATTGGACCACCTGTCTGGTGATGCCCACATAGGCGCCATCGGTGCGCCACGCGGTGTGCGGGGTGAGGATGATGCCTGGAATCGACAGAGCGGATCGTCGGCAGTGAGCGGCTCGTGTTCGAACACATCGAGCGCCGCAGGAATGTCGCCTCGCTGGAGTCTGGCGAGCAATGCGCCCGGTTCGATGATTTCCGCACGGGCCGTGTTGATGAACATGGTTCCCGGTTTCAGAGCTTCGAGGTTTTCCGCAGTGACGATGCCTTTTGTGGAGTCCAGCAGCGGCATATGGATGGATACCACGTCGGAACCGGCAATCAGCTCGTTCATATCGTTGACTGGAGTGATATTCAGATCGGCGAACACCTGCTCCGGCACATGGGAGTTCCATGCGGACACGTTCATGCCCAAAGCTCCGGCGATGCGCGCCACGGTCTGACCGATGCCGCCAAGGCCGATGATGCCAAGCTTCTTGCCGTACAGCTCGTAGCCGTCGGCACCGTCCCAATCGCCTGTTTTGACTTGCCTGTCGAGTTTGCCGACCTGTCTGGCGAGTTCCATAAGCAGTGCGATGGTATGTTCGGCCACGGCATGGTCGCCATAGTGCACCACATTGCATACGCGGATTCCACGTTCCTTGGCTTTGTCGAGATCGATGTAACTGGCCACGCCGGTGCCGCCGAATGCATAGCATTTGGCGTTCAACCGATCGAGGATGGAATCGGCGCAATGGAATCCGATTACCATGATGGCGTCAGCTTCGGCGCAACGTTCGACGATGGTGTCTTCGTCAAGCGTGAAATCCTTGTACATGCGCACGCGAGCAATGTCTTTGAGCAGTTCGAAGTTCTTTTCGAACGGTTCGATCATCGATTCGATGATGACGGGCATGACCACCAGTGGCAGATCGGTGCGTTCCGGTTGGGTTTCGTAGATTTCCATGTTTTCACCTCACATTGTATGTTCGAGAGTTCTTACGCATATGCGACTCACGATATGAGGCATATTGTGCCACGGAAAACTACTGGCCAGATGAACTCGTTTGCTCCGCGGTAATATTCCATTCCTTGACCACATTCTGATCGGCGCCCATGGAATAGAGCACGTCCCAGATGCGTTGGCGCACATTGGCGTCTTGCGTTTCGTCCCAGCAGGTGCCGTCAGGATGATCGCTTGCAAGGGAACACCATTGGTATTTGCCTTGGGTTTCGTTGGCACTGGGCACCCAGTCAATGCGGTTGACACGCCACGAACCGGACACGCCTTTCTTGCCCGCGAATTGAATACGCGCGGTAATGCCTTGATTGTTCACCAACGTGTCCGCAGTATTGGCCGATTCGGTCACGGCATTGCCCAAACCGTAGATGATCCAAGTGCCGTTGTAATTCTCGACCGGCTGCGCGCAATGGCATCCAGCGCCATAAATCACGTCGAACGCACCGGTATCGGCCAGTTCATGAGCCTCACTTTGCTGCCAAGAATCAGCGTAATCCAAATACTCCTGCACGGAATGCATGGCTATGGCCACCACATCGGCACCCTGCTCGCGAGCGGCCTTCGCTTTGGCTACCGCCTTGTCGATATCGGCTTGGTGGTTCGGGTCTCCGGATTCACGCAGACGATCCACACGCCAGTCGTAGTCAGGCGTCTGCGCGTTCAACGACACGGTTCCCGCAATCAGACCAAGCTTACCGCCACCGGTAGGCGAATCGATCGACCAACGGCTTATACGAATCCTCTTCGGTTTTATAGGAGCCGGTCTGGGCGGATGCCATCCTGATCAAGTGTGTCCCACAAGCGCGCGATGCCGTCAGCACCTTGGTCCCAGGAATGATTCGACGCATGCGTGCAGGCGCGATACCCCACGTTTTTCGCGGCGTCGGCCACTTCTGCCGGAATATTGAATACCGGATAGCCCGTATATGGACCGCCTCGCTGCGCGATAGGTGTTTCGAATTCGCATACGGCAATGTCGGATGCATCAATGTATTTGCGCATCGGCTCGAACAAGCCGGTAAAGTCGAATGCCGTGCCATCCGTGGCCGCGGTGTTGGTGCTGGCGTACTGGTTCCAAAGCCCCTCGTGGAACAGCAGATCACCGTTGACAAGCATGGCGATGCAGTCGGTGTCGGGGCAATCCGGAGAATTGCCATGATGCTCCGCAGACTCAGTCGCTTGCTTCTTTTCAACCGTTTTCGGCTGGCTTACCGCCGTCTCCGGCTTCACGGCAGCATCGTTCTGCTTCGGTTGAAGACTATGCACCAACAGCCAAGTTCCCGCCACAAGCACGACGGCAAGCACCGCCAATGCCGCAAACACAAGTTTGCGACGGCCGGCCGCAAGCACTTCCGGATTGGTCGCGTGCACCGCCTCTTTCCTGTATTTCATGGCGCCCCTGCCTTCCTCTGGACCTTCTCAACTCATCACTTCAAGAATAACGGATATGCCCTTGCTTCTACACCCCGAAGCTGGCGATATTGTTACCGTATTTTCGACGCACCGCATCAAGCGCCGCCTCCGCGCCACGCAAACGCGCCGAATGCGTCTGCGACTGGGCGCTGCCGCCGGAGATTTCAGCACGCTGTTCGACTTCGTTTTCTTCGAGCAGATCATCCAGCGAAGGCTGAATCACAGCTTCTTCGGCAAGTACAAGCCCACTGGCGCTCATTCCCGCCAAACGCACGGGTCGCGTAAGGGAAATGGCATGCGCAGACTCCGGAGCCATGCCCATCATGGAGAGCAGCAGATTGGCACATTGCGGGTAGAGCACGCTCGCCGCATCCGTAGGACAGCCCAGTGTGTGCCCTTTTGTTGCGTAGCTCAAATCCGGAAACCGAAGTTTGACCATGACTTTACGAGCGAGGAAACCCCTCCTGCGCAAAGACGTGGCCACGTCATCGCAACACCAGCGGAGCATGGAGCACACCTGCCGCATGTCTTGCGTATCCGCATCGAAGGTGCGTTCCGCGCCAATCGATTTTTCCTGCGTATACGGCACGACGGGTCTACCATCCAGTCCTCGGGCCGCCTGATACAGCCCACGCGCGGAAATAGCCGATCCAGTAGCCTGTTCCAACGATTCAAGACTCATACGCGCAAGATCGGCAACGGAGTTGACGCCCCACGCATTCAGTCGTTTCTCCAAAGAAGGCCCAATGCCGGGAATGCCACGCAATGGCATCATCTGCACGAATTGCGCATGCCGCGCCACAGGAATCATAAGCATGCCGTTGGGCTTGGCATTGGTGGATGCCATTTTGGCGACCAGCTTGTTGCCGCGATGCCTACGGAACAGGTGACGTTGTAACGCGAAACCACCTGTTCGCGAATCCACGCCCCAATGGCGCGAGGACTCCCCCACCGCAACAGCGCCCCGGAAACGTCCATATAGCATTCATCGACCGATACCTGTTCGATACGATCGGTGATCCGACTGAACACTTCCTCGAAAATGCGATGCGACATCGCGCGATAGTAGCGCATGTCGACCGGAAGGAAAATGCCGTTCGGGCAGAGCTTTTGCGCCCTGGAACTCGCCATGGCCGAATTAACGCCGTATTGGCGAGCCTCGTAGCTGGCTGCGGACACCACCGAACGGTTGCCCACGCCGATGATCACCGGCTTGCCGCGATATTCCGGATGCCTCGCCACCTCCAAAGATGCGTAGAAGGCGTCCATGTCGATGTGCAGCACCGTGCAGCCAGCCTCGTCGTGACCCCAGTCACGTTTGGCTGCTGCGATTCTCGGTGCGGTGCTCATGGTTCCATGATAACCGTTTTTCGCAAGATATTGAAACAAATGTTCGAATATAGTGCCGTACCTTAACGCAACGGCGTGTCGGCAAACCCGAAACCAGCATGGCAGCACAATCCCACAACACGTATTTTCGTTGAAATTTCAACGTTTTCTCATCTTTTTTGCGAGATATGGTGTTTTGCCCGCAAATGGATGGTATAGTTGCATGCTGTTGCGCCGTGAAAACGGTAAAACAGTGGAGTCATGCCTGAGTGGCCGATAGGGGCACCCTGCTAAGGTGTTAGTCGTGTTTAGCGGCTCGAGGGTTCGAATCCCTCTGACTCCGCCTTGAGGGTTTTCGGAGAAATCCGGAAGCCCTTTTTTCATGCCAAAACGGCGGAATACCAACGATTTCAAGACATACGGCACAAACAGAGAATGTACGGAAATGTACGCCAATGCCAACATTTCCGGTACCCAGCAAGGTACCCGAGTTGGGTACCCAACAAGACAGCCGACGACTGCACTGCAAATAGGCCATCGTGTCGGCAATGGTCATGAGCGGGGGTTCAGTCTTCCTCATAATCACCCCCGTTCACGCTCACCGCAACGTCCAACAATTGAGACGCCACATCCGACGGAATCCACGCAGACACGCCCCTATACGGCGAAACGTCCGGCCTAGAACACTTCAAACAGCTCCTAGCCTGCACAACGCCGAACAGGGTCTTTAATGGCCCGAGCCTCCGCGAGACGCCACCGACGAACCAGCCTACGGAAACGGTGAAAAAGTCGGATAATCAGTCTCGAAATCCTCCTGCACGCGCAACGGCAAACCATTATGCGGCAGGGACGATCCACAAAGACCGTCCCTGTTTACATATCAGTATTTATACATCAACGGCATGCCGTCACAGGCCGAATGCTTTTCGATCCGTTTCGGTAAGCCAATCCGTCCGCATGCCCGGTTCTTGGCATAAATGCATGGCGGGGCATTCCTCACCGATGCAAGGATCCCATACAGGAAGCGGCGTTCCGTCACGGTCCGTTCCGTTGGGATCGCCATTGGCGGCAAAATTGGTCCAGTACAGCCCCATTCGCCTTGCCAGATCGTAATGCCATCCAACGAACGGACGCCAGCATTTCGCAAGGCTTCCAAAGGAGAACCACAGATCGGACGAGTGGAAGGCTCCGGCATCATCCCCCGGCATAGCGACATCGAAATGATAGTAGTATGGCGCGGTCCCACCGCTTGCGGTCCATTTGCGGATCAGCGTGAGATTGCCGAGCTGGCCGACATGCACAGGCTTCCCATCTTCAGTCGAAGCGATGAACTCATTGGTCGTGTTGCCGACCAGCATGTCGACGTTGTTGGCCTTGCAGCCCTCGACGATACGCTCCTCCTGATCGGGAAGGAACAGGCCGTCCACGCATGGCGCCCAATTGACGATCATCGACCAGTCATCTTCACGTCCGCTGTCCGGTGGAACAGGCAGGGACTCGGCGGCTTCCAATACCGTTCGGGCCGGGATTGCACGGGCCTGCTCCAGCGTGGAGACACCCAATGCTTCGAACAGACGGATTCCGTTGGCCTGCGCATGCTCCAGCGTGTCCTGCCGCGCATTGAAATGCCCTAGGCCTGCGCCGGATTGCATGATGGCTTTCTGAAACAGGCCATGATTCATCGGCGAGCAGATCTGGGCCAAGACGCTGGCGGCACCGGCCGATTGACCGAAAACCGTGATGTTTTCCGGATCTCCGCCGAACTTCGCGATGTTTTCCTTCACCCATTGGATTCCGGCACGCTGATCCAGGAATCCGAAATTCGCATATGGTTCGCCGTCGCCGCGTTCTACGGCCTCCTCATGCAGCAAAGGGTGCGTCATAAACCCAAATGCATTCAGACGATAGGCCACACTGACCACAACGACGCCGTTCGCGGCGAGATGCGTGCCGTCGAATTCCTTTTCAAATGTGCCGCCGCATTGATAGGCTCCGCCGTAGATCCAGACCATGACCGGCAGCTTTCCGGAGGCTACCATGCTATCCGCGCCATATCCGCGTAATGCCGGAGTCCAAATATTCAGGTAGAGGCAATCCTCGCTCATCGGCACGGCCGGATCGGTGCCCCATTCACGATCATAGAAATCATCGGAGGCGCCCGGCGTCGGCTGCATCGCGGTAGGCCCGAAATCGAAGGCTTGCAGCACACCATCCCATGGCAGGGCCGGCTGCGGCGCACGCCAGCGCAGACCGCCGACGGGAGGCTGGGCGAACGGAACCCCTCGGAACACGGTGATGCCCTGATCTTCAGCCGCCAAGCCTTCGACAGTTCCTTGCGCCACTATGACCTGTCGCTTCATTGCTCTCTTTCCTTCGTATCCGGCGTCGAATACGCAAAGTCGCAAAAATCGGCGATTCCACCGGTCTCTTTTGTCGAATACAGGAACAATCCGATACGGCAACCTGTGAAATGATCCATTTTGAAGACCATCCGGTGCGCTGTCCCCAATGGACACCATTCGGATTCCGGCGTATCCGCATCGCGGTAGAAGAACGTCACTTCATCCTTGCAATCGGTGAAATCATATACCGCGCGCAGGCGCATGCAATCCGCATCCGCCATGATTTCCGCATCCGTTACGGCTGGACTGTCCCAATCATCGTCGGAGAAGATGGAATCGTCATTCGCCGGCTTGTATTGGACGGTCAGCATCGTACGGCCGTTCCTTCGCGTAAGCGCGATGTAGGAATAGCATCCTTGGAACGCCGCCAATCCAGCGAAGTCGCCATCATGCAATGTCGACGCGTCGACGGTGACTTCGGCCACCGTCACCGGCCCCATCGTGCGCTGCGTCAGCGTGTTCCATGCATGATTGAGATTCGAGCTGATGCGTCCGGAATGCAGGCGGAATGCTCCTGCACGTTCCGTCAGCGACCAGTATTCGTTATGTGGGATGTGATTGAACTGCCAGTATGGCTGCAGACAGTTGGCATCGACTCCGCCTTCGGCGTTATGCCGGGCTATGAATTCGCTGCCGTTGATGGGCGTGACAGGTTCGGCACAGCTTGCAGCCGGCACGCTGACCGACTGCGGCACTTTGCCGTTCTCGCCGACGACGGGGAATCCGTCCTCGCCGAACCGCATCGGCATCAGTATCGGCACGCGTCCCACACCGCCGCGGTCCTGCATCATGAATGCATACCAGTCGCCGTCCGGAGTGTCCACCATACCGCCTTGCGCGACTCCGTAACCATGGAAGGACAGGTCGTCTTCGATAATTTCACGCACTTCGAAAGCGCCATCCAAGGATTCGGCCATCAAGCAGGCTTCTGTTTTGCCCTTGCCTTGCGGGAAGTGACAGGTGAAGACGTAATAGCGTCCATCATGCTTGTATAGGTGACTGCCCTCATAACCAAGGTCAGCCTGCGGGTCGTCCTGTACGATGACCCGGTCGAGCCCACCCGGCATCGGCCCGCTTAATTCAGGATTCAACTCCGTGATGCGCAATGTCGACTGCCCATATACGACATAGGCTCGATCATCGTCGTCAAAGAACAGTCCGCTGTCGTGATAGAAGCCGTCAAGCTCACGCTTTCGCCATGGGCCGCATGGATCGTCCGCCGTCAGCAGATAGCTGGTATGCGTATCGTTGGCGGCGAACAACACATACCAGGTGCCCCGATGGTAACGCAGTGACGGCGCCCACATGCCTCGACCGTAGGCGTTGGCACCTTCACATTCCAAACGTTCTTCAGGGGTATCCGCCACGATATTCAATGCGTGCGCAATGAATTCCCAATGCACTAGGTCATAGCTGCGCAGAATATCGCACCCGGGTGTGAAATGCATAGTCGTAGTGGCCATGTAATACACGTCCCCGACCCGGATGATGTCTGGATCAGGAAAATCCGTGTAGACCACAGGATTAGTGTAGACCATAGGATTAGTTGAGGTAATCATCATTCATACCGATACTTTCCGCTCAACGCCAGCATGGCGAAAGCATAGAGGAAATTGTCATAGTAGCGACGCGTGCCGGTTCGCATCGGCGTATTCCACAGCATGCGCACCCATTCACGGGCATTATGTTCCGCGTCGGGCTGGGCCGAATGCACCGCCGCAAGTGCGCCTTGCGCGGTCGCGGCCAGGAATCCGACCGGATGAAGCACGACCTCGTCCACGGCGGTGCCGTCGATGGCGTAGACGCTAGTACGGTCGTGGGTCAGGAAGAATCGCTGCAGCGCGGCGACGCGGTCGCACAGCACTTCCTGCGGACCGTTCCAGGCTGCATCCAGTCCGATATTCGCCGCGGTACGGTAGGCGTCGGAATAGAAATGCCAATGATTGGACTCGTCGACATGCGGCTTTCCGTCATAATCCGCGTATTCAGCGTTCATGCCGGTCCGCTCGTCGCAGGCCGCCTGCAGATAGCGACGGCTTGCGGCGGCTGCCTCATGCCAAAATGGACGGTCTTCTTCGTCGGCTTCTTCGGCGAATACTTCATAGAAGTGCGGCAGATGGTAGGACGGATCGCTCCACTCGGTTTCCGGAATGAACTTGATGAGCTTGTTGTCGGGATTCCACATGGGCTCGCCGTCGTAGCGTTCGCCCTTATGAACGCAATATCTCAAGATCTCGCGTCCCCATGCGGAATATTCGTAGATATCCTCGCCATCACCCCAGCGACGGGAGGCGAGGAACAGGTCCATCGCGAAATATTCCTCGCCGTCAGGTGCAGGACCATTCGAGTTCGGCGTACCGTCCGGCTCGACCGACCATGCGAAATAATGCGCATGATGACCGTCCTTCATGTACATGTGACGCATTACCCAGCCCCACAGCTTGTCGAATACGTCCTTACGGTCGTATTGCAGGGCGATCATCATCGCATAGCTCATACCCTCGGTACGTACATCGTTGTTGCCGGTATCCATCACATAGGCAAGACCTTCGTCGTTCTCCCAATAGAATTTGTTCGGACCTTCGAAAATTTCATGCCAGACCTGTGACACGCGCTTATCGATGGCGTCCTGGGCATATCCGCACTGTGCGAACATGGACTCGCCCAATGTCTTGTTGGTATCGGTTGCATTTGTCATATCAGTTGTTCCATTCCCAGATTCGGATGCGATTCTCTCCGGAGACAAGACCATTCAACGCCCCGACCTTGCGTTCCGTTGCCGTCAAGGCTTGTCCCAGCAAGTCGGTGTCCAGCACATAGTCACTGCCATCGGGCTGTTCATAGCGTTCCTCCACGATGCGAGGCACGCCGAGCATATCGCTGGTGACGACCTGCATTCTGGTATCGGCGACGGCCTGTGGCACAGTGCACTGCAGGTACAGTCCATCGGGTTCTTCGACCAATGTCACCGGCATGGGCTCATCACACGCAACGCTCGTGGAGGCGGTGCCGCCGAAGAACGGGGCGTCCTCCTGCATGCGTTCCGAATCGTCGGCCGCACCTTCCTGCTTGTTCAGCCCCTGTGCGCCGGACAGATAGATGTTGCCGCCCGCGTATAGAGACTGCAGAGGATTGCGCTCGCCACCACCCTGCGAAGGATCTGCCCACATGGCCCGCTGGCGTTCCAAGTATTCATGCATCGACATCGGGCAATCGCTGTAGGCGGACAAACCATATTCACCGACGGTCGGTTTCACCGGTTGCGGCGCGAACATGTTGTTCAGCCAACGCTCATCGCCGCCGGATACCACAGCGCACCCGGCCACCTCGGTGGTGTGCGGATAGTGATACGGCGTGGAACGGTCGGGGACGGTATGCGGTTCAATGCCGCCGCAAATCAGATTGTTGACGAAGGCACCACCTTGCGACCAGTTCTGAAACATCACCGGCGAGGCAAAAACGTTATTGTCCACCAAATACGGCCCATGACTCACTTCAATCATGAGGTCACGGACGTTATCGTGGAACACATTGCGCGTGATGCGCGTGCCCTGCGTCTGCCAATCCATCCACATGCCCAGCGAGCAGTCGTGGATGTTGTTGTTGGCAATGACCGTATCCAATGCGGCATGGAATTTGATGCCAGCGACCTCCCATCCGAAGAATTCACGCTTCAACGCAATGTGATGGACATGGTTATGCTCGATACGGCAGAATGCGCTGCCCATATGTCCGACGATGGCATTCTGTCCGCACTCGTAGATGTCGTTGTTGCGTACGATATGACCGCCGATCAGCCCCTTTTCCCAGCCGATGCGACGGGCCTTGAACACGGCCTCCAACTGGTACTGGTAACCGGTCTTGCGCTCGGTTTTCGCCCACTCGTTGTCGCCGGATGAGATTTCCTTGCCCAATGACACCGCGGAGAATTTGGCGTCATGCAGCACGTTGTCTTCGATGATCCAGCCATACGACCAGTTCGGGCCGATCATGCCCCACTGCTGCGAGGTAGGCGGCGCCCAATCTCCAGTGGCCTGCGCCATTTCAAAGCCACGCACGGTGATGTAGTTGACATGGTTGCGGGAAGGGAAGAAGCATGTGCGACGAACACTGACCTCCACCAGTTCCTCATTCGGATCGACACCTTGGAAATTCGCCCAGATCGTTGTGGTGCCGGCATTCTCGTCCACTTCGGCATGCCATACATAACGTGTACGGTCCACATCCGGCACAGGGCAGGGAATCTTCAACGCGAAATCCTCATCCGTATCACGCGGCTGCGGATCGTATACGCCTTCCAACGTCGTCGATTCGAAGAAGGAAACACCGTTGAGATACACATCGCCAAGATGTTTGTCCGGATCCTTGCCGAACTTAGGCATTTCCAGCCAGTCGCCGAAAATCGGGGTCGCGAATGGATTGAAATCCCCGAACATCGTATTATCAAGCACCACCGTCCACACATGCGGATGATCGGCCAATTCCGTCCAGCCCTGCACGCATTCCGAGCCTTTGATAACCGGCCGTGCTTCGCCTTCGGCTCCGCAGTAGGTGATGCGCTCATGTTCACTCAGACCGCCACGTTTCGGATCGACTTGTTCGCGGTATACGCCTTCATGCACGATTACCGTATCACCCGGAGAGGCCATCTGCGCGGCCTTGGAAATCGTGGCGAACGGATGCTCCGCGTCGCCGCACGCAGCATCGCTGCCGGTTGGTTTGACATGGTATTCAAACTTCATTGCTGAATCTCCTTATTCACACATGTTCCTAAACCGTGACAGTAACGCTCCGCCATGGTTCGCACCAACCCCATACCGGTACGTCCTGCCCGGATTGCAGCACACATCCGTCATCGAAAATCTTCGGCATCGCAAGCATCGTTGCTCTTCCTTCTTCCATCTTTGACAAGTCCACATAAAGTCTCCGTATACGATTCATGACGGCTTGCATACGTCAGTGGCGACGAAAACACAGCTCCCGTCGCCACCAAAACACCTACTCGTTATCAGGCAATTCCCGATAATCGAATTCGCTGAATTTCGCAACCCTGTCGTATCCAGAAAGATCGACTGCAGCCAAACCGACGAATGCTCCGGTGAAGAATCCGCCGTATCGACGCAGGATATAGTCGTCCGACAGGATCTTCGCGTCCAGTTTCACGCCCAAATCGACCCATGAAGTCCCATCAAACGAATATTCATACGAATACCACTGCTTGCGCACCTTCGTGCGCAGCCACACGGACTTCACGTCATCCGGCACTGCTGGAGCGGTATCCCGCAGGAACGACGTGTAGTTGTTGAAATCGTTCTGAGCGACCTCAATCACGCGGCATTGCCGCCGCTCGTCCCAAGTCACGAACACCCACGACCAGCATAAATCATCGTAGTAGTTTGTCAGGCCGGCCATCTGGCGGTAGTTCTTCGGATCGAACTCAACCTTTACGGTCGCATCGAAGTTGAACGCCTGCCAACGACGTGCCACCAACGACAGATCGAAAAGGTTGCACAGCGAGCCTTGGCCACGCAGTTCCAACACGCCGCCACCGACCTTGCCCATCTCGCCATCGAATGGCACACGCAGCGTATTCCAATTCAAATCCAACGTATCGGACATGAAATCGTCATGCTGGCTGTGATCCGCAGGTGCCTCGGTCTCGATGGCATCCTTCGGAGCATCCACATAACGCTGTCCGCCATGGCCTCCGACAATATACGGCCAGCCATCCTCGGTCCATTCGACCTTCTGGATGGAGGTTTCACGCCCCAGCGTGCACCAGCCGCGCGGATCAGTGAAGGATTCATTGTCGTGATGCCACGGACGACCGCACAGCGAGGCGTAATACCATTCGCCGGACGGGGTATCGACCAGCGCGCCATGCCCCTGCTTTTGCAGATAGGAACGCGGCGTGTCGAAATTCGTGATGAACGGATTCGACGGCATGCCTTCGAAGGACAACGCGTCCAAAGTCTTGGATCGGGCCACGACTTCCTGATGCGTATACACGGTACCGCCTTCAGCGGCGAACAGGTAGTAATAGCCATTGATCTTGTACAGATGTGGTCCCTCGGTGAGTTTGACGTCCGTACCGCGCCAAATCGTACGTTCAGTTTCCGGCTTGAGCTTCATCGTCTTCACATCGAATTCGGTCAGTGTGATGCCGTCGAAGCCATGATGGTACTCACGAAAATCCCAAGTCTGCTGCACCAGATACTTGCGGCCATCGTCGTCATGGAACAGGCTTGCGTCGAAGCCGACACCGTTCACGCGAATCGGCTCGCTCCACGGACCATGGATACTTTCGGCAGTGACCAAATAGTTCGTGCAATCCTTGAACGCACCGTTCACGACCTTCACGTCCGTGTAGATCAGCCAGAATTTGCCGTCCGCATAGGAAAGATCCGGAGCCCAGATGCCACCGGATGACGGATTGCCGCGCATGTCAAGCTGGCTCGTGCGGCTCAGTGGACTCGGCAACAGGTTCCAATGGACCATGTCCTTGGACTCGTGCAGACGGACACCTGGGAACCATTCGAACGTGGAATTGGCGATGTAGTAGGTATCCCCGACCCGAATCATCGAGGGATCGGCATTGAATCCCGGGAGAACGGGGTTTGCGATTTGCATAAAATACTCCTTTATATGGAACCCTCGGCCATAGGCCGAGGGAGTTGCAAGCAATCAGATGATGATCAGACGTATTCCATGCGGCATTACTGACGGCTACGCTCGTCACGAATCTTCGCGAAATGCTTCTCCGGATCAGGCGCGGCATTAAGCAACACTTTCGTGTAGTCTTGCTGCGGATTCAAAATCACATCATCAGAAGGACCATGTTCAATAATGTCTCCATGACACATCACCATAATCTCATCCGAAAAATGGCGAGCAGTCGCCAGATCATGGGTAATGTACAGCATGCCGATGTGTTCTTCCTGCTGAATTCTAGACAGCAGGTTAAGCACGCCTAACCGCAAAGAAACATCCAACATCGAAACAGGCTCATCCGCAATTAGAACCTTTGGCTTAGGAGCCAATGCACGTGCAATTGCGACGCGCTGACGCTGTCCACCAGACAGCTCATGAGGGCGTCGATACATGAAATTGACGGCAGGCGTTAATTCAACACGTTCCAGCAGTTCGATAACCTTCTGCTCATATTCCTCTTGGCTATTTGCCATGTGATTAATCATAAGAGGACGAAGAATATGGTGGAAAATCGTATGATATGGATTCAAGGAAGCGAACGGATCCTGAAATACCATTTGCACATTATGACGGTATTCGTACAAATCCTTACCATGCGTAGGGACAGGCTTGCCGTCCAACGTGATGCTTCCAGAAGTCGGCGTCTCCAAACATGTAATCATTCGGGCGATTGTCGATTTCCCGGAACCAGACTCACCAACAAGAGCAATGGTCTTATCCGAAGCTAACTCGAATGATGCATCCTTCACCGCATGAATCGTCGTGGTTTTCAAACCATTACGCAGGGTAAAATCTTTTTTCACATGCTCAAGCTTCAATACTGACATGATTATTCCTTTCACGCATGGCGTGGAACACGAACGAATGAGCCACGATCTCCTGTCAAAGATGGGAACGAGCTCAGCAACCGTTGTGTATACGGATGCTTCGGATTGAATACACGTCTTCAGAAACGCCTTGTTCTACGATGACACCATCTTTCATCACAGCAATTTTTGTCCGTGATCTCCAAGAGCATCGGCAAATCATGCGTGATAAAAATAACAGAGAAGCCCTTGTCACGGCGCAATTCCGAAATTTCCTCGATGATTTCACGCTGTACAACAACGTCCAACGCCGTGGTCGGTTCATCCATAATAATCAGCTGCGGCTCAAGAGCCAAAGCCATGGCAATCATCACACGCTGACGCATGCCGCCGGAAAGTTCAAACGGGTAAGCAGCTAGACGATTTGGATCAACATGCACCATCTCAAGCAAATGTGCGCAACGGTCCTGTCGTTCGCTCTTCGCCATATGAGGACGATGAGTTTTATAAATATCGGCAAGTTGCTTACCAATCTTAGTTACAGGACTTAATGAATTCATGGCGCCCTGAAACACCATGGAGGTTTTCTCCCAACGGTATTCACGCAATGAACGCCCCGACAAAGCACGGATATCAATATCTTTCCCTGACTTATCATGGAAAATCACAGAGCCAGAGTTAATCTTACCCGGAGCTTTCAGCATTTGATTGATGCTATACGCCAATGTACTCTTGCCGCAACCGGATTCACCAGCCAAACCAAGCATCTCACCGCGACGCAATTCGAATGTAGCGTTCTGCACGGCGTGCACCGGATCATCCGTATCGTAGATAACGTCGAGGTTATCGACCGAAAGCAGGATATCAGAATTCTGAGTCGCCATCGTGTTCACCCTTTCTTTCCCTTGCTGTTCTTGGTAGGCTTACGTAGTCGCGGATTGATGACTTCATCGATGGAGAAATTAATGAAGGACAATCCGGCGCCGATGATAGCGATCATCAGTCCCGGTGGCAGGAACCACCACCATGCGCCCGTGTTCAGAGCAGAACCGTTCTGCGCGTAATACAGCATGGTTCCCAGCGAGAAGGATTGGGTCGACCCCAGGCCAATGAAGGACAACGAAGACTCACTCAGGATTGCCATAATAACGGAGAACACAAACTGCGATCCCATCACAGGCAACAGATTAGGCAGAATTTCAACGGTAATCACGCGCCACGGACGTTCACCTGCAATTTTTGCGGCAAGAACATAATCACGCCCACGCATCGACAATGTTTGCGCCCGCAGTACACGGGCACCGCCAGCCCATGCGGTGATTGAAATAACAATGACCAACATCATCGTGCCCTTGGAAGGCATCAATGCAGAAATCACGATGGTCAGAGGCAACCCCGGAATCACCAGCATGATATTGGTAATCAGAGAGAACAAATCATCCCAAATTCCGCCAATATATGTGCCCAAAACACCGAAAATGAACGACATCGCAGTTGCAATCAAGCCAACAGCAAAGCCAATAATCAGAGAGCCACGGACAGAATAGCCAAGCTGAGTGAAAACATCCTGGCCAGACTGCGTAGTGCCCAACCAATGCTGGGCAGATGGCGCAGACAAGCCAATGTCATTGATCTTATTAGGATCCTTCGTGAAGATAGGAACAATAATGGCGAACAAAACCATTGCGATCACAATGGTTAATCCAGCCGTCAATTTTGCAGAACGCTCAGGGAGAACTCGCTTGAGAGAATCCAAAGCGGAGCGACGATGTTTAGCTTGGCTACGAGCCACAGCAGCGGAAGAATTTGTTGCAGACATATTTAACCTCAATCCTGTTGCCGCGTACGTGGATCGATAATGCCGTAAAGCAAATCAATGATAAAGTTCACGACTAGAACAGTAACGGTAATAATCAGGAAGATACCTTGCATCAGCGCGTAATCGTTACTGGTCACCGCTTGCAAAAGCATCTGACCAACACCTGGATAGGAGAACACCTGTTCAGTAAGCAGCGATCCACCCACCACTGCACCGATAGACGTGCCAAAACCAGAAATGGATGGCAACACTGCATTACGAGCTGCGTAGCACATCATAATGCGTTTAGGACTTAAACCCTTGGCCTCAGCAGTAACAATGTAGTCCTCAGACAACGTGGAGACCATCATATTACGCATACCGACAACCCCCATGCCCAGAGAGCTGACAAGAATCGTCAAGGCCGGCAAGATTGCATACCGCACTGCGCTCGAGAAGAATTCCCAAGTGAAGCCGGGCACAACCTCACGATAATTGTATCCGCCTGACTGAGGGAACCAATGCAGCGTACGGGCAAACAGCCAAATGAAGATGAGTGCAAGCCAGAAGTAAGGAACAGCTTGGAAAATGGTGGACACAGGGGAAATGATGTTATCAAAAGCGCCACCACGACGCCAACCAGCCCAGATACCAAGAGCCTGTTGAATAAAGAACGATATAATCGTGGTTGTGCCGACAAGACAAATGGTCCAAGGCAGTGCAGAAGCAATGGACGTTGTAACTTGGTTGGGGAAATACGTTACAGATACGCCCCAGTTGCCGGTGAAGATATTCTTCAGATAACCAATATACTGCTGGAAGATGTTGCCTCCACCTTGTCCCAGCATTGCAGTAATCGCTTCCCTTGTTTCGGGTGCAACAGTACCACCTCGCGATGCAAGCCTGGTAAGAACAGCTGAAACCGGATCACCTGGCATCAGTCGCGGGATGGCAAAGTTCAATGTCAAAGCCGCAAACAAT
>ENA-OQIX01000034-OQIX01000034.1-human-gut-metagenome-genome-assembly--contig:-NODE-34-length-21887-cov-3.172748_pt1 | contig 21887 bp, 27 predicted proteins | sample MGYA00242591_ERZ504756 | MGnify/ENA primary metagenome ERZ504756 (study PRJEB26092, sample SAMD00036369) | human gut metagenome | host: Homo sapiens | study: EMG produced TPA metagenomics assembly of...
ATTGCGGGGTGTAGAAAAGGAGCGGTATTGCAATATGGACAGAAACAAAAGATCAAGAGTGTACAAAAAGTTTTTTGAGGAGTTCAAGGCCTTTGCCATGCGCGGCAACGTGCTGGATATGGCAGTTGGTGTGGTCGTCGGCTCGGCATTCACGGCAATCGTGAATTCTCTGGTGGGCGATGTCATCAATCCGCTGATCGGTCTGTTCTTCAACAACGATTTCTCTGAAGTTGTTGTCAAGATCGGCGATGTTGATCTGAAGATCGGCTCGTTCATCAGCGCGATCATCAATTTCCTGATCGTTGCCTTTGTGCTGTTCCTGGTGCTGAAGGCCTTCAACGCCGTGTTCAACAAGAAGAAGGAAGAGGCCGAGGAAGCTCCTGCGGAGCCGACCACCAAGGTCTGCCCCTACTGCCAGAGCGAGATCTCCATCAAGGCCGTGCGCTGCCCCCAGTGCACCTCCAAGCTGGAAGGCTTCCCCGAGATCAACGACTGAGTTCCCTGAAAAAGCACAGCGCCCCCGTTCACTGTAAGATCGCAGTGAGCGGGGGCGCTTTCTTGTGAATAGGAGGTCGATTTTATAGCAAATACAGACTATGGATATATCAGGGTTAGCACGCGGGAACAGAATGAAGCGCGCCAGAAACTGGCGCTGCGCGCCTTCGGAATTCCGGAGCAGAACATTTACCTTGATAAGCAGTCCGGCAAGGATTTTGACCGTCCACAGTATCAGGCACTTTTGCGCCGCATCAAAAAAGACGATGTGCTCTATGTCAAAAGCATTGACCGGCTGGGCCGCAATTACGACGAGATTCTGGCGCAGTGGAGGTATCTGACCAAAGACAGGGAGGTGGATATCGTTGTGCTGGACATGCCGCTGCTGGACACCCGACGCGGCAAAGATCTGATGGGAACATTCCTGGGTGATATCGTTTTGCAAGTGCTCTCCTTTGTGGCAGAAAACGAGCGCTCCAATATCCGTCAGCGGCAGGCTGAGGGAATTGCTGCTGCAAAAGCCAGAGGGGTTCGTCTGGGCAGACCGCCAAAGCCGTTGCCGAAGTCGTTTTTTCTGGCGGTCGAACGTTGGAAAAAAGGAGAACTTTCCGGCAAGCAAGCCGCAGAAGCGTGCAGTATGCCTGTGAGCAGCTTTTATTATCGGGCGAAAAAGCAGGAGAAAGAGAAGCCTCTCTAAAAAGGTGTACTTTTCCGCAAGTGGTTATTTTCAGACAAACAATGATTATTATAGCACAGTTTCCTCTAAAATCTACATATATTGAGTGATTTTGCAAGCACTTGCACAGAAGTATCCTCTGTGCCGTGGATTTTAAAAAAGTACACTTTCTTGAAATCCGGAGGAATCTATGCAGTTCAATTCGTTTTTGTTCATCCTGTGCTTTCTGCCCCTTGTCCTACTGGGCTATTTTACGCTGGGGCGTGTCCATCCTGTATGGAACAAACTTGTGCTTATCGGAGCCAGCCTGTTTTTCTATGCGTATGCTGAACCGAGAACACTGCTGCCCCTTGGGCTGAGCCTGCTGGTCAATTATATCTTTTCAAAACTGCTTGAGAGCGAAAAGCTCCGTTGGCGGCGTTTTTTCCTGGCAGTACCGGTCTGCATCAATGCTGCGCTGCTGCTCTATTTTAAGTACCTCAACTTTGCAATCACCAATTACAATGCACTGTTCCATACAGAACATGCCCTGAAAACTCTGCTTCTGCCAGTGGGCATCAGTTTTTTCACGTTCCAACAAATCGCATATCTTGTCTCGGTGTACCGTAAGGAACTGCTCAAAGCAGACTTGATCGATTATCTGGCCTACATCACATATTTTCCCAAGCTGCTGATGGGCCCGCTGATGGAACCGGTGGACTTTGTGGAGCAGCTCAATGATCTTGACCGAAAAAAGATCAACTGGGACAACCTGGCCTGCGGTGTAAAAATTTTCAGCTTCGGCCTGTTCAAGAAGGTCATGCTTGCTGACACCTTTGCTGCAGCTGTCGCATGGGGGTACAGTAACCTTGGCGTGGCCACAGCAATGGACTGGCTTTTGGTGATGCTGTTTTATACGTTTGAGATCTATTTTGATTTCAGCGGTTACAGTGATATGGCTGTTGGTGTTTCCATGATGTTGAACATCGATCTCCCTATCAACTTCGATTCGCCCTACAAAGCGCTGTCTATCCGTGATTTCTGGAAGCGCTGGCATATCTCGCTGACGAAGTTCTTTACGAAATATGTCTATATTCCACTGGGCGGCAGTCGGAAAGGCCTGTTCTTTACATATTTGAACACCATGATCATTTTTGTTATCAGCGGTATATGGCATGGTGCGAACTGGACGTTCCTGCTCTGGGGCATTCTGCATGGCCTGATGATGGTATTTGACCGGATATTCGGAAAGCTGGAGGAAAAGATTTTTGAGCCTGTCCGCTGGGCAGTTTCCTTTTTCTGCGTCAATGTCCTCTGGCTGCTGTTCCGCTCAGATTCCATCGGACAGTGGAAGCAGATTATCAAAACGATTGCACAGTTTAACAGCACCTCGATCAGTGAGGGTCTGCTCAACAGCTTTGTTCTGCCAGAGGCAGGCTTCCTGACAGATGTGCTCCATATCGGCAGACTGACCAACGGAATACACGGCTTCTGGATGCTGTCGTTTGTTTTTGGCTCCCTGTTACTCTGCCTTGTTCCTGAAAACAATTATAAGAAACGGATGCAGAACTCTGGTTTTACGATGTTGTTGGCGGCAGTTGCCTTTGTCTGGAGCTTTATCTGCCTGAGTGCGGAATCTGTATTCGTTTATTTCAATTTCTGAGGAGAGGGGAATCTTGCATGAAAGCAAAAACATGGCTGGCCGGATGGGCTGTTCTTGTGGTAGCGGCCCTTGGTCTGATCGGATATGAGGTCTATAAAGTCGACCCTTATTTTCATTATCACAAGCCGGATACCAGCGCCTATTACTATGTGCTGAACAACCAGCGCAGCCAGAATGACGGTATCAGCAAGCACTTTGATTATAATGCCCTGATCACCGGAACCTCTATGACGGAAAATTTCAAGACCTCGGAGCTTGATGAGATCTTCGATGTCCACTCTGTCAAGGTTTCCTATTCCGGCGGTTCCTACAAGGAGATGAACGACAACCTGAAAATTGCCCTGCGGCATAACCCGAACCTGAAAACCATTGTCCGCTGCCTGGATATGGGCTTTTTCTTCGATTCCCCGAACCGGATGCGGGAGGATCTGGGCAAATATCCGACCTATCTTTATGACGAAAACCCGTTCAATGATGTCCAATATGTGTATAACAAAGATGTGCTCTTTGGCCGTGTTTATGCCATGATGAGGCAAAATGATGCACCGGGCTTTACCCCGGGCATCACCTCGTTCGATGATTACGCGAGATGGAATCAGTATTATACGTTTGGCATCGACACGGTGGCACCGAACGGTCTTGTCTATACTGTTCCTACCGAAGAAAAGCATCTGACCGAAGAGGAAAAGCAGACCATTACACAGCTGATCACTAAGAACGTAACTTCATTGGCCGACCAGTACCCGGATGTGGACTTCTACTATTTCTTCTCACCATACAGCATTGCGTGGTGGAACAGCATCACCAATGAAGGAACTCTTTACCGGCAGCTGGAAGCAGAACAGTATATCATTGAACTGATTCTGGAGCATCCGAACATTCATCTGTATTCGTTCAACAATGATACCGCCCTGACCACAGACCTGAACAACTATAAGGATACGATTCACTACGGTGAATGGGTCAACAGTGCCATGCTCCGGTGGATGCACGATGGGGTAGGGCTGCTGACGAAGGAAAATTATCAGGACTATCTCAAGGCAGAGCGTGCATTCTATGCCAACATCACAGAAGAGGATATTACCCGCCTGAATGCGCAGCCTGATTATGCCGACGACAAGACTGCGGAATATCTCATGGAACACAAAGTGAGCCGTATGAAATGACACTCAAATCTTTCTCCGAGATGCACAAACCCCATAACCGGAAAGAAAAATTTCCATAAAACGCCAAAAAGACCTTTGGATAAGTCATACCTATACAAGAAAGTTTGAACTTTCGTGAATTTTCTGTGTTTCGACCATGGACAGGTGGGAACAGTTCTGCTACAATGGGAGCTGTTCTTTCCGCCGGTTCCCACGCGGTCGGTTTTATTTTTACCATAACACAGGAGGAACTTTCATGTTAGAAAAGATCTTTCACCTGAAAGAAAACCACACCGATGTCAAGACCGAACTCATGGCGGGTGTCACCACCTTTATGACGATGGCCTACATCCTTGCGGTCAACCCCAGCATCCTGTCCGCTTCGGGCATGGATGCCAATGCGGTCCTGATCGCCACCTCGCTGGCATCGTTCGTTGGCACTGCCCTGATGGCTCTGCTGGCCAACTATCCGTTCGCTCTGGCTCCCGGCATGGGCCTGAACGCCTACTTCTCCTACACGGTCGTCCTGACCAGTGGTTACAGCTGGCAGCTCGGCCCTGATGGTCCGTTTTTGTGGAGGGCATCATCTTCATTGTGCTGAGCCTGACCAATGTGCGTGAGGCCATCTTCAACGCCATCCCCATGACCCTGAAGAGCGCTGTCAGCGTGGGCATCGGCCTGTTCGTTGCATTCGTCGGCCTGCAGAACGCAAAGCTGATCGTGAACAGCGATTCCACCCTTGTTACCTATCAGCACTTCAAGGGCGAGACCTTCCACAGCATCGGCGTGGGTGCGATCCTCGCGCTGGTGGGCGTGCTCATCACCGCCATCCTGCTGGTCAAGAAGGTCAAGGGTGGCATCCTGTACGGTATCCTCATCACCTGGGTGCTGGGCATCCTCTGTGAGCTGACCGGCATCTACATTCCCAACCCCGATGCCTGCATGTACAGTGTCATTCCCACCAGCTTCATCAGCTTCGATTTCTCTGCTCTGGGCAAGACCTTTGGTCAGGTGTTCAAGACCGATTTCTCCGGCGTGGGCATCCTGAACTTCTTCGCCGTGATGTTCTCCTTCCTCTTCGTTGACCTGTTTGATACTCTGGGCACCCTGATCGGCGTTGCTTCCAAGGCCGACATGCTGGATGAGGAGGGCAAGCTGCCCAACATCAAGGGCGCACTGATGGCCGACTCCATCGCCACCTGCGCCGGTGCCGTGCTGGGCACCTCCACCACCACCACCTTCGTCGAGAGCGCTTCCGGCGTGACCGAGGGCGGCCGCACCGGCCTGACCTCCATGACCACCGGTGTGCTGTTCCTGCTGGCCGTGGTGTTCAGCCCCCTGTTCCTGACCATCCCCAGCTTTGCGACCGCTCCGGCCCTGATCATCGTTGGCTTCTACATGATGGGTTCTGCCCTGAAGATCGAGTTCGACGATCCTGCTGAGGGCATTCCCGCATTCCTGACCATCCTGGCAATGCCCACTGCATACAGCATCTCTGAGGGCATCGCCATCGGTGTCATCTCCTGGACCCTGCTGAATGTCATCACTGGCAAGGCCAAGGAGAAGAAGATCAGCCCCCTGATGTATGTGCTGACCATTCTGTTCATCCTGAAATACGTCCTGCTGTAACAGGCATTTGCAGCAAACAGAAAGCCCCGGCTCCGGCCGGGGCTTTCGTGCGTTTATTGGTTCCTGCGCGGGTGGGGCGGGCAGGGTTCAGCCGCCGAACAGCCCGAAAAAGCTGGTGTGCGTCATGCCCAGCACCAGAAACAGAAGAATGAGGGCAAACAGCACCCCAATGATGATGTCCATCTGGTGGACCGTGAGGGGGAATTTATCGTAGAGCTTTTCCTTGGGGTTGACGAAATTCGGGTCGTGGTTGTCCAGCAGGGTCTTTTTGCGCTCAGCGCTCTGGGCTTTGGCGGCGGCAAGTTCTGCCTGCTCCTTTTCCAGCTGGGCCTCCCGCTGGGCAAGCAGTGCCTCACGGCGGGCCAGCTCTTCCTCCCGCTGGGTCTGGTTCGTTTCTGCCATGGTGGTATCCTCCGGTGTTTTTCTACCAGTATACCATAGAATTGTGACAGAAAAAACTCCTCCCGCAAAAAGCGGACTTATTCCGCCAGCAGATCCTCCACCACATCCATCAGCTGAGACGGATCGAGCTGGCACGCGGTACAGCGCGCGGCCAGGCGAAGGACCCGCACCGGGTCAACGGAAACATCTGAGATGAACCGCAGTTTTCGGTGTCGTCCGTGAGATGCAGCATACGCGGCGATGCCAAAGGATGTATACGCACCACACGCGGGATGATAAAGTCGTTCCATAACACAATGATACCAAAACACACCAATCACCTCTCTGTCAAAATTGTCACGCCGCTTTGAAACGGCTGCATGAATGCAGGTTCGCTGCCCGCAAAATGTTCTGACAAAATTTATATACCATCTCTTGGCTTCAAAATAAACAGCCAAATTTCCGAAATTTGGCGGCGTGTTTTGCATATCCGGTGAAACCGATGGTGCAGTGAAAAGACGAATCGGGAAGCGGAAACCAAATAATTCAACGAAATAACGAACAAAATCAAAATCCAAACAGCAACGAATGAAAGAATGCTCCGCGGAAAACCGAAAGCACAAAAAGAAAAATCTTTGCCGCATCTTAACCACTTTTTGGCAGAAAAAGTTGAGAAATCAGTCGTAAGATCGAGCTTTCTGGTATATCACTTGTTCGCTGTGCGGATAAGGCTGCTCGTTCTGCTTTGCCTCCGCATCGTCTGCCGCAGACCCCGGCGCTGCCCTTGCCTGAACCGCTTTCACTCCGGATGCAAACCAGATGAAAAATCCGACGGGCCGCATCACTTGACTTTCCCCTTGCGGGGGAGTATACTCCGGGGCAGTGAAATATTCGGCTATGACGAGAAAGAGTACCCGGAAAGAATGCTGCAGAGAGCTGCCGGATGGTGCAAGGCAGTGCAGGGTGTCCGTGGGAAGATCCTCTCCGAGCTTTCCGGCTGAATGGGCGGCATCTGCGCCCCAGTAAGCGGGAACGGCAGGCCCCCGTTATCACGGGCCGCGCATTGTTGGATGCGCACTGAGGGGCCGGGCTTTGCACCGGCAATAAGAGTGGTACCGCAGAGGATTTACGCCTTTGTCTCTTACGAACCGTAAGGGACAAAGGCGTTTTTGTTTGCGGGAAAGCCATTTTCCGGATGTTTCATTGCCTTTGCATCCGCAAAAATCAGGACCTGGAAAAGGAGAGTTTAACATGAAAACACTGGAAAAAGTAAGCGATTTTGTAGGCAAGTATATGGCTGCCATCGTCATTGTGGTGGCAGCGCTGGCCCTGTTCTTCCCCGGCACATTCAGCGTGGTAAAGACCGCATGGGTCAACACCCTGCTGGGCATCGTTATGTTCGGCATGGGTCTTACCCTGAAGCCGGAGGACTTCAAGGTGGTGTTCAGCCGCCCGAAGGACGTGATCATCGGCTGCATTGCACAGTTCACGCTGATGCCCTTCCTTGCATGGGCGCTGACGCAGGTGTTCCATCTGCCCACTGAGCTGGCCATCGGTGTCATCCTTGTGGGCACCTGCCCCGGCGGCACCTCCTCCAACGTGATGACTTATCTGTCTAAGGGCGATGTTGCACTGTCCGTTGGCATGACTGCTGTTTCCACCGTGCTGGCTCCGTTCCTCACCCCGCTGCTCACCCTGCTGTATGCCGGTCAGCGCGTGGAGGTGAACCCCGTGAATATGTTCCTGTCCATCGTCAAGGTGGTGCTGGTTCCCATCGCACTGGGCTTTGTGGTCAACCACTTCTTCCACGCCTTCACCCAGAATGCCGTCCGTGTGCTGCCGCTGATCTCCACCACTGCCATCGTGCTCATCATCTGCGCCGTTGTGTCCGCAAACTCCGCTAAGATCATGACCAGCGGCCTGCTGATCCTGGCCGTGGTCATCCTGCACAACCTGCTGGGCTACCTCACCGGCTTTGGCGTGGGCAAGCTGCTGAAGCTGGACTCCACCAAGTGCCGTGCAATTTCCATCGAGGTCGGTATGCAGAACTCCGGTCTGGCCACTTCTCTGGCCGCTGCCCACTTTGCACAGTATCCGCTGGCAACCATCCCCGGTGCGGTGTTCTCTGTGTGGCATAACATTTCCGGTGCCCTCCTTGCCAACTTCTTTGCCCGCACCGCAGAGAAGAAGGACTGATGGTCCATAAGAACCTCAACGCCGGAAACCCCAGTATAACTTTCGATCTACTGAACGAAACCGAGTATACTATAATATCAAAAGGCAGGATATCATCACCGTGATGATACCCTGCCTTTGTTCGTTTACCGTTCCGAGTGGTGCCTCCGCAGGAACCTGTCGGGGCAAGGCCCCTCCATCTGCTAACGCAGACCGTTCTGTTGCTCAAACACCCCACTGGGGTGTTTGTTGCTTCACAAACGCGGTTTTGTTGGGGCGTGCCTGCCCCAAACCCTACTTCATAATAACGATCATGACCGATCAACGACTGATTTATAGTAATTGCCAAAGTCTGCAAGTGCATTGACGATTGGTAACATTTCCGTTCCGAGATCGGTCAACCCATATTCTACTTTGGGAGGATTCTCGTGATAATCACGGCGGTAGGCAAGCCCATCATCAATCATCTGTCTTAAGCTCTCGGTCAAAACTTTCTGCGAGATCCCGTCGATGCTTCTTTGCAACTCATTGAATCTCCAGGGACGCTCTTTCAGATTGCGCAGAAGCAAGAGTTTCCATTTTCCGCCAATCAGGGATACTGCTGTTGCAACCGGACATTCTGGCAGTTCTTCTTTTGTACGCATATCAGTCACCTCTGTATATAGTATATCACATTCATTTTTGAGTGTACAGTTACAAAAAAGTGCGTACTTGTTTTTGAATGTGCTAGCTTCTATACTTAGCTCAGGCAATGAAAGATTGCGAATCAAAATGGAGGTGCTTACAATGGCAAGCTACACAAAAATGACAGTTGGAAAAGAAAATCGGACGGAGCTTCATGAAAAGCTCGCCCTAACTGGTGCGGAGATCAGCTTGAATACGCTTCCTGCGGGAGCAAATGTTCCGTTTGTCCACTCCCACAAGGCAAATGAGGAAATCTACGGTGTTCTTTCCGGCAAAGGCAAGGTCGTTATCGATGGCGAAGAAATCAGCCTTGCAGCAGGCGACTGGCTGAAGATTTCTCCCGTGGCAAAACGTCAGTTCTTTGCTGCAAGCAATTCTGAGATCACTTATATTTGTATTCAGGTCAAGGAGAATTCTCTCGAAGGTTATACTGCAACGGATGCTGTGATCTACTGATAAAACATATCAAAACAAAAGGCAGGATACCACCGTCATGGTGATACCCTGCCTTTGCTTGTTTATCGCTCTGAGTAGTCTTTTTTCAGAACTTGTTGGGGCAAAGCCCCTCCATCTGCTAACGCAGACCGTTCTGTTGCTGGCGCAAACGCAAACCTCCGATAAACAAAAACGTACCCGAACCCTTTTCCTAAAAGCGTGAAAGCAAGAACCGCCCCATGGGCAGTTCCCCGATGCGATGAGGATGTGCGGCGAACTTATTCGTTCCAATGTTCAAGTTCTTCAGCGGGGTATGCTTTTGTCCAATGATAGGGCTGCAATTCTTTCAGCTGTACGAATTTGATTTTTTCTTCTTCTGTGGTAACTGCTACCTGCACATCTTCACCCCAGTATCTTAATCTCTCCTGGCAAATACCGCACGGAGACAATATCTGATAGGGGGATTTCTCATCTTTACGGACAAGACACATGCAATGCGTTACCTTTTCATTGAATTTATGTGCTTCAAGCATTGCACCTGTCTCGATGCACAAAACAGCAGATGCGTTAGCAGTCTCAATGCTGACACTTGTGTAATAATTTCCATTCGATGTATGCACGACACCAGCACCACCCCAACCGACAGGATACCGTGTTTCAATCAGTTCTACCGCCCTGCGGTACATTTCGTTTTCGATTTCATAGTTTCTCATATAAATCTCCATGCCAACTTCTGAATTGTTGAGCTGAGTATACCATACTCTATGAAGAATAGCAAAAGGCAGGATACCACTATCATAGTGATACCCTGCCTTTGCTCGTTTACCGTTCCGAGTAGTCCTTACGCAGAACCTCCGATAAACAAAAAGTACCCGAACCCTTTTCGTAAAGAATCGGGTTCGGGTACGAACTGTATGGTGGAGAATTAGGGACTCGAACCCCAGACCCCCTGCGTGTGATGCAGGTGCTCTAACCAGCTGAGCTAATCCTCCGAATCGGAACAAGAGAATTATACCACAACCGAAGTGGATTGGCAAGCCCTAATTTTGATTTTTTCGCAATTTTTTCCCACTGCGAGGCAGTTGCTCTTTTGCGCAAAATGGTGTATACTGAAATTGCGCATTCCAGCGCAAAAAGAGAGGTTTTTTCAATGCTGACACTTCGTGGGATCATTACCATTCTGGTGCTGGCAGGGCTGTTTGCCCTGGCAGTGGTCTGGATCTCCAAGCAGGGCGGCTGGAAAGGCGAAGGCTGCGGCGGCAACTGTGCCTCCTGCCACCAGCACTGCGATACTCCGGAAAAGAAAACGCGCTGACTGCAATGCCCCCGGATGGCTGTCCGGGGGCATTTTGCGTCACAGGGCACCGTAGCGGGCGGCAAAAACGGCTACGGTGCTCAGCAGATCGAGCTGAGCTTTCTGGTAGGTGGTGCGTCCGATGCAGAGCCGCTCCAGCACGTCTTCCTCCTTGCGGCGCTCCAGGTAGCGCAGCTGGAGCAGGCCTGCACGGATGGGGTCAGCGGTGCGGTAATACTCCTGCGTCTGCTGGATGGCCCGGGCCCAGCCCCAATTGGCCGGGCTGCGGGCCCACTGGCGGGTACCGTAGTTCTGCAGGGCCTCCCGGGTCTTTCTGCGCTGTTCAGCGGTCATCACGCCGCCCCCTTTCTTTGGCACATTCGGGTGCCCGGGCCAAAGAAGCAGGCATCCCGCTGCTCCATGGTCAGCCCCAGCATGGCAGAAAGACGGTCGGCTTCGCTGACTTTGAAATCGCTCTCGTCGTTCAGCTTCTGATGCAGGGCGCTGCTGCTGATGCCCAGCACCCGTGCCACATGGCCCAGCTTGAGGCCCTGGCTTTCAATGTAGGCGCGGATCTGTGTGGTATTTGTCATCAAAGGTTCTCCTTTCATCTGGATCTCTGCGCGTCGTTTCACAATCTTTGGTTGTATTATAGTTCGATGTTGATTTTTTGTCAACTATTTTACCAAAATCGCGCGAAAATCGTTGATTTTTAAGAACTTTTCTGATATACTCACGGCAGAACATTCTTTTTCAGGAAAAGCGAGGTCTCTGCCATGTCAGAACTTTCCCGCCGTATCTTACAGCGTCGGCTCGAGCTGGGGCTCTCTCAGGAAGAGCTTGCCCAGCGGATGGGCTACCGTTCCAAATCCTCCATCACCAAGCTGGAAAAAGGGGTCAACGACATCCCGCAGTCCAAGGTGGAGGAGTTTGCCGCTGCATTGGAGACCACCCCGCATGGCTGATGGGGCTGGAAAACACTGCGTTTGTCCCGCCGGGGTTTGAGCCCCTGCCCGAAATGGTGCGGGTACCGCTGGTGGGCAGCATTGCCTGCGGCTCCCCCATCACCGCCGAACAGAACATCGAATGCTACATCGGCGTTCCTGCCGCATGGCACGCCGACTTTGCCCTGACCTGCCACGGCAGCAGCATGGCCCCCACCATCTGCGATGGTGACATCGTCTGCATCCGCTGCCAGCCCGAGGTGGAGCAGGGCGAGATCGCCGCCGTGCGGATCGGCGACGAGGCCACCTTAAAGCATTTTCACCGGCAGGGCGACACCGTTATGCTTCTGGCCGACAACGCCGCCGTCTGCCCGCCCATGATCTATGCCGGGCCACAGTTGAACGAGATCCAGATTGAGGGCAGAGCCGTGGGCTTCTGCAGAGGTTTATAATATGAGCAACGAAACCATGACCCTGAAGGTCATCGCACACATCCACACCGCCTTCCCCACCAAGTTCGGCATCCCCCGACAGAGCGGGCTGGTGGACGGTCTGCGGGGCGAGATTATCTTCACCCCGGAATACCGCAACGCCGATGCCCTGCGCGGACTGGAGGATTTCAGTCACATCTGGCTGGTGTGGCAATTCTCCGGCGCGGTGCGAGAGAGCTGGTCTCCCACCGTCCGGCCCCCGCGCCTGGGCGGCAACACTCGGATGGGCGTATTTGCCACCCGCTCCCCCTTCCGGCCCAATCCGCTGGGCCTTTCCAGCGTCAGGCTGGAGGCCATCGAGCACCGCCCCGAGGTGGGCCCGGTGCTCATCGTGCGGGGCGCAGACCTGATGGACGGCACCCCCATCTACGACATCAAGCCCTACATCCCCTACGCCGACTGTCACCCGGACGCAGCGGCAGGATTCACGGCCCGGACCCAGACGCACAAGCTGCGGGTCGAATGCCCGCCGGAGCTGTGGGAGACCGTGCCCGCCGCCGAGCGGGACGGCCTGCGGGGCGTGCTGGAAAACGACCCACGCCCCTCCTACCAGCACGACCCGGAGCGGGTATACGGAATGGAATTTTCGGGATTGGAAGTCCATTTTGTCGTAGATGGTGCTGTTCTGACCGTGACCGGCATCACCCGCCGCTGAGAGGTGCCGCCGTGGAACTGCGTACCATCAACACCTTTTTGCATATTGCGGAGCTGCACAGCTTTTCCCGTGCGGCACGGGAGCTGGGGTATTCCCAGTCGGCAGTCTCCGCGCAGGTGGCCCAGCTGGAAGCCGAATTGGAAACGCCGCTCTTCGACCGGGTGGGCAAAACGGTCCGCCTGACCGATGCCGGGCAGACCTTTCTGACCTATGCCCGCTCCCTGCTGGCCACAGCCGAGCAGGCCAAAGCGGCCCTGCAGCCTGCCCGGCAGGTCAGCGGCACCCTGCGGGTGGCACTGGCAGATTCGGTCTGCAGCACCTTTCTGCCCGACCTGCTGCAGCGGTATCACGCCCTCTGCCCGCAGGTGGAGCTGGTGCTCCGCACCGCCACCGACGATGAGATGCTCCAGATGCTGGGCTCCAATCAGATCGACCTGGCTTACACGCTGGACAAGCCGCTGCTGCAGCCCAGCTTTGTGCTGGCTGTGGATGAGCCGGAGCCCATCTGCGTGGTGGCCCCCGCCGGGCACCCATTGGCCGGGCAGGCGGAAGTCACGCTTCAGGAACTGGCCGGGCAGGAGTTCCTGCTGACTGAGCGGGGCATGAGCTACCGCGATGCCCTCGACCAGTGCATGGCAGCGCAGGGGCTGGCCATCAAGCCCTTCCTCGAGCTGGGCAGCGCTTCCCTGCTCTGCCAGATGGTCGAGCACGGCATGGGGCTCTCCTTCCTGCCTGAGTACATCGTGCAGAATGCCCTCGCCGCCGGAACGCTGTCCCGCCTGAATGTCCCCGCCTGCCGCGTGGAGATGCGGCGGCAGCTGTTCTACCACAGGGATAAATGGCTCACCCCCCCAGATGAAAGCATTCATCACGCTGGTGCAGAAATAAAGATAACGATAAAGAAAAACAAGCCTTTCCGTCGGTGTCACACTGCGAGGTGCACCACACGGAAAGGCTTGTTTGTTCACATATTTTTCAACAGGTCGGAAAGGCACTGCACCGTCCGGCCATGGTAGCCGGTGACGGTCTCGGCGTGGAGCAGGCTGCTCAGGACGCTTTCCTCCACACACTCGGCCACCGCCCGGAACAGCGGGTTGATGGCATCATCGTGGAGCATCTCCATGGGTAGGAGGGCTTTGTCCGAGTAATGCGGCATCCGGTTGGCCGTGGTAAAGGCCAGAACGATCTCACCCGAACCGTTGCCGCAGGCACTGCCGGTGCGGGAAAGTCCCACCAGCGCCCGGTGGCAGAGCCGCCGCAGCTGGCGCTCGCTCAGGGGGATATCTGTTGCCAGCACCGTGATGATGGAGCCCTTGTCCTCATGGGGCGGGATGCGGGCTTCCAACAGCTCGTGGATGGGTGTGCCCGCCACGATGAGGTCATCGAAGGTGGCATGATTGGAGAGCACCAGTGCCCCGATGGTGTAGGACTTACCGTCCAGCTCCACCAGCCGGGAGGCAGAGCCGATGCCGCCTTTCAGCCCGTGGCAGCGCATTCCGCGTCCGGCACCCACTGCACCCTCGGCGAAATCGGCTTTGCAGTCTGCCAGAGCGGCAGCAACATGCGCCTCGGTGACATGCAGGCCCCGGATATCGTTCAGGCCGCAGTCGTTGCACTCGCAGACGACCGGGTTCACACTGCCGGTGGTCTCGCAGATATCGGGGTTGCGCTCCAGCATATATTTGACCAGCGCCGTCTCCACGGTGCCCACACTCAGGGTGTTGGTAAACAGGATGGGGGTCTCCAGCGTGCCCAGCTCATCAATCTGGACAAGGCCGGTGGTCTTGCCGAAGCCGTTGATGACATGGCAGGCCGCCAGCACCTTATCATGGAACACATCCCCGGGGTGGGGCAGCAGCGCGGTCACACCGGTCTGGATATCGCCATCCGCCAGTGTGCAATGGCCCACTGTCACGCCCGGCACATCACTGATCTTATTGCGCTCCCCGTGGGGCAGATGCCCCACCCGGAAGCCCCATTCATTCTTATCGATTCCCATAAAAACCTCTCTGTCATTGCTTTACAATGCTGCCCCTCCTGATCCGAAAGGCAGAAAAACAGTCGTGCGTAAACCTGCCGCCGCAGGCGGCTGAGCAGGTTCACCCCTCAGAGTGCTTCACGCGCTGCATCTCTCCCAGATCATAGGGGGTGTTCTGGTAGACATAGTAGTTCAGCCAGTTTTCATACAGCAGATGGGCGTGCGCACGCCAGCGGAAGAGCGGCGGCTGGCTGGGGTCATCGTTGGGGTAGTAGTTTTTGGGCACTGCAATGGGCAGACCCTTGGCAACATCCCGCTTATACTCCGCATCCAGCGTATATTTGTCGTACTCCGGGTGGCCGATGACAAAGATCTGACGGCCGTTCTCGGTGCTCATCAGGAAAGGCCCTGCCTCATCGCTCTCGGCAAGGATGCGCAGCGCACTGCAGTGGTCGATATCCTCCCGGCTCATGGCAGTGTGGCGGCTGTGGGGGGCATAGAACACCTCATCAAAGCCGCGCACCAGCGGGTTGGAGGGCCGGATGACCCGGTGCTCGAACACGCCGAACATCTTGGCAGGCAGCAGCTCCTTGCGGATGCCGTAGTGGTAGTACAGGCCCGCCTGCGCACCCCAGCAGACATGCAGGGTGGAATAGACGTTCGTCTCGCTGAAATCCATGATCTCGCACAGCTCCGGCCAGTAATCCACCTGCTCAAAGTCCATGGTCTCCACCGGAGCGCCGGTGATGATCATGCCGTCGTAGCGGTTATGCTTCACCTCGTCAAAGGTCTTATAAAAGGCCTCCAGATGGGCCGCGGAGACGTGCGTTGCCTCATGGCTCACTGTCTGCAGCAGGGTCATGTGCACCTGCAGCGGCGTGTTGGCCAGCAGCCGGGCGATCTGGGTCTCGGTGGCAATCTTGGTGGGCATCAGGTTCAGGATCAGGATCTCCAGCGGGCGGATATGCTGGGACGCTGCCCGCTCCCGGTGCATGACAAAGACGTTTTCCTCGTACAGTGCATCGTAGGCGGGGAGCGTTTTCGGGATGATGAGGGGCATAGATTCTCTCTCCTTTAAGGGGATTTTATGTTTGGCATCGGAGCGAAGCGAAAACATCGAAGCGCGACGGAATGCCAAGGGCTCCCCTATTAGGGGAGCTGGCGAGCGCCAGCGAGACTGAGAGGTTTTATCCGCCTCAAATCTTATCCAAAGCCTGTGCGATATCTGCGATCAGATCCTCAGCGCTTTCCAGACCGCAGCTCATGCGCACCAGCTCTGCAGGCACACCGGCGGCTTTCAGCTGCTCATCGTTCATCTGGCGGTGGGTGCTGGAAGCCGGGTTCAGGCAGCAGGTGCGGGCATCGGCCACATGGGTCTCAATGGCGGCCAGCTTGAGCTCCTTCATAAAGATGCTGGCAGCTTCACGGCCGCCGGCCAGACCAAAGCTGACCACGCCGCAGCTGCCATTGGGCAGATACTTTTCAGCCAGTGCGTGGTAGGGGCTGGACTCCAGGCCGCAGTAATTCACATAGGCCACCTTGGGATGGCTTTCGAGGAACTTTGCCACAGCCATGCCGTTGGCGCAGTGGCGCTGCATCCGGACATGCAGGCTTTCCAGGCCGAGGTTCAGCATATAGGCATTCATCGGGGACTGCATGGAGCCGAAGTCCCGCATCAGTTGAGCCGTTGCCTTGGTGATAAAGGCACCCTCTTTGCCGAAGCGTTCGGCGTAGGTGATGCCGTGGTAGCTGTCGTCCGGGGTGCACAGGCCGGGGAACTTCTCGGCGTGGGCCATCCAGTCGAACTTGCCGCCGTCCACGATGGCACCGCCCAGCACTGCGCCGTGGCCGTCCATGTACTTGGTGGTGGAGTGGGTCACGATATCCGCGCCCCACTCAAAGGGGCGGCAGTTGACCGGCGTGGGGAAGGTGTTGTCCACGATCAGGGGCACGCCGTGGGCGTGAGCAGCCTTGGCAAATTTCTCGATATCCAGCACGGTCAGGGCGGGTTAGCAATGGTCTCGCCGAACACCACCTTGGTGTTGGGCCGGAAGGCGGCGTTCAGCTCCTCCTCGGTGCACAGCGGGTCCACAAAGGTGGCCTCAATGCCCATCTTCTTCATGGTGACGGAGATGAGGTTGAAGGTGCCGCCGTAGATGGTGCTGGATGCCACGATATGGTCACCGGCCTCGCAGAGGTTGAACAGGGCAAAGAAGTTGGCTGCCTGACCGCTGGAGGTCAGCATGGCGGCGGTGCCGCCCTCCAGCTCACAGATCTTCTTGGCCACAAGGTCACAGGTGGGGTTCTGCAGGCGGGAATAGAAGTAGCCGTCGGCTTCCAGGTCGAACAGCTTGCCCATATCCTCGCTGGTGGCATATTTGAAGGTGGTGGACTGGATGATGGGGATCTGGCGGGGCTCGCCATTGCCGGGCGTATAACCGCCCTGCACACAGATGGTATCACGGTTCATTGCAACATACTCCTTTACTGGGTTTGTCCGAATAGCACAATTCCCGCAGGAGCACATGCCTCCGGCGGGAATTGAAACGTTGAATTTACTTCCCGTCCGGGACGAAATGAGGAGAGAACTCCTCCGTCAAAGCCTTTCGGCTTGCCACCTCCCTCAAAGAGGGAGGCTTTAAGGCTCCCTCTCCGAGGGAGCTGGCGCACGAAGTGCGACTGAAGGAGTTACTTCCTCAGCCTCTTATCGCTTCTGGTGGCCCAGAAGGTGCCAACGGTCTGGAAGATCTGCACCAGCAGCACCAGCAAGATGACGCAAACGATCATAATGTTGGTCTGGTAGCGGTAGTAGCCGTAGGAAAGGGCGATTTTGCCCAGACCGCCGCCGCCAATGACACCGGACATGGCCGAGTAGCCCAGAATGGTGGTCAAAGCTGTGGTCATGCTGGAGATCAGGCCGGGCAGGCACTCGGGGATCATTACCTTGGTGATGATCTGGAACGGGGTCGCACCCATGCTCTGGGCGGCTTCCACCACACCCTCATCCAACTCGCGCAGGCTGGTCTCCACCAGACGCGCCACAAACGGGAAGGCCGCGACCACCAGCGGGACGATGGTGGCCTTGGTGCCTACGGTGGTGCCCACGATGATACGGGTCAGCGGAAAAACGCAGATCATCAAAATCAGGAAAGGCACGCTGCGCAGGATATTGATGATGATATTCAGCAGGTGCATCAGCCAGCCGGGCAGGGGCAGAATGCCGTCCTTATCACCGGCCACCAGCAGCACGCCCAGCGGCAGGCCGATAACCAGAGAGAACGCGGTGGAGAGCACCGTCACATAGAAGGTCTCCCAGATGGCAAAGCCATAATCTGCAATGGTCATTCTCCGGTCACCTCCTCCACCGTAATGCCGGGCTGTGCCCGCATATAGGCAGCAGCCTGTTTTGCTTCGTCCAGGTCAGCGGGCAGCTTGAGCAGCATGGAGCCGTAGCACTGGCCGCTCAGGTCGCGGGTATCGGCGCTGAGCACCGACACCAGAATGCCCTTTTCGGCGGCAAGGCTTGCCACCAGCGGTTTTGCGGCGGAAGAACCGTTGAAGGTCACACGCACCACATGATCGTCCGGCGCAAAGCTGGACAGGTCGCGGGCGGCGCTGCCGCCGTTGGGAGCCACCAGACGCTTTGCCGCGGCGGTCTTGGGGTTGGCGAAGATCTCCTTCACCTCGCCCTGTTCCACCACAACGCCGCCGTCCAGAATGGCAACGTGATCGCAGATCTCCTCCACAACGCTCATCTGATGGGTGATGACCACCACCGTGATGCCCAGCTTCCGGTTGATATCCTTGATCAGGGTCAGAATAGAGTGGGTGGTGTTGGGGTCCAGCGCGCTGGTGGCCTCATCGCAGAGCAGGACCTTGGGGTCAGTTGCCAGTGCGCGGGCAATGGCAATGCGCTGCTTCTGGCCGCCGGAGAGCTGGGCCGGGTAGGCGTTGGCCTTATCGGGCAGGCCCACCATTTCCAGCAGCTCCTTGGCGCGCTTTTCGGCTTCCTCTTTCTTCACACCTGCCAGCTCCATGGGGAAGCAGATGTTCTTCAGGCAGCTGCGCTGCATCAGCAGGTTGAACTGCTGGAAGATCATCGTGATCTCCCGGCGGCGCTGGCGCAGCTGGGCGGGCGTGAGCTTTTCCATCTCCACGCCGTCAATGACCACGCTGCCCTCGGTGGGGCGCTCCAGCAGGTTGATGCAGCGCACCAGCGTGGATTTACCCGCGCCGGACATGCCGATGATGCCGTAAATCGAGCCATCCGGGATGGTCAGGTTGATGTCCTTCAGCGCATTCACTGCGCCGTCCTTCATCTGGAAGGTCTTGGAAAGGTGTTTAATCTCGATCACAGAAATTGCTCCTTGCTGTTGAATAAGCTCCTTCAGTCAAATCCTTACGGATTTGCCAGCTCCCTCATAGAGGGAGCCTGAAACAGAACGGTCAGGCAAAGGCCCCCTCCCGAGGGGGCTGTCACTGCAAGGTGACTGGGGGAGTTCGCTTACCCCTCGATCGGGCTCAGGTCACTCTGCTTGCCGCCGTAGATGCCCATGGGCTCAACGTGGATGCCGGCAACAGAGACCAGGTGGGTGCCCTTCTCCTCATTGAAGTTGTCCAGGTAGGGCTGATGCTGGAAGTAGTTGGTGTCGCACTGGCCATCTTCAACGATGGTGTTGGGGATCACATAGTCATCGTACTCCTGGATGTCCAGCGTAATGCCCTTGTCGGCCAGGATCTGCTTGCAGACCTCCAGAATCTCGCAGTGGGGAGCGGGGGTGGCAGCGCAGCTGACGGTCTCACCGTTCAGTGCGTCATAATCGATGGAAGGATCATAGCCGTCGGTGGGGTCCTCCACAACGGAGACCACAGCGCCGCCGTAGCTCTCGGTCATAAAGTCCTTGACCTGCTGGCTCTGCAGGGCAGCGACCAGAGCCTTGATCTTGGGCTCCTCCTCATTGCCTTCCTTGCAGACCAGAACGTTGACGTAGGCAGAGGTGCCATCCTCCATGGCCAGAGCGTCGGTCATGGGGTCCAGACCGGCGGAGATGGCGTAGTTGGAGTTGATGACAGCGTAGTCCTCATCCTGCAGAACGTTGGGCACCTGAGCAGCCTCGACCTCGTCCACATTGACGTTCAGGGGGTTCTCCTCGATATCGTTCTTGGTGGCGGTCAGGCCTGCATCTGCCTTCAGCTTGAAGAAGCCGTTCTTCTCCAGCAGGGTCAGAGCGCGGGCCTCGTTGGTGGTGTCGTTGGGAACAGCGACCTTGATCTTGTCCAGCTTGGCAGCGGTGGAGGCAGCCTCAGAGGATGCAGCGCCGGAAGCGGCGGAGCTTGCGGTGGAGGAAGAGCCGCCGCAGGCGGTCAGGGCAGCGGCAGCAGCGGCCACGCCGGAAACTTTCAGAAAATTACGACGAGTGATCTTAGACATTTTGTTTTCCCTCTCTACTTTTACAAAAATGTTTTTGTGCGGTGCGGCACAATCCGCACCCTTTGCACCGGAAGCCAAATAAAAAACGACTTCCGTCCTCAGCGGGCATACACCCACAAGGACGAAAGCGTAAAACTTACCGTGGTACCACCTTGGTTTACTGTCCCCTCACAGAGACAGCCTCACTGCTGCGGCGTTTTGCAACGCGACAACCGGACGCTGTAACGGGCGCTCCCGTCGCAGGCTTAGCACTCTTGCACTTCGCCCCCGCGGCTCCGAGACCATTTTCAGTTCCCTGTTTCCTGCCCTTTTCCACCGCCCGGGCTCTCTGGAAGGATCAATGCGAAAACCTACTCTTCTCTTCACAGCCATTTTTGTGATATTGCATACATAATACCCCACTCTTCCGGGTTTGTCAACCCTTTCAACGAAGTTTTTCAGTAGGGAATTGCCTGCTTACTGCCGGCCGGCATCCTGCTCCGTGCTGTACAGCACCATCAGGTGGTTGGCGCTGGCTTCCAGCTGGGATTTTGCCTGACGGAGGTTCGCTTCCTCGGTCTCGTTCATCTTTTCGGGCTTATCCTTGCGCAGGCAGCGGCGCAGGCTGGCAAGGTCGTTCTTGACTCGGTTCTTCTCGTCCTTGTCCAGTTCCTTTTTGCACTTGGAGAGGGCTTCATCCACCTTGTAAGCCAGCATCTCGGCCTGATTGTGGAGTTCCAACCGCTCCCTGCGGCGGGTATCCTCCTCCTCGTAGGCGGCGGCATCGGCCATGGCGCGCTGGATCTCGTTCTCAGAAAGATTGGTGCTGCCGGTGATGGTGATGTTCTGCTCCCGGCCGGTGCCCAGATCCTTTGCGGACACCTTGACCACGCCGTTCACATCAATGTCAAAGGTGACCTCGATCTGGGGCTTGGAGGAGAAGCCGGAGCGGATACCGGTGAGCTTGAATTTGCCCAGGCTCTTGTTGTCGCGGGCAAAGTGGCGCTCGCCCTGCAGCACATTGATCTCCACGCTGGTCTGCATGGGGCGGGCCGTGGTAAAGATCTGGCTCTTGCGGGTGGGGATCATACTGTTGCGGGTGATGAGGGGGGTGCCACGCCGCCCAGCGTTTCAATGGACAGCGTCAGTGGGGTGACATCCATCAGCACAAGGCCCTGCGCGGCCGCACCGGTGGCACCGGCCAGCTTGCCGCCGCCCTGCAGCAGGCCGCCCTGCACGGCGGCACCCATGGCCACGCATTCATCGGGATTCAGGGTATGGCTGGGCTCACAGCCCAGCAGCTCCCGGACCTGCCGCTCCACAGCGGGCATCCGGGTGCTGCCGCCCACCAGCAGGACTTTGCCCAGCTGGCTGGCGGAAATCCCGGCATCCCGCAGGGCGTTCTGCACCGGCTGAACGGTGCGGGCCAGCAGGTCACCGGTCATCATCTCAAACTGGGGGCGGCCCAGGCTCAGATCCAGATGGTGGGGGCCATCCTTGCCCACCGCGATAAACGGCAGGTTCAGCTGGGCGGAAAGCGCACTGGAAAGCTCCTTCTTGGCCTTTTCCGCTTCCTCCTTCAGGCGGCCCATGGCGGCGGGGTCCTTGGTCAGATCGATGCGGTCAGACCTGCGGAACTCCGCCACAGCCCACTCAACGATGCGCTCGTCAAAGTCATCGCCGCCCAGATGGGTATCGCCGCCGGTGGCCAGCACCGTAAAGGTGCCGTCCTCGATCTCGATGATCGAAACATCAAAGGTGCCGCCGCCCAGATCGTAGACCAGGATCTTCTGGGGAGCTTCGTTGTCCAGGCCATAGGCCACCGCGGCGGCGGTGGGCTCGTTGATGATGCG
>ENA-OQIX01000035-OQIX01000035.1-human-gut-metagenome-genome-assembly--contig:-NODE-35-length-21822-cov-3.768749_pt1 | contig 21822 bp, 16 predicted proteins | sample MGYA00242591_ERZ504756 | MGnify/ENA primary metagenome ERZ504756 (study PRJEB26092, sample SAMD00036369) | human gut metagenome | host: Homo sapiens | study: EMG produced TPA metagenomics assembly of...
CACCGTTGTAGTGGTGAACAGCGGGCAGAACACGCCGCTGCAATCGCTATATTTGTGGAGCAAGCCAGTATATCCGCAAACCAGAGCCGCCGAGGAAAGCGTCACTTTTTTAGAGCAAGATTCTACCGCAGTACCAAAATTCGCTTTTCGCTCATTTTGCCCCTGCGGGAATCTTGTTGGGGAGTGCCTTCCCCAAACCCTGCCATGCGGCTTACGCCGCTTATCCCGCCGCAGCCATGCGGCAGTCGAAAGGAGGTTTTACCATGCGAAAACGATACAACACACCGCACCGCAGCCGGGTAGTCAAGACACGCATGACCGAGGAAGAATACGCCGAGTTTGCGGAAAGGCTTTCTGCCTGCAACATGAGCCAAGCCGAGTTTATCCGGCAAGCCATAACCGGGGCAGCCATACGCCCCATCATAACCGTTTCCCCCGTCAATGACGAGCTGCTTGCCGCTGTCGGGAAGCTGACCGCCGAATACGGCAGGATCGGCGGCAACTTAAACCAGATAGCCCGGACGCTGAACGAGTGGCACAGCCCCTACCCGCAGCTTGCCGGGGAGGTACGGGCGGCGGTTTCCGACCTTGCTGCCCTAAAGTTTGAAGTCTTGCAGAAAGTGGGTGACGCTGTTGGCAACATTCAAACATATCAGCTCTAAAAATGCCGACTATGGCGCAGCGGAAGCCTATCTCACATTTGAGCATGACGAGTTTACCATGAAGCCCACCCTTGATGAAAACGGGCGGCTGATACCGAGGGAGGATTACCGCATTTCTTCCCTCAACTGCGGGGGCGATGATTTCGCCGTTGCCTGTATGCGAGCCAATCTCCGCTATGAGAAAAACCAAAAACGGGAAGATGTGAAAAGCCACCACTATATCATCAGCTTTGACCCACGGGACGGGACAGACAACGGCTTGACCGTAGACCGGGCGCAGGAGCTGGGCGAGCAGTTCTGCAAGGAGCATTTCCCCGGACACCAAGCCCTAATCTGCACCCACCCGGACGGGCATAACCACAGCGGGAATATCCATGTGCATATCGTCATCAACTCCCTGCGGATTTACGAAGTCCCGCTTCTGCCCTACATGGACAGACCAGCCGACACGCTGGAGGGCTGCAAGCACCGCTGCACCAACGCCGCTATGGAATATTTCAAGAGCGAAGTCATGGAAATGTGCCACCGGGAGGGGCTTTACCAAATCGACCTCTTGAACGGCAGCAAGGAACGGATAACCGAACGGGAATACTGGGCGGCAAAGAAAGGGCAGCTTGCCCTTGACAAAGAGAACGCCGCCAGAGAAGCCGCCGGACAGCCGACCAAGCCCACCAAGTTTGAAACGGACAAGGCGAAGCTGCGCCGGACGATACGGCAGGCACTTTCCCAAGCTGGCAGCTTTGACGAGTTTTCTTCCCTTTTGCTGCGGGAGGGTGTGACCGTCAAGGAGAGCCGGGGGCGGCTTTCCTACCTCACGCCGGACAGGACAAAGCCTATCACAGCCCGAAAGCTGGGGGACGATTTTGACAAGGCTGCTGTCCTTGCCCTGCTCACGCAGAACGCCCACAGAGCTGCCGAACAGACCAAAGCCATACCCGAATACCCTGCCGCAGTTAAAAAGCCGTTACAAGGGGAAAAAGCTGCAAAAACCACCCCGGCAGACAACACCTTGCAGCGCATGGTTGACCGGGAAGCCAAGCGAGCCGAGGGCAAGGGCGTGGGCTATGACCGCTGGGCGGCAAAGCACAACCTAAAGCAAATGGCAGCTACCGTTACCGCCTATCAGCAGTACGGCTTTTCCTCCCCGGAGGAACTGGACGAAGCCTGTTCTGCCGCCTATGCCGCCATGCAGGAAAGCCTTGCGTGGTTGAAGCAGGTGGAAAAGACGCTGAACGGGAAAAAGGAGCTGCAACGGCAGGTGCTTGCCTATTCCAAGACCCGCCCTGTCCGGGACGGGCTGAAACAGCAGAAAAACGCCAAAGCAAAAGCAGCCTACCGTCAGAAGCATGAAAGTGACTTTATCATAGCAGACGCAGCCGCCCGCTATTTCAGGGAGAACGGCATTTCCAAGCTGCCGAGCTATAAATCCCTGCAAGCAGAGATTGAAAGCCTTATCAAAGAGAAAAACAGCGGCTACAACGATTACCGGGCAAAACGGGAGGAGTACCGCCGCTTGCAGACTGTCAAGGGCAATATCGACCAGATTTTACGCCGGAGCGAGCCGCAGCGCAGAAAGGAGCAGAGCCATGAACGGTAATATCCCCCGCATGGACTACCGCCAGTACCGGGCAGCCCGCCGCCTTGTGCATGAGTGCTGCAACTATGACAGCGGGAACTGCCTGCTGTTGGAGGACGGCGAGCCTTGCGTGTGTGTACAGAGTATCAGCTATTCGCTGCTCTGCCGCTGGTTTACCGCCGCTGTCCTGCCCCTTGATGAAGCACTGGAAGCCGCCCTCTTGCGCCGGGGAAGCCGGAAACGCTGCGCTGTCTGCGGGGCGTTCTTCTTCCCAAAATCCAACCGGGGGAAATACTGCCCGGACTGCGCCGGACGCATGAAGCGGATAAACGCCGCCAAACGGAAGCGGAAACAAAGGGAGAAATGTCACGCTTTAGGGCATTTCAAACCCGCATAAATCAAGGCTTTTTTGGAGGGTGTCAAAGGGTGCGTGATACATTTATCCTTTTCCCTTAAAAACGCCCCCTAAAAGCGTAACAGAACCCACAGACAGACACCACAAGGAGGTGAACCCTATCGCTGATTATATGACCGCAGGAACGGAGCTGCCCGCTTACCTGCCTTACCCCCGTTTCCTGCTGGAAACAGACCTATCCCACACCGCAAGAGAGTTATATGCGCTGCTGTTAGACCGTTCCACCCTTTCGCAGAAGAACGGCTGGCAGGACAGCGAGGGACGGACATACATTGTCTACCCCATAGCAGAGATAGCGGAAATGCTGGATAAAGGCTGCACCACCATAAAGGGCGCACTGAACGAACTGGACGCTGCCGGGCTGCTGGAACGCAGACGGACGGGCTTTTCTGCCGCCAACCGTCTGTATGTGAAAGTGCCGCCTATCCCAGTGGTACAGTTTTCCGACCAACTGACGGACGGAAAACCGCCCCTCATAAGGGCGGGAAACCGACCAACTGACAGCCGGAAAACTGACCTTATGACGGTCGGAAAACCGTCCCCTAACCAAACTAATATAAACAACCTAATAGAGAGCCAAACAAAAGGAGCGAGTGAGGGGCAGCCCCCCGCCGCTTATGGCAGATATAAAAATGTATTTCTTTCTGACACAGAACTTTTGGAGCTGGAACAGGACTTCCCCGGCAAGTGGGAGTATTACCTTGACCGCCTTTCCTGCCACATCGCTTCCACCGGGAAGCAGTACCAGAGCCATGCAGCCACCATTTACAAGTGGGCGCAGGAGGACGCTGCCAAAGAGAAGCCAAAGAAAGGCATACCGGACTATTCATTCAAGGAGGGAGAAAGCCTATGACCGATACAATCCACAACACCATACTGCCTATGACCGACACCACAGCCGAGCCGGAGGATTACACCGGGGAGGACGGGCTTTTATACTGCGGCAAATGCCGGAAACCCAAAGAAGCCTATTTCCCGGAGGGCAAGACCTTTTTCGGGCGTGACCGCCACCCGTCAGAGTGCGACTGCCAGCGGGCAGCCCGTAAGGAACGGGAAGCCGCCGAGAAGCGGCGCAGCCACCTTGAAACGGTGGAACGGCTGAAACGGCAGGGCTTTACAGACAAGACCATGCAGGACTGGACATTTGCCAACGATAACGGCAGCTGCCCGCAGATGAAGAACGCCGCCGGATATGTGGCACGCTGGGAACAGATAAAGGACGGGAACTACGGGCTGCTCTTGTGGGGCAGGGTAGGCACTGGGAAAAGCTATTTTGCCGGGTGTATTGCAAACGCCCTCATGGAGCAGGAAGTCCCGGTGTGCATGACAAACTTTGCAGCAATATTAAACGACCTTGCCGCCAGCTTTGCGGGCAGGAACGAATATATTTCCCGCCTTTGCAGCTTCCCCCTGCTCATCATTGACGATTTTGGAATGGAGCGTGGCACAGAATACGGTCTGGAACAGGTCTACAATGTGATTGACAGCCGCTACCGGAGCAGGAAGCCGCTGATTGTGACGACCAACCTCACGCTGGAGGAATTGCAGCACCCGGAGGACACCGCCCACGCCCGGATTTATGACCGCCTGCTTGAAATGTGTTCCCCTCTCTGCTTTACCGGGGAGAATTTGAGGAAAGCCGCCGCACAGGGAAAAATGGAACAGCTGAAACGGCTGCTTGCCGGAAAGGAGATTTGCCTATGACCGACACCCAGAGAAACAAACGCCCTGCCCGCCGCCCGGACTGCGTGACCGAAACGAGGATAGGCAACACAATCCTTGTGGTGTCTGGCTTTTTCAAGGAGGGGGCGACCGACACCGCCGCTGACAAGATGATGAAAGTGCTGGAAGCAGAAGCCGCCGCCGGATATTTGACCTGTGATAAGCCTGATTGAAAAACCGTCATTTTTACCGACCGTAAAGAAGCAGATTTGACGCTTTTGCCGCTATACAGACAGCCGCCCCATGTGGTACAATCAAGGTACGGAATAGTGGGGCTGGCTGTCGGAAACGGAGGAATTTATGTTAAGACAGACCACCCAGCAACTCATTACCGCCCTTTACCCAAGACTGTCCCATGAGGACGAGCTGCAAGGCGAGAGCAATTCCATTTCCAACCAAAAGAGGATTTTGGAAACCTATGCCAAACAGAATGGATTTTCTAATCTGCGCTGGTACACCGACGACGGTTATTCCGGTGCGAACTTTCAAAGACCCGGATTTCAAGCCATGCTTGCAGACATTGAAGCAGGGAAAGTCGGGACAGTTATCGTCAAGGATATGTCGAGGTTAGGGCGAAACTACTTACAGGTGGGAATGTACACAGAAATGATTTTCCCACAGAAAGGTGTCCGCTTCATCGCTATCAATGACGGAGTGGACAGCGCACAGGGGGAAAATGATTTTGCCCCGCTGCGGAACATTTTTAACGAATGGCTGGTGAGAGATACGAGCAAGAAAATCAAGGCAGTAAAACGCTCTAAGGGCATGAGCGGAAAGCCCATCACAAGCAAGCCCGTCTATGGCTACCTCATGGACGAGGACGAAAACTTTATCATTGACGAGGAAGCCGCCCCGGTGGTACGGCAGATTTACAGCCTTTGCCTTGCCGGGAACGGTCCGACCAAGATAGCCCGTATGCTGACCGAGCAGCAAATCCCCACGCCGGGGACGCTGGAATACCGCAGGACGGGCAGCACCCGCCGCTACCACCCCGGCTATGAGTGCAAGTGGGCGACCAATACCGTGGTTCATCTGCTGGAAAACCGGGAATATACGGGCTGTCTGGTAAACTTTAAGACCGAGAAGCCGTCCTACAAGCTGAAACACAGCATAGAAAATCCCCCGGAAAAGCAGGCGGTTTTTGAGAACCACCATGAGCCTATCATTGACCGGGAAACGTGGGAACGGGTGCAGGAGTTACGCAAGCAGCGCAAACGCCCCAACCGTTATGACGAAGTGGGCTTGTTCTCCGGCATACTCTTTTGTGCCGACTGCGGCAGCGTCATGTACCAGCAGCGATACCAGACGGACAAGCGCAAGCAGGACTGTTATATCTGCGGAAGCTACAAGAAACGCACCGCCGACTGCACAGCGCACTTTATCCGCACTGACCTCTTGACCGCTGGCGTACTCTCCAATCTGCGGAAAGTTACCAGCTATGCGGCAAAGCATGAAGCCCGGTTTATGAAGCTTTTAATCGAGCAGAATGAGGACGGGGACAGACGCAGGAACGCCGCCAAGAAAAAGGAGCTGGAAGCCGCCGAGAAACGCATAGCCGAGTTATCTGCTATCTTCAAGCGGCTGTATGAGGACAGCGTAACCGGGCGCATATCGGACGAGCGTTTCACAGAGCTGTCGGCAGACTATGAAGCCGAGCAGAAAGAACTGAAAGAACGTGCCGCCAGACTGCGGGAAGAACTTTCCAAAGCGCAGGAAGCCACCGCAAACGCTGAAAAGTTTATGAATGTGGTACGCAGGCACACTACCATTGAAGAACTTACCCCTACTCTGCTGCGGGAGTTTGTGGAGAAAATCGTTGTCCATGAAAGCGTTGCCCTTGACGGGAAACGCCGGGGCAAGTTACGCAGACAGGAAATCGAAATCTATTATTCTTTTGTCGGCAAGGTAGAACTGCCCGACACCTAACCGCCCGACCTATCCGACATACCTCATGTGCCGGATAGGAACGGCAAAATTTTTTACACTTCTATTACTTCTTTATCACACATAAGCAAAGTCCCAGGGAATCAAGCAGCTTATGGCAGGTGGAGGTGTCGTTCTGATCGGTACACAGCTTGTACCATTACTGGCGAATTTGTTTTAGCCGGGGCAGTAGGAAAGGAGAACACGCATGGATAAGATTTTTGAGTCCATAGAAGAATGGATGCGTAACCTCCTTACAGGCATGGTCAGCTCAAACCTGACGAACATGTTTACCGATGTGAATGAAAAAACCGGTGATATTGCAAGTCAGGTTGGGCAAACGCCCCAGGGCTGGAGTGGCAGTATTTTCAGCTTGATCCAAAATCTGTCGGATTCTGTGATCGTACCGATTGCCGGAATGATCATAACCTTTGTGTTGTGCTATGAGCTGATTTCCATGCTCACCGAAAAGAATAACATGCATGATATAGATACATGGATGTTTTTCAAATATTTCTTCAAGATGTGGGTTGCAGTATGGTTCGTAAGCAATGCTTTTACGATCACAATGGCAATTTTTGATGTTGGACAGAATGTAGTGAACCGGGCTGCAGGTGTTATCAACCAGCAGACGGCAATCAATATTGATTCGGTAATCACCTCGATGGAGACAGCAATGGAATCAATGGAAATAGGAGAGCTGATTATACTGGCACTGGAAACGCTTCTGGCGAGTCTGTGCCTAAAGGTTATATCCGTTTTTATAACGGTTATTTTGTATGGCCGTATGATAGAAATTTATCTGTATTCGTCAATCGGTGCAATTCCATTTGCCACTATGAGCAATCGGGAATGGGGACAGATTGGCAGCAATTATTTAAGAGGATTGTTTGCACTGGCATTTCAGGGATTTTTTATATGGTGTGTGTGGGCATTTACTCTGTATTGGTTGCCAACATACAGGTATCAGACAATGTGCATACAGCGCTGCTCAGTGTAATGGCTTATACAGTAATACTGTGCTTTAGTCTTATGAAAACAGGTAATTTCTCAAAGAGCATCTTTAATGCACACTAAATGTGGAAAAGGAGACGATGAAAATGGCTTTTGTATCAGTACCAAAAGATCTGACAAAAGTAAAAATAAATTATTCTCAATCTTACAAAACGACAGCTCATCTGCCTTGGTATTGCAGCGGCAGTAGGGCTTCCGTTTTATTTCCTGTCAAGGGGATTGATTGGTTCGAGTAATGCGGCAACCGGAATGTGTCTGTTGATGCTTCCGGCTTTTTTATTGCCATGTATGAGAAAGATGGACTTCCTTTAGAGAAAGTCCTCAAAAAATGTGATTACAGTAAAACTTATCCGTCCTCCGGTACGGAAGTATGAGGTGGAAAACCTCTATAGAAAAAAAGAGAATTCTGAACAAAATCGAAAGGAGGTACCGTTCGTGGAAAAAGTAAGAAACGATAAAGAAGAATTTTCCCATCTGGATGACTGGTGGTTGGATGAAGAGGATTCTGCTGATGGTTTACCAGTGTTTGATCCGGACGAGACAGAAGATTATGCAAAGGACAGACAGCGTTTGACGGGAGTACCGATGGTTACGGGGTATGAAGCACTGGAGCGACACCGAGGTGTCCGCAGACCAAGACGTAAATTAAGCAGACGGGAAAAACATGCCTGGAAAAAAGCCCAGAAATATGAATTGAAATTACATAAGGCACACGAAAAGGAAGAAAGAAAACTTGCGAAGCAGGCGGCAAAACAGGCTGCTCGTGAAGAAAAGGCGGCACAGAAACAGGCAAAGAAAGCAGAAAGGCATAAAAAAAAGACAAAGCCGCCGGGTTCGTGTAAAATACCAGTGGGAAAAAAGGTAGTTGCAAAGAAAATATCCAGCACGAATAAAGACAGTAGAAATAAAGGGAAAACATTACCGCACAGCAGTCCATTCCATACAGGGAAATGGGAAAAGACGGAATCTGTCGTGTGGAAGATGGTTACTATTCTAAAACAATCCGCTTTTATGATATTAACTACCAGTTAGCTCAGAATGAGGATAAAAATGCGATTTTTGAGAACTGGTGTGATTTCCTGAATTATTTTGACAGCACCATCCATTTTCAGTTGTCCTTTATCAATCATCACAGCAACATGACGGAATATGAAGATGTGATCCGTATTAAAAAGCAGAATGACAGTTTTGATGATCTGCGTATGGAGTTTGCCCAGATGCTTAGAAATCAGTTGGCAAAAGGAAATAATGGTCTTATCAGAACCAAGTATATTACGTTTGGGATTGAAGCTGACAATATCCGGGAAGCAAAACCAAAACTGGAACGTATCGAAACAGACATACTCAATAATTTTAAGGTTTTCGGGGTATCTGCATATCCGTTAAATGGTGCGGAGCGTTTGCAGATCATGTATGAAACATTCAACCAGAATGTCAAAGTACCATTCAGATTCAGCTATGATGATATGCTGCGTACCGGGCTGAACACAAAGGATTATATTGCACCATCCAGTTTCCTGTTCAAAAATGGAAAGGATTTTCAGATGGGAGATACCGTCGGAGCAGTATCTTATCTGCAGATTTTGGCACCAGAGCTGACAGATAAAATGCTTGCTGAATTTCTGGAAATGGACTGTAACCTGCTTGTTAATCTGCATATCCAGTCCATCGACCAGATGAAAGCAATCAAGCTGGTAAAGAGTAAGGTTACTGACATTAACCGTATGAAAATTGAGGAACAGAAAAAAGCGGTAACGCTCCGGATATGATATGGATATTATCCCGTCTGATCTGAATACATACGGTGGGGAAGCGAAAAGACTTCTGGAAGATTTACAGTCAAGGAATGAGAGAATGTTCCTTGTAACTGTGGTGTTCTTAAATACAGCGAAAAATAAACAGGAGTTGGAAAATGTGGTATTTCAGACAGCAGGCATTGCACAGAAATATAACTGTGCATTGAAAAGACTGGACTATCAGCAGGAACAGGGGCGTTATGAGTAGTTTGCCGCTTGGAAGAAACTGGATTCCGATCAAGCGGGCGTTGATTACTACATCAACAGCTATTTTTGTCCCATTTACAACTCAAGAACTGTTTATGGGTGGGGAATCTATCTATTATGGGTTAAATGCGCTGTCTAATAATCTGATCATGGCAGATCGGAAAAAATTGAAGAATCCAAATGGGCTGATACTTGGTACTCCTGGATCTGGTAAATCCTTTGCGGCAAAAAGAGAGATTACTAATGTATTTATTGTCACAAAAGACGACATTATCATCTGCGATCCGGAGGGAGAATATTTTCCACTAGTCCGGGCATTTAACGGGCAGGTTATCCGTATTTCTCCGACCAGTCATGATTACATCAATCCAATGGATATTAACATCAATTATGCGGATGATGACGATCCGCTATCTCTGAAATCAGATTTTATCCTTTCACTTTGTGAACTGGTAGTAGGAGGGAAAAACGGTCTGGAACCAGTGGAAAAAACAATCATTGACCGATGTGTACGTCTGGTATATCAGGACTATCTTGCTGATCCGGTTCCGGAGAAAATGCCAATCCTGGAAGATTTATATAATCTGCTTCGCAAACAGGAAGAGGCAGAGTCGCAGAGGCTGGCAACGGCACTGGAAATCTATGTAAATGGTTCCCTGAAGGTGTTTAATCACCGTACAAATGTAGAGTTGAACAATCGTCTGGTATGTTTCGATATTAAAGACCTTGGTAAACAGCTAAAAAAACTTGGCATGTTGATTGTTCAGGATCAGGTTTGGAACAGGGTAACAGTCAACCGTTCTGCCCATAAATCCACCAGATATTATATTGATGAGTTTCATCTGTTGCTGAAAGAGGAACAGACAGCAGCATACAGTGTGGAAATCTGGAAGAGATTCCGTAAGTGGGGCGGTATCCCGACTGGTATCACACAGAACGTAAAAGATCTGCTTGCTTCAAGGGAAATCGAGAATATCTTTGAAAACTCGGACTTTATCCTGATGCTCAACCAGGCATCCGGGGATCGACAGATTCTGGCAAAACAGCTTAATATTTCAACACACCAGCTTTCCTATGTAACAAACAGTGGAGAGGGAGAAGGGCTGATTTTTTATGGAAATACAATTATTCCATTTAAGGACAGATTCGATAATACCCTTATGCTTTATGCGTTAATGTCATCGAAACCAGAAGATGTAGAGAAGCGTGAAAAACTCGGCATCAAAGGCAGAGACGATAGTTAAAGGGGTGACAGCAGAGCATGAGAAAATGGGGTGGCAGGATTGTTACTTTCTATATCTGTTATATTGCTTACGATCAGTCTGTATTTCTTAATGGGATTTTTTATGCAGGAAAGACAGGATAATCAGTTACAGCAGGAACTGCAGGAGCTAATGCAGAAAAGAGAGGATGAACCGGAAGAAGATGTTTCCGGCGATTCTTTGATAGAGGTGGACGCTGGAATTTTGGCATTGCATGAAGAAAATCCGGATTGTATTGGCTGGCTGACCATTGATGGAACGCAAATAGACTATCCGGTCATGTACCGGCCCGAAGATAAAAATTATTATCTGCATCGGGATTTCAATGGGGAATATTCTGCAAATGGATGTTTATTTCTGGCAGAGGAATGTGTACCAGGGGATTCGGACAATCTGATCATATATGGACATCACATGAACAGTGGGAAGATGTTTGCTGACCTTGAGAAATATAAGGACGAAGGATTTTACGAAGAACATCCGACAATCCTGTTCCGCACGATATGGGGAAATGAACAGTATCAGATATTTGCAGCATTTACAACGCCCGTTTATACAGGAAATGATTTTGATTATTACAGTTTTATCAAAGCTGGAACAGTGGCTGATTATAAAAAATTTATTGCTTCCGTTAAGGAAAAATCACTTTATCAAACAGGAACAACAGCAAAATACAGAGATAAGTTACTTACACTGTCTACTTGTGAGTATTCCCAGAAAAATGGGCGTATGGTACTGGTTGCAAAGAAAAATAACGGAAAATTATCATAGATCAGGAGATGATGACCATGCAGGAGCATGAATATAAAGCAAGGGACAAGACTGTCCAGAAGATGAGCCGGGATGGACTCAGGGAAAAAAATCTCCGCAGTAAAAAGGAAAAGCGGATTACCGGACGTGAGACAGATGAGAAGAAAACAGCCGGACACAGGGAACAGGAGCTGGACTTTGGAAAGGTCAGAAAAACTCATACTGCAGAAGAAACAGTTGAGGGAGTGAAAGAAGGAAAACACAGACTGCAGTCCAGACACGCTTTTCTGGAACAGGAAGAAATTGCGGAAGCGGAGGAAATGGAAAACTCAGAAATGAGTGATGATAAAGCAGGCGGGGAGAAATCTCCGCCTGTTTCACGTTCCAGACTTCGGAAAGATAGTATCCGGGGGCATCCGGAACGGAAATTTGAACGTGATTCTGAAATAACAGAACCGGACAGGCAAAAACCGAAAGAAAAAGATGGTCACAGCCTATGCAGCAAAAGAGCAGAAACTCTACCATGAAAAGGCAGAAGTTGATGAAAAATCAATGGAAGACTTTCGGGAAGAGATCAAAAGCAAGACAAAAAGGGAACAGATACGAAAAGAACAGAAGAAATCAAAATCCCGGCTTTCCTTTGAAGATGAAAGCAAAGGTGTGATTCCTGGCAGTGGGATGGCAAAAAGGGGAGCTTCCGCCGTTTCGGAAACGGTATCTGATTATAGTCAGAAAAAGGTCAGAGAAGATACCGATGATAATGCTGCCCTTGATGCGGCAGATCAGATGGAACTTGCAGGAGAAAGTCTTGCAAGAAAGTCTATCTACGTTCGGGAACGATTGAAAGAGAACCGACAGAGAAATAATCGGTTAAAGGAATCTGTTCTGGAAGAAACAGAAAAATTCCGCTTGCAGTTTGGCACCAGTGCTTCCAATGAGGCGAAAAAGGCGGTTCAGAAAGAAGCAGAGCAGAAAAAACAGACTGCCCTAAAGAAATTATTGCAGAAAAAGCGTTACCAGAAGCAGTATCAGGCTGCGAAACAGGGAAAGGCTGTGAAAGACGCAGTGCTTGTAAATGCACAGCGATTTACAGAAAAAGCCAAAGCTGCGGTCAAGGAAATTGTGGCACAGAACAGAAATATCCTCTTGTCCATAGGAGTTCTGGTTCTGCTGTTTGCGTTGATGGTAACAAGTCTGTCAAGCTGTGCTGCGTTATTCCAGGGCAGTTCCAATGCTATTATTTCTACCAGTTATTCCAGTGAGGATGAAGATATTTATGCTGCGGAAAATGCTTATGTGGCATTGGAAAATGCACTGAATGAGCAGATCAATCAGATGAAGGCAAACCATTCCGACTATGATGAGTTCCAGTTCCAGATTGATGAGATCGGACACAACCCGTATCAGCTTATTTCTTATCTGACAGTCAAGTATGGCGGTTTTACCTATGCAGAGGTTGCAGATGAGATTCAGAAGATTTTTAAGGAACAGTATGGCTTATATACGGATTCAACACGGGAAACCGTAACAGAAAAGAAAACGGTCAGAGTTGGAGAATCACTGGGACAGGTTGTAACCAGTGGATATTGTAACTGCCCGATTTGTTGCGGACAGTGGAGTGGAGGCCCGACTGCAAGTGGAGCGTATCCACAGGCGAATCACACGATTGCGGTGGATGCTTCTAATCCATTTGTGCCAATGGGAACTCATGTCATTATGAATGGTGTGGAGTATGTAGTTGAGGATACAGGAAATTTTGCACAGTATGGTGTGCAGTTTGATGTATTCTACGGCGATCACGCTTCTGCGTCAGCACATGGGCATCAGACCTGGGAAGCATACATAGCAGACAGCAATGGAAGTCAGGAAGTGGAAGTAACGACAACAAGAGAAGTGAACCGGCTGGATGTAACACTTACGAACCATAACCTGGATGCAGTTTTAAGAAACCGTATGACAGATAAGGAACAGGAGCAGTATGACGCTTACAACAAATACTATGGAAATCGTGATTATCTGTTTGACCTTAACACAATTCCGACAGGTGGGGCAGGTTTTGGATATGATATTCCGGCAGAAGCACTTTCTGATCCGCAGTTTGCCAAGATGATCCGGGAAGCGGAAAAATATCTTGGTTATCCGTATGTCTGGGGCGGTGCATCGCCATCTACCAGTTTTGACTGCTCTGGTTTTGTATGCTGGGTAATCAATAATTGCGGAAATGGATGGAACGTGGGAAGAACAACAGCGGACGGGCTTCGTTCTTATTGTTCCTATGTATCTCCATCTGATGCAAAGCCGGGAGATCTAATCTTTTTCCAGGGAACTTATGATACGCCGGGAGCGAGCCATGTTGGAATTTATGTAGGAAATAACATGATGATTCATTGTGGAAATCCGATTCAATATACAAGCATTGCAAGTTCTTACTGGCAGCAACATTTTATGGCATTTGGCAGAATTCACTAGAAGGGAGCGAACAAGAGATGAATATGCGATTAAAAAAGGTTCTGGATGATATTCAGAAAACTGAAAACAAGATTCTGGAACTGCAGGAGCATGTAAGGCAACTGAGAATCCAGAAAAAGCAGATGGAAGATGCAGAAATCATTAAGGCAATCCGTTCCATGAAAATGGATAGCCGAAAGATGCTGACTTTTCTGGATGGAATTCAGAACGGAACAGTTACCATGCAGTTTGATGAAGAGGGCAATCTTTCTATGGATAATTCTGAAACGGGTATAAAGAAAGAAGAAAATATGGATAGCGAAATGTCAACCGGACTGATAGAAGAAAGAGAGGATTTGGAAGATGAAGAATAAAGTAATGAAAAAAGTTTTAATGATTATGCTGTCGGCAACGATGCTGATTGGTTCTGCCAGCGTGACCGCATTTGCACAGGCAAATGAAAACGCAGAGCAGACTGAAACTGCGGAACAGGTGATAGAAGAACAGCCGGCGGAGCAGCCTGCCACAGAGGGAACACCATTTTCCACGCCGGGAAACGGACAGCTTGTGGATGATAAGGAGAATGACAGCTCCAAGCAGTTTCTGACTGTCCAGACAAAGAATGGAAATACCTTTTATATGGTTATTGATCGTTCCGGTACTTCCGAAAATGTGTATATGATGTCACTGGTAGATGAACAGGATCTGGCAGAGTTCTTAGATGAAAATGAGGAAACCGAGAAAAAAGAGGAATCTGCAGTTGTTCTTCCGGAAATAACCACAACACCAGAACCGGAAACTACCGTACAGCCAGAAACAGAAGTAAAACCGGAATCCAGTGGTAATAAAATGTTTGGTTCTGCAGTTCTGGGTGGAGGCATTGTACTTGTATTCGGTGGTTTAGCTGCTTTTGCTTTAAGTAAATTCCGAAAGAAAAAAGAGGACGGAATTGTAGAGGAAGGTCTGGAATTTGCTGATGACAGTTACATCAATGAAGATGAAGAAAATGCAGAAGATCAGCAGAAATAACAAAAGATCATAAGGTATGGAGAAAGGGCAGTTCTTTATGGACTGCCTTTTTGACAGGAACAGGAGGAAAACATGGCGAAATTTTAGTGATTGCAGAGAAACCGAGCGTGGCACAGAGCCTTGCAAAAAATTTATCTGCTTATCAGAGAGAGGACGGGTATCTGGAGGGGAACAGTTGCATTGTCAGTTGGTGTCTGGGACACCTGGTAGAATATGCACCACCGGAATTTTATGACGAAAAATATGCAAAATGGCAGTTTGAGGATTTGCCGATCATCCCGGAAGTATGGAAAGTACAGGTATCAGAAGATAAAAAGAAGCAGTTTGAAGTGTTGTGCAGCTTAATGAACCGGGAAGATGTAGCGTATCTGGTCAATGGCTGTGATGCTGGAAGAGAAGGAGAACTGATTTTTAAAAGAGTTTATGATCTGGCAGACTGTCGAAAACCAGTGAAACGTCTGTGGATCAGCTCAATGGAAGATGAAGCGATTCAGAAAGGCTTTCAGTCCTTAAATGATGGGAGAGAATATGCAGGGCTTTGTAATGCTGCAGTATGCAGGGCACAGGCGGACTGGCTGATTGGAATGAACGCAACGAGAGCTTACACAACCAGATATTTCAAACGTCTGGTAGTTGGCAGAGTGCAGACACCAACGCTTGCCATGCTGACGGAAAGAAAAGAGAAAATTGAGCATTTCAAGAAAGAAGCCTATTATAAGGTTTCCCTGTCAGATGGGAAACTTACGGTAACATCAGAGAGTATCCCGTCAGAAATGGATGCGGAAGAATTAAGAAAACTTTGTGATGGGACAGAAGCACTGGTTACAAGGGTAAAAAGAGAACAGAAAAAGACTTTCCCGCCAAAACTTTATGATCTGACCAGTCTGCAGAGGGAAGCAAATCGTTTTTTCGGATACACTGCCCAGAAGACACTGGATATGCTGCAGGAGCTGTACGAAGAAAAGATGGTTACCTATCCGAGAACAGACAGTCAGTATGTAACCGAAGATATGAAAGAAACGGTAAAAATGCTTGCCGAAGGCATGGCAGATTTTCTTCCGTTTCTGGAATTTGGACAGATTATGGGAAACATAAATCGTGTGGTTAATAATGCAAAGGTATCTGATCATCATGCAATACTGCCGACAAAAGAAGCAATGGAAAAAGGCATGGGAGGACTTTCCAGTGGAAAGAAAAATCTGCTGATGCTGATCGGACAGCAGCTTGTTCAGGCAACAGGGGAAGAGTACCTTTATGAGCAGACAGAAATTTCCGTACAGTGCAAAGAACATGAATTTACTGCAAAAGGAAGCTGCCTGTGCAGATGGGCTTCAAAGAAGTGGAAGAAGCCTTTCGGAAATACTGTGTAAAGGATAAGAAATCTGATGAACCGGATAATAAGACAGAACTTCCAGAAGGATATGAGGAAGGAATGACTCTTGCGTCTGTGAAAGCAGAGAAGAGTACACATTACACTTCTCCGCCGAAGATGTTTACCGAAGATACCCTGCTTGCTGCAATGGAAACAGCAGGGAATAAGGAATTTGATTCTGAAACAGAGAAAAAAGGACTTGGGACACCGGCAACCAGAGCTAATATTATAGAGAAGCTGGTAGCTTCGGGGTACGCAGAACGTAAAGGAAAACAGATTCTTCCTACAGTGGCAGGATGTGAGTTGATTCATGTAATGCCGGAGAATCTGAAATCTGCAAGTCTGACAGCAGAATGGGAGAATCAGCTTCTGATGATGGAAAAGGGAAAAATCCAGGAAGATGAATTTATGAATGGGATTGTATCCCTGATTAATGAGATTCTTTCTTTGTGCAGGGCGATCCCGGAAGAAGAACGGAATCGTTTTCAGACTGCAAGGGAAGTAATTGGAAAATGCCCAGTGTGTGGTTCTGACGTATACGAGGGAAAGACCAATTATTACTGCTCTGACAGAAGCTGTCAGTTTGCTCTGTGGAAGTCGAACCGCTTTCTGGAAAGTATGAAAAAGTCGATGGATAAAAAGATGGCGGTGGAGCTTCTGAAAAAGGGGCGTACCCATGTGAAAGGATTGTACTCCAAGAAAAAAGACAGCAAATTTGATGCCGATCTGGTACTAGGGCTGGAAGATGGAAAAGCCAGATTCAGTCTTGAGTTTCCTAAAAAGAAGAAATAAAGCACAGACGGAAGGAGGAATGAGTTATGGCTCATTTAGATGAGATACGGGGACTTGCAGAATATCATGCAACCCGTATCAGCAGTTCACCGCGAGATTGGATGAATTATCTGGATACTGCAGCCAGGCTGTATCGGTATCCATTTATGGATCAGCTTTTGATCCACGCACAGCGTCCAAAAGCAACTGCCTGTGCTTCTTTGGAATTATGGAATGAAAAAATGCTGCGGTGGGTAAATCGAGGAGCAAAGGGAATTGCTCTTTTAGATGAAACTATGCAGAAAACAAGACTCCGGTATGTATTTGATATTCAGGATACTCATAAGGTAAAAGGTGGAAGAACACCGTATTTGTGGCAGTTACAGGAGAAACAACAAGATGCCTTATTAAACCATTTAGAAGAAGTTTACGGACTGGAAGCTAAGGATGCAGGCAATCTTTCTGATGCACTGATGGCAACAGCAAAATACATGGTGGAAGAAAACCTGGATGAATATCTGGATGGCTTGACGTATGTGACAGAAGGAACGTACCTGGAGGAGCTGGAAGAAGATACCATCCGCAGCGAATTTCGCAGTCTGTTGACAGACAGCATTTATTATACGCTGGCTTCCAGATGTGGGCTTGATCCGTTGGAACGGCAGGAAGAAATGGACTTTGTACATATCACAGATTATAACAGCTTATCAGTGCTGACATTTATTGGAAATGCAACGAGCATGGCCAGTGAGTCTGTGTTAGTGGATATTGGAAGATTTGTACACCGTATTTCATTAGAAGAAATGAAAAAGGGTATTGAAAATTCGGAAGAAAGGAATTATAATAAATTTAACACGTTAATTCGCGAAAGCGAAGAGAATAACAACAGAATCATAGAAAACGAATATCCACAGGAAAATGAAGGAGGAAATGAGCATGGAACTGACATATCATCGCAAAGGGGATTATCTGTTTCCGAATCTGACAATCCAGGAGACAGAAGCACAGATTGGGAAATACGGAATGCTGCGAAGGACATTTCTGAAAGAACACAAGAACAGCCTGTATCAGAGTCTGTTGCTGACAGGGAAATTGAACAGCCATCTGGAAGAAATCGAGAAAACAGCACAGAAGAGATTGGAAGTACAGATGGAGAAACTTTTGGAGAAGAATCCGGCACCGTCGAAAGAGGAGAACCCGATGGCGTGGACAGCCCATATGAACAGTCTGACGGCAACAGCGGAAGAGAGCATCTTGTCGGAATTGGTATACAGCTAATTGAAGATACAAGTGAAGATCAGTTAAGTAAAGCAGAGGAAGAAATTGCCTCTGCTTTATCTTTGCCCGAACTTCCATCTGTAAATGAACAGAAAAGGGAAATCGAAAACAGAATAGCTGCCCGCTATGCCGGGGAGATTGCCATTCCAAGTGAAGTGGTTGATGAGGTTTTAAGAACCGGGGGAAACCGAAGTAAAAGCCAGCTTCGTATTATCTATAATTTTATGAGTGAACAGACACCGGAAGAATATACGGAGTTTGTAAAGCGGGAGTATGGAACTGGTGGAAAAGGTTTTGAAATCAATGGCATGGAATATTCTGTCTGGTTTGACGAAACGGGATTGCAGATTGCAGTAGGGCATACCGTTACCGATCAGATTCTGGATAAAGCGTTTTTATCCTGGGAAGATGTGAGTGGACGTATCCATCAGCTTTTGAAACAGGGCGAATATGCACCGCAGTCGGTACTGGATGTTGCAAGGGAAAATGCAGTAAAGGAACATGCACAGTCACTTGCCTATATGAAAGCAGACATGGCAGAGGGTGTGGCAGAACTTGTTTTTGATGAAGAAGATTTACCATATCTTCGCAGTATTTATCCGGAAATAACAGATTATCTGGAAGAGAAACTGACAGATCCGCAGTGGTTGACAGATCTGAATGAGCGTCTGGAAGGACTGGCAATGGCTTATGAGGAAGATAAAAGTATTATGCGGTTCCGCACCTATAATCCGGTCAGAATATCCGGTCAGTTTCAGAAATTTGCTGCAGAAGTAATTCCATACAGTGCAAGAGATGAATTCGCATGGCAGGAACATAAGGTGTTTATTACCCAAGATGAAATAGATGCTTTTCTTGCCGGTGGAGGTCCGTATTCGGATGGAAGGCTTTATACCTATTCTTTTTATCTTCTGAATGAAGATGATAAGGCAAGGACAGATTTTATCAAGGAAAAATATGGGATAGGCGGTCAGAGCCATGCTTTATGTGGGGCAGATAATTCACATGCAGATTATGACGGGAAAGGGTTGAAGCTGGAGAGAGGGGACTATGGGAATCCAGATACTTCGGTGTTGCTGCCCTGGGCAAAAGTGGCAAAAAGAATCGGCTACCTGATTGATAACCAGCAGTTCTTACGTTCCGCAGATTATTCCCGTATGCCGGAATATGAGAGGGAACGGATTGCAGGAAAAGTGATCAGCTTTTATGCAAGACTGCCAGAAGAAATCGAGCGTCCGTTTAAGCAGGATTTCTTTAATGAAGAAGCAAGAAAAGAACTTCCTGTTATGCTGAATGATTCGGAGCAGTCGCAGAAATTATTACAGGCGATGGATGATGCTCTGGCGATGCTGCCATTGGATTTTGAATCAGTAAATGAAACTTATGAGAAGAAATTACAGCTTTTGACGGAAGTACATCAGTATGTAGAGGGCAGCTATACGATTTTTCCGGCACAGGAAGTACCAGATCAGGCAGATGGCTTAAATGGATATCAGATGTCTTTATTTGATATTGTGAGTGCTTCCGAACCAGAAGAAGATATAGAAGATGCGGAACCGGAGCAAATTATCAGTGAACCAGAAGCAGAACCGGAAATAAAAACAGAGGAAGAAACAGGACCGGAAGATATAAAAGAACAGATTGTAGAGCAGGAACCTCATAATTTTCATATTACGGACGATGACCTTGGCTCTGGCGGTCCAAAAGCAAAGTTTAAAGCAAATATGGAAGCTATCCGGCTGCTGAAAGAACTGGAACAGGATCAGAGATTAGCAACACCGGAAGAACAGGAAGTGTTGTCAAGATATGTTGGATGGGGCGGCATTCCCCAGGCTTTCGAGGAAAGAAACAGTGCATGGGAAGAGGAATATACGCAGTTAAAAGGAATCCTCACACCAGAAGAATACAGTGCAGCAAGGGCATCAACGCTGAACGCCTTTTATACTTCTCCGACAGTTATTAAAGCAATGTATGAAGCTCTTGGAAATATGGGACTGAAACAGGGAAATATCCTGGAACCGTCCTGTGGAGTAGGAAACTTTATGGGACTTTTACCGGAAAGCATGAGTGCTGCAAATATGTATGGTGTGGAGCTTGATCCGGTTTCCGGGCAGATTGCAAAACAACTTTACCAGAAAAACAGGATTGCAGTACAGGGATTTGAGGAAACCAGTTACCCAGACAGCTTTTTTGTACTGTGTAATCGGAAATGTACCGTTTGGGGCATATCAGGTCAGTGACCGCAAGTATGACAGATACCATTTTATGATCCATGATTATTTTATTGCAAAATCCTTAGACCTGGTACGTCCGGGCGGAGTGGTGGCAGTTGTCACATCAAGCGGTACGATGGATAAACAGAATCCGGAAGTCCGACAGTATTTTGCAAACCGGGCAGACCTGCTGGGGGCAATCCGTTTACCGAACAATGCTTTCCAGAGAAACGCCAATGCCAGTGTGGTTGCGGATATTCTGTTTTTTCAAAAAAGGAACAGGGCTGCAATCACAGAGCCAGACTGGGTACAGTTAAAAACTACACCGGAAGGCTATATGGTCAATTCCTATTTTGCCGACCACCCGGAAATGGTACTTGGGGAGTTCACAACAGAAAGTACCCAGTACGGAAAACAGGAAGTGACGGTAAAGGCAAAAGAGGGAGCAGATCTGGCAGAGCAGTTAAAAAAAGCAGTAAAGCATATCCAGGGAACTATTACAGAGCAGGAGATTTCGGATACGGAACTGGAAGAACAGGTGGTATCCATACCAGCAGATCCGAACATTAAGAATTTTAGCTTTGCACTTGTCGGAGAGGATATTTATTACAGGGAAAATTCTGTTATGAATAAGATGGAACTTCCCGTTATGACAGGCGAGCGTGTCAGAGGCATGGTTGCCATCCGGGATGCAACAAACAGGCTTCTGGAACGGCAGTTGGAAGAATGCAGTGATGAAGAGGTTGCCAGCTTACAGGCTGAATTGAATCAGGTTTATGACAGCTTTACTGCAAAGTATGGGCTTCTTAGCAGCAATGCGAATAAAAGAGCGTTCAGCATGGACAGCAGCTATTGCCTTTTGACTTCCCTTGAATTTCTGGACGAAAAGGGAGAGTTGAAGCGGAAAGCAGACATATTCACGAAGAGGACGATCCGCAGGGCAGAGCCGGTAACATCGGTAGATACGGCAAGTGAGGCACTGGCGGTATCTATCGGGGAAAAAGCAAAAGTAGATATTCCTTATATGATGGAGCTTACCGGGAAAACAGAGGAAGAGGTCACAGAGGGGCTTACGGGGGTTATTTTCAAGAATCCGCTTACGGATAAATGGGAGCCATCCGACGAGTATCTTTCCGGGAATGTCAGGGAGAAGCTGAACATTGCAAGGCAGTTTGCAGAAAACCATCCGGAATATATGGTCAATGTGCAGGCGCTGGAACGGGTACAGCCGAAAGACCTGGATGCTTCCGAGATTGAAGCAAGGCTTGGTGCAACATGGATTTCCCCGGACTATATTACAGAGTTCATGGCAGAAACATTCCATACACCACGACAGCATATCAATTATGAGCGTATCAAAGTACAGTATGCGGAAGTGACCGGG
>ENA-OQIX01000036-OQIX01000036.1-human-gut-metagenome-genome-assembly--contig:-NODE-36-length-21662-cov-2.752635_pt1 | contig 21662 bp, 22 predicted proteins | sample MGYA00242591_ERZ504756 | MGnify/ENA primary metagenome ERZ504756 (study PRJEB26092, sample SAMD00036369) | human gut metagenome | host: Homo sapiens | study: EMG produced TPA metagenomics assembly of...
AGTCGCCGCTCAACGGCTCGCTGCACCGGTTCTCCGCCGAAATCTCCATGGGCATCCAGCACAAGATCGGCGCCGACATCATGTTCGCTTTCGACGAGCTGACCACGCTGATGAACACCCGCGGCTACCAGGAACGTTCCGTGGAACGCACCTACCGCTGGGCGCAACGTTGCGTGGCCGAGCACAAGCGGCTTACCGAGGAACGTCTCGGCAAGCCGTATCAGGCGCTCTACGGCGTAGTGCAGGGCGCGAATTACGAGGATCTGCGCAGGCATGCCGCCGAACAGATCGCTTCGCTCGATTTCGACGGCGTCGGCATCGGCGGCGCGATCGAGAAGCGCATCATCGGCGACACCTGCGCCTGGATCTGTGATGCGATGCCGGAAAGCCGACCGCGCCACGTGCTCGGCATCGCCGCAGTCGACGACATCTTCGCCTGCGTGGAGAACGGCGGCGACACCTTCGACTGCGTGGCCCCGCCGCGTTGTCGGCCGCAATAGGTGCGATCTTCTACGCGCCACGGCCGCTACAACATCAAGCGCGCGCAGTTCAAGCACGATTTCGGTCCGCTTGAGGAGGACTGCGACTGCTACACCTGCACGCACTATTCGCGCGCATACGTGGACCACGCGCTGCGCGCCCGCGAATTCAATGGTTTCACGCTGGCGACGATCCACAACGAGCACTTCTTCGTGAAGCTGCTCGACGATATCCGAGCATCGATCGACGGCGGCTATTTCAACGAATTCCGCGACGAGACACTCGCCAAGTTCTACGAGAACGGTTCGAAGGGCTGAGTGTGAACCAACGCGACGCCGCCGCTGATTCATCAGACGTTCCTTCCAGCTCGTACCCATAAACCATGCATAGACCATGCCAGCCCCACGTGCGGACCGCGCGTCCCGTGCACCTCACGCATACCCCACGGATGTCCGATTCGGGAGAATCGGACACGTAAAGCGCATTCCGCGCTGATGATCTCCAATAAATGGAAGGTGCTGATCCTGCGTGATCTGTTGGACGGCACCAAACGATTCAGCGAATTGCGCCGTTCGGTCGGCAGTGTGTCGCAGAAGGTGCTGACGGCGAATCTGCGTCAGATGGAGCGCGATGGATTGGTGCATCGCGAGGTGTATCCGGAAGTGCCGCCGCGCGTGGAGTATTCGCTGACGGAAACCGGGCGGACGCTGCAACCGATTATCGAGGCGATGAAGGACTGGGGCACGCAGTACAAGGCTGAACATGCCGCCTAATCCGGCCTCTTCACTCCCATTTGCCAATCGCGACACGCCGATTTGTTACTTAGGATGAAGCGGTGTAAATTTGTCGATTGTCTGCGAGCGTGGCGGAATGGTAGACGCGCTGTCTTCAGGTGGCAGTGAGTGTATGCTCGTGGGGGTTCAACTCCCCCCGCTCGCACGGGCCGAAAAGGGCTGGAATCCAACGATTCCAGCCCTTTTGCTTTATCCAAAACGTATGAAATGTGACAAAAAAAGTACTAAAAATGCGCCGAAAGCCCAGCTATCTCAGCAGAAACAGACAAACGGACATCCAAACCCAAAACCAGCACCACAAATGTCCGATTCTCCAGAAAACACAATCCGAATAACCAATTCGGCAGAATCGAACACATAGCCACCCAAAACCACACTTCACGTGACCGGTTGGAAAAACAGATACGTAACGCATTGCAGACCAATCCCATGCGTCCGATTCTGAAGAAAAACGAAATTCGCCGTACGACTTTTCCGCGCACGCAATCGCAAGCATTTCCCGGTATTTCACTGTGAGCATAACCGCGGAATGAGCAGGACACGGAAGAGTTGGGTGAAGTGAAAGGTCAAGGTCAGGAGCCCGGGAGGGTTCCGGATGCGGCAACGAACCCGGTCGCCGATCTCGCTGGATGGTGACGCCGCAGCGATAATCGCACGGCCGGCTGCCAAGCCGCATTACTCCGCGCACAGAACGCGCATTTGCTTAAGGAGTACCGATTATGGCAATGTTTCCGGCTTTGATGAATGACACGATGTTCTCCGATCTGTTCGACGATCCGTTCTTCGAGGGTTGGCGCAACATGGACCGCGCAGCCGCATGCGATTCGAACATGTCCGCAGGCATGATGAGCACCGATGTGCGTGAGACCGACAAGGGCTACATGGTCGACATCGACATGCCTGGCTTCAAGAAGGACGACATTTCGCTGGACCTGCAGAACGGCTATCTGACCGTTTCCGCGCATCGCAACAGCTCGCACGAGGACAAGGACGACAACGGCCGCTGGCTGCGTCGCGAACGCTACGCCGGCTCTTGCTCTCGTAGCTTCTACGTTGGCGAGGACGTGAAGGATTCCGACATTCACGCCAGCTACAAGGACGGCACCCTGTGCCTGGAAATGCCGAAGCCCGAAGCGCAGCAGCAGGTTGAGACCAAGCATCAGATTGCGATTGAAGGCTGATTTTCCAGCTGCCGTACGTCATATTCGCACGTCGTAAGTCACGGTAATCGCTAAGCAAAGCGAAGCCGGACGCCCGTAAGTGGATGTCCGGCTTTTTGTTTGTCCGCACGCCGCCGCCCGAAAAGCAACGCCCGTCACGGCACTTAACGCACCAAAAACACCATGATGAGAATCATCACGAATCCAACCAAATCGGTCGGTTCGAACACCGCGTCCGTCCATGCCACCGCGGAAATCGTGGCCATGACCGGTTCGCTGGTGCCGAGCATGGTGGCGCGCATCGAGCCCACGCGCACCACGCCGGCCATGTACAGCCAGAACGCGCCGAATGTGCCGCCGATCACGGTGAACGCCATCAGCTCCACACCCAGCCAATCCAACTGCGGCGCCGTAGCCCACGGCCGCACGAACGGCAGCAGCACAAGCCCGGAAATCAGGAACGCGATGCCGTTGACGGTGAAGTTGCCCCAACGTTCGATGAGCTTGACCGGAAGAAACACCATGGCCGCCGTGGACGCCGCATTGATAGCGCCCCAAATCAGGCCGACCAACGGCAGTTTCAGCGTGGTGAAGTCGCCGCCGGTCGCAATCAGCACGGTTCCCGCGAAGGCGAGCGCCACGCCGATGCCTTCCCGTACGCCGGGCAGTCGCCGCCCGCGCAGGCATACGACCTCCAAGACGAACAGCAGGTTCAGGCTTTGCAGCACTGTCGCGGTGCCGGAGTTGGTCCAGTTGATCGATTCGAGGTAGGCGACCTGCACCAGCAGCACGCATATGATGGCGGTGGCCAGCAGCCGCGGATATGATTTGCGATCGCGTAGCGCGCCGGTAAGCAGTTTCGGCGTCATGATGGCCGAGCAGGTGAGGAAAAGCACGCCGGCTGCCAGTTCGCGCACGCATGCGATCCACAGCGGCGAGGCATGATACGCGCCCATGAGGATTTTGGAGACGGTGGCGTTGACGCCCCACAGCACGCCGCCGCACAAGGTCATTGCGATGCCGATGACCAGGTCTTTCGGCGTGCGTTCGAACGTTTTTTCCGTCCACTGCGGCTCCTTCCCCTTCACTGTTCGCTCATCGCACACCGTACACGCCGCATGTGTCTTGCAGTGGCAGCCGCTCACAGACTGTCCGCGGGCGCGCTGAGGAAGTCGAGAATCTTGTTCACATACGGTCCGACACCGTGTTCGGCATGGGAGAAGATCTCGTGCAACGCTTGCCGTACCGTATTTTTCGATTGATCCGCCGCTTCGCGCACGCGTTCCACGAAATCGTCCTGCGGACCGTTCAGGACCCAGACGTCACGGCCCGCTTGGAACAGCAGCGTCGGAGTTTCGATCGCACCGCACATGTCCGGTTTGAGTACGGCTCGAGACAATGCCATCGCCTGATGCGCCCATTCGAAGGTGGCCGCGTTGGTCTGGCATGCCACGTCGTCGACGCGCTGCTTGTGGAACCAGCGAACGCGCGCCTCGGACGCGCCCTTATGCTCGTCGAGATCGAGTTCGGGGGAAAAATCGGTGTGACCGAATACGCGCGCTTTGCCGAATCCCAAGCCGCACAACGCGCCTGTAGCGATGCGTGCGATCCATGTCGGCATACCGACGACGGGGGCGATCATGGGTGCGGACAGCACGGCCTTGTCGAACAGGCTCGGATAGTGTTCCATCACGGCCGCGCCGATGCCGCCGCCCATCGAATGGCAGTACAGGTTCAGCGGTTCGCCGCACGCGTATTCGACGGCCCACAGTGTCGGCGAAGGCTGCGAAATCGGCCACGTACCGACGCCAATCGTCGATCCACACCAGGCTGGGATTGCTCACGTCATGCACGGAATGACCGTGCCCGCGATGCTCGAGGATGCATACGGAATAGCCGGCCAGCAGGAAATACCATGCCATCTCGCTGTATTTTCGCGCGAATTCGGTGAATCCATGCGAAATGACGATCGCACCGCGGAACACGCCCGAAGCGCCGTCCTCACGCAGCGCATCGAATTTGCCGCGTCGTAACAGCAATAGTGCAACCGGCCGGGTTCGTCCAGTTTGGGCAGCGCGTCGCCGTTCCAGTCGACGGTGGCTGGATCCATCCATCCTTCCGTCATGCAGGCGTCCAGCGCGGGCAGCACCTTGCTTTCCATTTCGGCGTCGTAATGAGCCTCGTCGATAAGCGTGAAAGTCATATTCCCATCATAAGGATTCCCATATGACGGACACCCTCGTGGATACCGCGTCGGATGTCACGGCAAGCGTCGAGGTCGATCCAACAATCGTTGCCGTTAACCCGGCCATGGCCGCGTGTATCGCGTCAATGGCGTGCGGGAACGGTAGGAACGGATAGCGGATTGGGAAGAATTCCAGCAACATCCGCATCGGGATTGCAGACCGGGTATCTGGCTATCCGACCCACGTGCACGGCACCTCCTCAGTTACCGGAATCGCGGAACATTCGCGCGCAGAACAGCTTGGAACCATATCCCCGTACAATGGCAGCATGAGAATCGCATCACTGCTTATGACACTTACCATGCTGATCGCCGGAGCTCCGGCAACGACCGCGTACGCCGCCGATGACACGACGCCATCCGACGTGTACGTCATCGACTGCCCTCCACTGTTGCAGTGGCTGTGCGGGAAGTAATGAGCGCTCAGTACACGTCTGGCCTGGTGCCCAAAATCCATCGCATCGCGCTGGTCGACAATGATCCGCGCGCGTTGGAATCATTGAGCTATCTCATCGAAGCCAAGGTACCCACCGCCTACGTGGTGTGGACGGCCACATCCGGCAATGAAGCAATCGAACGGTGCCAGGAGACTGGCAACAATCTCAGTTTGCTTATTCTCGACATGTCCATGGAAGGATTGCAGGGGCCAGCCACATGCCGTCGTATCCGTCTGGTGGACAGGCATCTGCCAATCCTCGGCGTCACCAGCTTCTCCATCAGAAGCTACCGCGACAAGCTGATGGAGGCCGGAGCGCAAGGGCTCATCAGCAAAGAGGACTCAGACCAGCTGGCCCAAGCCATCGAACGACTCTGCGGCGGCAGTGTGATGGAAGGCTTCGAATCCCCCGCCTTGGCCAATCTGCGCATCAGCCGTGAGGACGAGACCTCACCGCAGCTCACTGTGCGCGAGGAGCAAATCATCTCCCTGTGCGCGGACGGTCTGTTGGATAGGGAGATTGCCGAGCAACTGGACATTTCTGAAAGCACTGTCCGCAAGCATATGCAAAGCATCCTCAAAAAGCTCAACTGCAAGACGGCCCGTCAAGCGGTGGCATTGTGGGTGAGGTCCCATGCTGTCTGAACTCGGCGCGAGATTCCGTTCCTGGCGCATACGCATGCGCACTGACCACCCGAATCTGTGGCATCCGATTCGCACGGGTCTTATGATCATCACCACATGCTGGATATTGGCGTGCATGGCGTACACTCCACCGCGCACCCCACTCATGCTGGCTTGGGACATCGTGGCGATAGTGCTGCTACTGCTTTCCACGTTGTTCCCGAAGTCCGCGTCGGCATTGTTCCTGATGATTGCCGAATTCGGCTCATACTGCATACCCGGAACCAACGCCAACTCGTTGCCGGGCATCCTGTACGCGCTGGGTCTGCTGTCGTTCGAAACCAGCAATCTCGTCGCGTTGCTGCTGTTCGCGTTCTTCACGCTGGATGAGCTGTTCAATGCTCTTGTGCGCAATCAGACCAACACCAACCCCGTGTCCATCATCGCCATGCTGGGCATGGTGGCCCTGTTCGGCTGCGCATTGCGTTGGAATGAAACAACCACGAACAGCCGTATGGAGGCCGAGCAGACCAAGGCAAGACTGCGGGAGATGGAAAGCCGCAACCGCATTGCCGAAGCCATCCATGACGCCGTGACCGGAGACCTGTCCGCGGCGGTGTTCGTGGCGCAACGGCACGCCGGCGCGGATATCAACACAAACGAATCGGACGCCAAGGATTGGAACCAAATCAATGACTATGTCCGTTCCGCTTTGACCAATGTGCACCGCGTCATCGATGAATTGGATATGGATGTCACATCGCTCGACGAGGACGATGATGGCAGAGCCCTCGCCGACCTGCTCGACACCACCATGAATAACGGCGATCGGCGTCTGCGCACGCTTGGATTCGACATCACCTCCGTCAACCATGTGGCAGGCGGCAAACCAAGCGCTTCACCAACCATGGCCAAACTCGCCAACGATCTGCTCCGGGAGATTTACGCCAACATCGCACGGCATGCCCAACCTGGCAGCAAAGTCGACCTGTCGGTGATGCTCAAGCCGAACGCCATTGAAATCACGCAAATCAATCTCACGCAAACCAAGCAGAACGGCGGCTCGCTCTCGGGAGGCCATGGCCTCGCATACTTCGGCAAGCAGCTTGAATCATATGGCGGCACGCTCACCACAACGCTTCATGATGGCGATTGGACGCTATTCGCCTATCTGCCGATGCCGATGCCCGACACCGCTCCCGCAGTCACCGAACGGTTCCAAGCGTGATGACATCCCGTATAGGGGGACTACACAAATGTGGTACCCCCTGACTTGCAAGGGTGTCTGGCACCGTTTTATCTTCCCTACTGAGAAGGGCATGCGTTTCCTTGTGGTCCCGCGGATACTTGGCAATCCACGGTCTCGCAGGGAAACGCGTTTTTATTTTGTAAAGGCTGGCGACCGCAATCGACGCGGCCGCCAGCACCGCATGCTCGCTCAACGCAACGCGTCGGCAAGGAAATCGCGTTGCAGCAGCAATAGATTGCGCGCCACCGTCTCGTCGTTGGTCATGTGCGTGATGCCGTTGAGCGGCAGGAACGTGTGCTTGCGTCCCGCGGCCATCAACGCCTGGCTCAAGCGCAGACTGTTGGCGATCGTCACGTTGTCGTCGGCGAAACCATGGATGAGCATGAGCGGACGGCTGAGCTTCGGCGCGTCCGCGATGATGCTGTTGCGCTCGTATGTGGTCGGATCGAGTCCCAGATACCGCTCAGTGTAATGCGTGTCGTACAGCGTCCAGTCGGTCGGCGGAGCGCCCGCGCAGGCCGCGGCGAACGTGTCGGGCGCGTCCAGCACGGCGAGCGCGGACAGGAAGCCGCCGTACGACCAGCCGATCATCGCCACCTTGTCCAGGTCGGGTTTCGGCATGGAGACGCCGGTTTCGGCGGCGAGCGAGGCGATCGCGTCCGGCAGCGCATGCACGGCGTCGACTTGGTCCTCAAGCGTCACGGCTTTCATGTTTTCGTAGATCGCGCGATCCCACTTCGGTCCGCGGCCGGTGGTGCCGCGACCGTCGGCGGTGACCACGATGTAGCCTTGGTCGGCCCACCACTGCGCGTCCCAGTAGAACGATTGGCTTTCCACGACCTGCTGGAATCCTAGGACCGCCGTATGGCTTCATGAGCACCGGCAAGGTGTCGTCATGGGCGTGGCCGCTGGCTTCGGACGGCAGGATGATCGCCGTGTACAGCTTGCGCTCGCCGATGCGGGCGAATCGCACGTTCGGCGTGAAGCCGGGGGTTTCGGCATGGTTTTCGATCGGCGCGACCACCATCGACATCACTTCCGCGCCGTCGGCATTTCCGTCGGCATCGGCGGCATCAGCGGCAGCGCCGTCGGCACGCACGTTCATGCAATGCTGCATCTGCGACCGCGCGTCGTCCATGCCGCGCCCGGTCACCACGCAACCGTCGCCGGAACGGGACATCGTCCATTGGCCGGGCGTGCAGGTGAGCGGCTCCCAATCGCCGTCGAAATGGATCGAGACCACGTCGAAGCTGCGCGCGTCATGCTCGTCCGCGTTGGATTGCCACAGGAACGGCAGTTCGTCCGCGGGCAGCAGTTCCGGCGTGCGCTGCACCACGCACAGCACGTCGTCGTCGGTCACGTCGAGCACTTCGCGCACCTGCAGTCCGGCCGGCGTGAAGGACGTGCCGTCCACGGTGAGACGGTTCGTGTCCGGCGTCCAATGTCGTTCATCGCGCAGATCAGTCGGCCGTCAGGCGTGTATGCGGGGTGCCTGCGATCAGGTCGAGCCAATGGTCGTTGTGGTGTTCCTCGAGCACGCGCGTGGTGCCGGGCTCTTTGCCGGGAGCGTATTCGGGGATGGCGATGGAGAAGGTCTCCACTTCGTCGCCGTCCTCGTCGGTGAAACCGTTTTCCGGCGTGCTCATAGTCGCAATCGGGTCGCCCACGCGCACTGCGAGCACCTGGTCGTGCTGCTGGAGCCTGTCCTGCACGAGCAGCAGCGGCTCATGGCCCGCCGTCCAGCTGACGGCCGCGAGATATTCGTACGATTCACGGTCCCATTCCACGCGGTGCGCGATGCCGCCGTAATAGCAGCCGTCCGCATCGTAACCGAGTTCCAGCAGGGTGAGGTGCACGTCGGCATTCGCCGTCATCGCCTGCGGATAGCGGCGTCCCTGCGCGGGTTTCGTCGGGTCGGCAGGGTCGGCGATGTACCAAGTCCGCTCATGGGAGGCATCGAAGGTTTCGAACAGCACGTATTTGGAGTCGGGCGACCACCAGAAGCCGTCGTAGCGGTCCATTTCCTCGCCCGCGGCGAATTCGGCGAGGCCGATCTTCCATTCGCCGGCCGGGGCGCCATCCGTTCCGTCCGACGTTTCGTCGGATGGTTCGTCAATTGTTCCGTCGATTTGCGGGACGGAAGCCACCACGGACACCGCGTCGCCGTCGTCCGTGTTTTCAGCAAGATCGACGTCCACCAGATACGTGCCGGTCGTGTACATGATGTGCCGTCCGTCGGGACTGATGCGCGGGTTCAGCACCGGCTTGAATTCCGGTTCGTCGATGGCGATGCCGCGCGTCACGCCGGCCGCGATATCCGTCAGGAACAGCTGGCCGTTGATGGTGAACGCCACGCGGTTGCCGGCCGCATCGACCGAATAGCCGACGATACCGGAACCACCTTCACGCGCACGTTCGCGGCGCGCCTTTTCCTCAGCCGGCACATCCTCGGCGTCGGCGTCAGCCAGCAGCGTACGCGGATCGGCAAGCAGAATCTCGTCGGTATCGCCATCGCTGCCGATCACGCTCATCCACAGGGAGGTGACGGTGTCCTCCGGACCGTCCGAACGCAGGAACAGCGCACGCGAACCGTCGCCGATCGCGCGGGCGGAACGTGGCGCGCCGCAGGTGAATCGCAAGGTACGGGCCTTCAGCCCAGGAAACTCATCAATCGCATCATTCATACCTTCCAATCTACCGACCGTCACGCACCACTCGCCGCCAATACCCCGGACGCAACCCCCTTCACATGAAATTTTTGCAAGCAAGTAGCCTTCGAATTGGCGCTCGGCAGGCTACAGCGTAGGATAGTCAAGGACAGAAAGGGACAAGTATGAGTGTTCTCGACCGATTTGAGAAGAGCGTGGAAGGCGCCGTCAACGGGGTTTTCGCGAAGTTCGGGTCTAAAGACCTGAAGCCCGTCGACCTTTCCAGCGCTCTGGAACGCGAGATCGACAAAGAAGCCATGCCCGTCACGCGCGATCGCACCGTAGCCCCGAACGAGTACCGTTTCAAGCTCAGCACTCCGGATTTCAACAACATCGTCGAGTGGGGCGCCGAAACGCTCGCCAATGAACTTGCCGACAACCTCACCCAGTATGCGAAGAGCCAGAACTACGCGTTCGTCGGCCCGGTCGTGGTGATCTTCGAAGAGGATCTTGAACTTTCCAAGGGCGATTACCGGCTTTCCAGCGAATCCGTGCAGGGCAACACCGTGCCGGTCACGACCGACGCGCAGACCGAGGATTGCCCGATGCTGGAGATCGGCGAGCACCAGTATCTGCTCACCGAGGAAAAGACCATCATCGGCCGTGGTTCTGATTGCGACATCGTCATCGACGACCCCGGCATCTCCCGTCGTCACATGGAGATCGACGTCACCGACAACGGCAACACCGTCATCGCCCGCGACCTGAACTCCACCAACGGCATGTACGTCGAAGGCCATCATGTTGAGGCGGCAACGCTGCTCGACGGCAACACGATCACCATCGGCCGAACCCGCATCCTGTACTGGGCCTCCTCGCAGGAGCAGGAGTAATCAGCCCCAACCCGGAGAGCCGCCTTTTATGCTCACTGAATTAACGTTTGCGATCCTCAAGTACGGGTTTCTCGTACTGCTTTGGATCTTCGTGGCCTGTACGGTACGTTCGCTGTACAGGGATATCGAAACGCTCAGCCCGCGCAAGTCGCGGGCTCATCGTCGTAAGGAGCGTGCCGCGCGCAAGGCCGTCGAATCGCCTGCGCCCGTAGCCGCCGCAGCCCCTTCGGCAAGCGCCGCAACCAATGCCAAACCAACTCTGCTGGTCATTATCGATGGCCCCCTTGCCGGCAGTTCCGTCCCTCTGGCCGGCAACACCATCACACTTGGCCGTTCCGCTTCGAACACCGTGGTGCTGGATGATGAATTCGTTTCCTCCCACCATGCGCGCGTCTACACCGATCCCGCCACCGACCGTTGGGCCATCGAGGATCTGGGATCCACCAACGGCACCGTCGTCAATCATCAGCGTCTGAACGCGCCGATGATTCTTGGCGCGCGCGTGCCTGTGCGCATCGGTGCGACCACCTTCGAATTGAGGTGACGTTTTTGCCGACTTCCACCGCTTCGCAACAATTGTTCATGTATTCCACCGTCGTCTCCGACGTGGGCACCGTGCGTTCCAACAACCAGGATTCCGCGTTCGCCGGCGAGCATCTCATCGCCATCTGCGACGGCATGGGCGGGCATGCCGGCGGCGACACCGCCTCCACCATCGCCATCCGGTCGCTGGCGCATATCGAACAGGACAATGTTGACGGCGACGTGCAGGTCGTCTCCCATATGATGGCGACTTCCGTCATGGCCGCGCACGACGCGATCGTCGGCAAAGCCAAACGTGAGCGTCGTCTTGCCGGCATGGGCACCACCGTCACGTCCGTGGCGCTGGTCGCCGGCTGCTGGGTATTGGCGCATATCGGCGATTCCCGCGCGTATCTGCTGCACGACGGCCATCTGGTCCGCATGACCAGCGACCACAGCTACGTGCAGCATCTCATCGACACCGGCCGTATCAGCGAGGCCGAGGCGCGCAACCATCCGCAACGCAATGTGGTGATGCGCGTGCTGGGCGATTTCGACATCGATTCGCGCCCTGACATCGCCATCCGCAAGGCGCATCCGGGCGACCGTTGGCTGCTGTGCTCCGACGGCCTGTGCGGCGTGCTGGAAGATTCCACGCTTGAAGAAGTGCTGTCCACCTGCGCCGATCAGGAGGAGTGCGCGCAGCGGCTCGTATCGATGGCGTTGCGTGCGGGCAGCACCGACAACGTCACCGCGGTGATCGCCGACGCGACGCTCGCGCTCGACGCGGACGCGTTCGACCTGCCGCATCAGACGCCGCTGGTCGGCGGCGCGGCCAGCGCAAGCTTGGAAACCATCGCGGACATCGTCAACGAACCGGTCGCTTCCGCCCCGCCTCTGCGCGAAGGCAAACAGTCGCCGGCAGCGCGTGCCGCGGCCCTGCGCAGCGGCAAGGATCCCAACGAGGAGCCGAAACAGCCGGAACAGCGCGTCGCGCAGCCGTCGTCGGTCCGCGAAGACAATGGCGACCGTGTCAATACCGATACCGGGGAAATTCCGATTGTGCAGAAGCGCAACGGGCGTATTTCCGCCGATCCGAACGATCCGGAAGTCGCCAAGGCGATTCGCAACGAACATATCGAGGAACGTAAGACGAAACGGTCGCGCAAATTCCGCAACCGCATCATCACCATACTCATCATCATTCTGGTGCTGCTTGGCGTTGCCGGCGTGGGCGTGGGCACCTACCGTTGGAGCCAAACCAAGTACTACATCGGCGACAACAACGGCAAAGTGGCGATTTTCCAAGGCGTGCCAACGAGCATCTTCGGTGCCAAACTGTCACATGCCGTCACCGACACCAATATGAAGACCAGCGATCTGCCGCCAAGCTGGCGCGAACAGCTTGACCAGGGCATCTCCTTCGACACGTACGGCGAAGCGAAAAGCCATACCCGTCTGATCAAAAAGCAGCTGAACGATGCGAAGCGCAAGCAAGAGGCGAGGCAGCAGGAGAAGGCCGAAGCCGAGCAGAAGGCGAAGGACGAAGCAGCCGCCAAGCAGAAGCAGCAGGACGAAGCGGCGAAAAAGGCCGCCGATCAGGCCGCGCAGACCAACAAGTCGGGCGGTGACAAGTCATGATCGCAACACGCTTGAGACAGCTTGGCATGCTGCTGTTCAGCATGCTGCTGTGCACGGTGGCGTTCTTCCAGATGTTTGAACGCACCACGAACGGCTTCCCGCAAAACTATGTGTGGATGCTCGCGTTCGTAAGCGCGCTGTTCCTGACCGCCTGGGGTCTGCTGCTGCGATTCCAGCCGCACGCCGACCAATCGGTCATGTGCTGCGTGCTGGTATTGACGGGCATCGGCGTCACGATGATCGCACGCCTCGACCAAGACACCAAAACCACAGTGGCGTTCCGACAGTTGCTTTGGTTGGCGATCGCACTGGTGTTTGCCAACCTGCTGGTGGTGTTCATGAGGGATTACCGCGTATTGCGGCGATTCTCGTACGTCAGCATGGTGATCGGCATCGTGCTGTTGCTGTCGCCAATGCTGCCGGTGGTCGGTTCCGAACAGTACGGCGCACGCATCTGGGTGAAGATTCCCGGCTTGGGATCGTTCCAGCCGAGCGAATTCGCCAAACTGTTCCTGGCGTTCTTCTTCGCTTCGTATCTGTTCGACCATCGCGACCAGCTTGCCGTCGGCGGAAAGAAGATTCTCGGCATCCAACTGCCACGCATCAAGGATATGGGACCGATCATCGTGGTGTGGATCGTCTCCATGGGCGTTCTGGTCCTGCAGCATGATCTGGGCACGTCACTGATGTTCTTCGCCATGTTCGTGTCCATGCTGTACGTGGCCACCGGGCGTAAAAGCTGGATCGTCATCGGATTCATCGCCTTCGCCGCCGGCGCGGTGGCGGCGGCAAGCATCTTCAGCCACGTCGGCTCGCGTGTGGACGCCTGGCTCCACCCGTTCTCCGCGGCTCAATACAACAAGGAATTCGGCGGCTCATACCAGCTCGTCACCGGCATTTTCGGCTTGGCTTCCGGTGGCCTGATGGGCACCGGCCTCGGTCAGGGCCACCCGTCGATCACCCCGATCGCCAATTCCGACTACATTTACGCAGCGTTGGGCGAAGAGCTGGGATTGACCGGCCTGATGGCCATTCTCATGCTGTATCTACTGATCATCGCAGCCGGTATGATCACCGCGATGAAAATCAAGGACGGCTTCGGCAAGCTGCTTGCGTCCGGCTTGGTGTTCACCATGGCCTTCCAGGTGTTCACCGTGGTCGGCGGTATCACGCTGGTCATTCCGCTGACCGGTCTGACGCTTCCCTACATGGCGGCCGGCGGTTCGTCGCTGATCGCAAACTACATGCTGGCCGCGCTGCTGATCGTCATCTCCAATTCCGCGAACAGGCCGGAATCCGAGATCGACAGCGACACATTCCAGCAGAAAGCCGTCAGGGTGTTGCGCGAACGCGAGCGGAACCGTCGTACCGAAATCGCCGGCAATACGCGTTCGGGTGCGGCGAAGGCTTCGGCCATCCCGGCCGTGCCGGCAAGCCATGCGGGCGCAGCCGGGCAAACAGGTCATGTCGTTCCCGCCAATCGAACCAGCCAAGCCGGCCAGACCGATCAATCCAATCCGACGATTCCGATAACCGGAGTCCTGCCGACGATCGACCAGCAAGGAGCATCGCATGAATAAGTCGCTCCGCCAGCTGTTCACCATCGTGGTGGCCTTGTTCGTCATTCTGGGCATGTCCACCACCATCATCATGGCCATCCGAGCCAACCAGCTCACCAACGACGCACGTAACGTCCGCGCGCTGTACCACGAATACGGCGCACCGCGCGGGTCCATTCTCGCCGCGGACGGATCGGTCATCGCAAAATCCGATCCTTCCAACGATTCGTTCTCGTACCAGCGTTCCTATTCCGCCGGCGAACTGTATGCGCCAGTCACCGGATTCTTCTCCATCAGCCAGCGTGGCTGGAGCGGCGTCGAAGCGTCCCGCAGCTCGCTGCTGTCGGGCCAGTCGGAGCAGCTGCTCTGGCAGCGGTTCAAGTCGCTGTTCACCGGGCAGGAGAACAAGGGCGCCAATATCGAAACGTCCATCGATCCGAAGATTCAGCAGGCCGCATACAACAGCCTCGGCAGCACGGATGGCGCCGCAGTGGCCATCGAGCCGAAAACCGGCCGTATCCTCGCCATGGTCAGCACGCCCAGCTACGACCCGAACCAGCTGGCCAGCCATGACATGAGCCAGGCGAACAGCAACTACGGCGTGCTGTCCCAGGACGCCACCAATCCGATGCTCAACCGAGCCACTTCGCAGCTGTATCCTCCGGGATCCACGTTCAAAACGGTGGTGGCCGCCGCGGCTTTGGAAACCGGCCAATACCAGCCGGATACGCAGATTCCGGCAGGAGCAAGCTACACGCTCCCCGGCACCGTCACGCAACTGACCAACGCCGTACCGCAGGCCGACGGCGCTGACGGTAAGATCTCCATGGAGGACGCGCTGGCGTATTCGTCGAACACCGCGTTCGCCCAGTTGGGCGTGTCGTTGGGCGACAACGCCGTCTCGTCCATGGCCAAGAAACTTGGTTTTGACAGCCCGATTACCGTGGACGGTTCCGATTACACCGGAACCCCGTGGGTGTCGGTCACGTCGAAGTTCCCCACCGACATCAACGACGACAAGCTCGCATTGGCGTCGATCGGCCAGGGAGACACCGTGGTGACCCCGTTGCAGAACGCTATGGTGGCCGCCGCCATAGCCAATGATGGCAAGCTTATGCAGCCCACGCTGGTCGACCGCGTGCGTTCCGCCGACTTGTCGGTCATTTCGCAGACCAAGCCCACGGTCATGTCCCATGCGTTCAGTGCGGATACGGCCAACAAGCTCACCCAAATGATGGAGGCCGTGGTCACCAAGGAGAACACGAATCTGGCCATCAACGGCGTGCAGGTGGCCGTCAAGACGGGTACCGCGCAGATTGGAAACGGCAATACGTCCATCGACGGCTGGGTGATCGGATTCGCACCGGCGGACGATCCGAAGATCGCGGTGGCGGTCGTGGTGCATAACGTGGACCTGTACGGCTCGTTCGCGGCAGGACCGATTATGAAAGCAATGATGCAGGAGGCGCTGGCAGAATGAAACTGGTTGAAGGACAGCTCATCCACCGACGCTACAGGTTGGATTCCCGCCTGGCCCAAGGTGGTATGGGTGAAGTGTGGAAAGGCTATGACATCCAACTTGGACGTCCGGTGGCCATCAAGGCGCTACGTGGCGATTTGGGCGTCACCCAGGAGGCCAAACTGCTTCGTCTGCGCGCGGAAGCCCATAATTCCGCCAATCTTGCGCATCCGAACATCGCTGCGCTGTTCGAATATTACGAGCATGACGGCATCGGATTCCTCATCATGGAATACGTGCCGAGCAAGTCGCTTGCAGACCTGTACCACGAGCAGAACGGCCCGATGGACCCGATCAAGCTGCTGCCGATCCTCATTCAGACCGCACGCGGCCTGTTCGTCGCGCATTCCCATGGCGTGATCCACCGTGACGTGAAGCCGGCGAACATCATGGTGTCCGATTCCGGCGAGGTGAAGATCACCGACTTCGGCGTCTCCTACTCCACCAACCAGGAGCAGATCACGCAGGACGGCATGGTCGTGGGCACCGCGCAGTACATTTCCCCGGAGCAGGCGCAGGGCAAGCATGCCACGCCGCAATCCGATATCTATTCGCTTGGCGTCGTCGCCTATGAGGGCCTGTGCGGACACCGTCCGTTCACGGCGCCACACCGGTCGACATCGCCGCAGCACATGTCAACAATCCGGTTCCGCCGCTGCCAGACTCCGTCGACGTGCAGCTGCGTGAATTCGTCATGTCGATGCTGTCCAAAGACCCGCTTGACCGTCCGAGGACGCGTTGACGGTGTCGCGCACGTTGTCCCGCATCGAACGCCGTCTGCTCGACCAGCAGACACAATTGGCTGACACGATGGTGGTGCCTACAGGCGGAAGACTTCCGCGACGCGTGGTCAGCAGACCTCATATCTCCTTGAGCACTGATGGGAAGGAACAGGGATGAACATCAACATGCCTACCTCTTTGGCTGGTGGACGTTACCAGCTCGGCCAACTGGTCGGCCGTGGCGGCATGGCCGAAGTGCACGTGGCGCTCGATACGCGCCTTGGGCGTACCGTCGCGGTCAAGATCATGCGCGCCGACTTCGCCAACGACAAGATCTTCCTTGAGCGTTTCCGTCGCGAAGCCCATTCCGTGGCGCAGATGAACAATCCGAATATCGTGAACATCTACGATTCGGGCGAAGAGGTCGTCGCCACGGAAACCGGCCAGACCGAACATCTGCCGTATCTGGTGATGGAATATGTCAAGGGCCAGACTTTGCGCGACATTCTCAAAGTGAATGGCGCTCTGAGCCAGCGCGACGCCGAACAGGTGATGATGGGCGTGCTCAACGCGCTTGAGTATTCGCATCGCATGGGCATCATCCACCGCGACATCAAGCCCGGCAACATCATGATTTCCGAGCAGGGCGTGGTCAAGGTCATGGACTTCGGCATCGCCCGCGCGCTCGACGATTCCGCCGCCACGATGACGCAGTCGCAGGGTGTGGTCGGAACCGCGCAATACCTGTCTCCCGAGCAGGCACGCGGCGAAAGCGTCGACATGCGTTCCGACCTGTATTCCGCAGGTTGCGTGCTGTATGAAATGCTTACCGGAAGGCCGCCGTTTACCGGCGATTCCGCGGTTGCGATCGCCTACCAGCATGTTTCGGAGGTCGCCACTCCCCCAAGTTCGGTCGTTCCCGGCTTGCCGAAGATGTGGGATTCGATTTGCGCGAAGGCGATGGCGAAGGATCGTCAGAACCGTTACGCCACGGCTTCCGAATTCAAGAACGATTTGCTGACGTTCATGAACGGCGGCGTGCCGATGGCGGCCGCGTTCAATCCGTTGACCGATCTGACCAATATGAAGGCACGCAAGCAGGCCGAAATGGACGCGAACACCGTGGCCATGACTCCTGCCGGTGAAACCGCCGCGACGCAGGCGTTCAATCCCGTTACGGGCCAGTTCGAGGCCGTGCCGAACCCACAGAACGGCGTATCCACAAAAACCCGCGCGGAACAGCGTGCCGAGGCCGCTAAGGCGCGTAAGAAGAAGCAGATCATCATCGGCTCCGTGGTGGGCGGTCTGGTGGCGCTGCTGGTCATTCTGGGTGTGTTCTTCATGCTGAACAAGAGCGACTCCACCGCCGACATGGTGGAAGTTCCTAATTTCACCGCCACGGCGAATATTTCCGAGGCGCGCGTCGAAGAGCAGCTCGCGGCCAAGGGTCTGAAGCTCGATGCCCGAGAGGATTCCGATTCAAGCGAGCCGAAGGGCACCATCACCAAGCAGAATCCGGCGGGCGGCAAGAAGGTCGCCAAGGGCTCCACGGTTTCCGTGTGGTTCTCCACCGGCCCTCAGTCGGTCGCCGTTCCGGATGTGTCGAACAAGAGCCAGGATGACGCGAAATCCATTCTTGAGGCCGCCGGCTTCAAGGTGGGTAACGTGCGCACGGTCGACAATGCCTCCATCGAAAAAGACAAGGTGGTAAGCACGGATCCTGCCGCCCATTCAAAGCAGACCAAGGGCACGATCATCACGCTGTACATTTCGTCCGGCATGACCAAGATTCCCGACAATCTGATCGGACAGCCGAAAGACACGGTTATCGAGCAGCTGAAGCAGGCCGGTCTGACGCAGATCACCATCGAAAGCGAATATTCCGATTCCATCGCTTCCGGCGCCGTCACCCGCGTCGAGCCGGGTGTTGGAAGCACGGTCGAGGCCGGTACCGCGGTCACGATTTGGGTGTCTACCGGCAAGCAGCAGATCAGCGTGCCCACCGTGGTCGGCATGGGCTATGCGGACGCCAAGAGCCTGTTGGAAAGCTACGGTTTCCAGGTCACGGTTTCCGGCCCGGAGGATGGCACGGTCACAGGCATGTCACCGACCGCCGGCACCCAGTCCGACAGCGGAGCCACGATCACGTTGACCACGAAGTCGTCCAGCACCAATAATGGCGGCAACAACGGCAACAACGGCAACAACGGCGGCAACGGCGGCAACACCGACGGAGGCAACAACACTCCCGAAGGCAACTGATCGGTCGAGATAACCGCCATCATTCACAAGGAAGGCCCAGCTGAAATGCCAGCTGGGCCTTCCTCATTACGGTCTTATGTTCTTTTGCGATTCGTGTTTTCTTACGATTTTGCATTTTCTTGCGATTGAGATTGCGCGACTTACGTTTCCACGCTTGTACCATCGCTTGTACCATGCGTTTTCGCACTTCCCACGTCTTCTTGCTGCGACCTTAGGCCGCGACCTTGGGCTGCAATCCCTTGGAACGTTCCACGGCGTTCTCCTGGCCGCACACCTTCAGCCAGTTCGCAAGCAGACGGTAGCCGTCCTGCGTCATCACGGATTCGGGGTGGAACTGCACCGCATACATCGGCTTGCTGCAGTGCTTGATGCCCTGCACGATGTGGTCGCCCTGCGTCCACGCGGTCACCACCAGCTCTTCCGGCACGGAATCGGGCTCCACGGCCAGCGAATGGTAGCGGGTGGCGGTCATCGGATTGGCGACGCCTTCGAAGATCTCATCGTCGATATGCTCCACCAAGCTGGTTTTGCCGTGCATGATGGTCGGCGCGTGGCTTACGGTCGCGCCGAACACTTCGGCCAGCGCCTGCATGCCGAGGCACACGCCGAACATGGGCTTGGACTGCTCCGCGCACAGGCGAATCATGCCTTCGCTGGCACCGGAATCGGCCGGAGCGCCCGGGCCGGGAGAAATAAGCACGCCGTCGTATTCGTCGATCACATCGGCTTCGCCCGGATCGATCGCATCGTTGCGCACCACCGTCACCGCGGCACCCAACGTCTTCAAATAGCCGACAATCGTGTAAACGAACGAATCGTAGTTGTCCACGACCAAAATGCGTGCGGAATCGGTCATCATGCTCCTATCAACGTCGGAATGTCGGCGTTCGAATGCTTCGAATACTTACGTTGCGCGAATATTTGCGTTTGCATAGCAGTGTACGTGCGCAACATGTCGTGACGCGGCGCGCGTCTCACGCAGCAATCGCAGCAATCGTGATAATCGCAGATCGCAGCAATCGCTTTCACGTCTGCCAGCAAAACTGCCAGCAAAACTGCCAGCAGACCGCCGGAAGGCACCTGAATACAGCTTTATATGGCCGTGTAATTCGACATTTCCTGCAATGCCGGAATATTCGTCGCAGCCCACGGGAACAGCCATTCAAAGCACGATGCGGCCGCCGCGAAAATCAGCAACGCCATGAGCACAAGTCGAATCGGAAGCACACCCGGCTGCAATCGCATCAATCCGCCGTACAAGCTGAATTCCGGCTTTTCACGGCGTCCTGCGCGCACGTCGGCGAGATACGGCCAACGCCATGCCACCAGCGCGGAAAGGAAGATGATCACATATGCGGCGAGCGCGCCGAGAATCCACGGTTTGAGTGAGCTGACGGATGCGACGATCGACGATTTTTCGTTGTTGACGAATTTGACTTTGCCGTTGGAGTCGGTGGAGGCGAGCTCCTGGGGGATGCCGTCGGACACCTTCGCCCAGTATGAGAATTCCGCGTAGCTGATCCAGCGGTGTGTCGGCGTGGAGTATTTCGGTTCGCATGTGGTCATGGTCAGCATGCGTTTGGTTGGCGTCGCACCGGGGTTTTCGGGGTTGGCGGCGACCACTTCGATGTCGGTCGGCAGCACGATTTTGTAGCTGGTGTAGTGGTACACGTACCAGTAATCCTGCGTGCGGACGATGATCGGGTCGCCTTCCTGCAGTTTGTCGACGTCGCCGAGTGGCTGTCCGTAGCCGTTGCGGTGCCCTGCGAAGGCGAAATTGCCGACTTGGCCAGGCATTTGCGAATCCTTGTAGTGGCCGAGTCCGTGCTTGTTGAGTTCGGTGAGAGAGGTGCCTTCAACGAGGTTGCGCTGCCATTGGCTGCCGAATCGCGGAATGTAGACCTGGGCGATGAGCTCGCCTTCCTGTGCGCTTTGCGGTTGCGCTGGCGGGTCGCCTTCCTGCGCTTGCGCAATGGTGACGCTGTCGGATTGGCCGGGGTCGGACCATGATACGGATTGGCGTGTTTCGATTTGGTTGTGTTCGGCCTGCACGCCCGTCCACCACATTTGCCATGCGATGTAGAGCGCGCAGACGGCCGCCGCGGTCAGCATGAGTTCGGCGAGGATGCCAAGTATCGTCCAGACCACGCTTTTGCGACGCTGTTTTGGTGCCACGTGCTTCATCGGTTACTTCCCCTCTTGCGATTCCTGCGTTTCGTCCGTTTGCTGCGATCCGTCTGTTTCGTTGTTCATCGCCTGCGCGTATTGCAGCGGCTGTTGCAATGCGTCGGTCGCGTCGAAATGGAGTTTTTCTTTTTCGTCGACCTGCCATCCCAAGCCGAACGCGCTGACGTACTGCCGGTATATGGTCACTTCCTGCGAATTGTCGAGCGCCTTTTTCATTGTCTCGACCGGGCCGATCGCGGAAATGGTGAATGGCGGCGAATACTTTTTGCCCTGCAAAAGCAGCACGTTGCCGGAACAGCGCACTGCGGAATTGAACAGCACACGCTGGTCCATGATCATCATGGATTCCGCGCCGCCCGCCCAAAGCGCGTTCACCACGGCTTCGACGTCTTGCTGGTGCACCACGTAATCGTTGATGTTGGAGGTGGAGCCGCTGGAATCGACCATGTTTTCCCAGAGTGGTGAATCGTCGAGCGTCACCACGAGTCCGGGGCCTTCCACCGCTGGCAGCATGGTGCCGTTGCCGGCGCTTTCGCTGTCTTGCTGGTCGGCGTCGTCCTGGCTGTTCAGGGTTTTGCTCAGATCGTTCACGCGGGAGCTGAGCACGTCGACTTCCGTCTGCAGGGAGTTGACTTTTTTCACGCGTTGTTCCACGAGTTCGGCGGTGTCGTTGGTCACCACGACGGAACGGTTCACGCGCAGGTTCGTGGCGAGCAGGAAT
>ENA-OQIX01000038-OQIX01000038.1-human-gut-metagenome-genome-assembly--contig:-NODE-38-length-21299-cov-2.632297_pt1 | contig 21299 bp, 22 predicted proteins | sample MGYA00242591_ERZ504756 | MGnify/ENA primary metagenome ERZ504756 (study PRJEB26092, sample SAMD00036369) | human gut metagenome | host: Homo sapiens | study: EMG produced TPA metagenomics assembly of...
GACAAAGTACACGTCCCAGCGTCCTTTTTGCTCTGCATGGTCTTGGGGTCTACCTCCCGCACCGATACGCCGCCGCTGGTGATGACTGCGTGGGCAAGGTCGCCCCGGGCGTCAATGGACACCTGCCAGTGCTTGACCAGCCGCACCAGCTCCCGCTTCTGCTCCCGGGTGATCTGGTTGGCCTTTGTGGCAGGGTCAATGCCCCAGCGCGCCACCATGACCGGCTGCATACTGGCAGGCAGCAGCTTGACCAGCGCCCCCTGGGCGGCATGGTTGGCCAGCAAGGCAAAATCCCGGGTGATGCGGTCATAGAGCTGCTCCTCGCTCAGGGCGGGCTTCAGGTCGATCTCGGCGTGGTACTTATGTTTTTTCATGTCGCCCAGATGGCTGGACGCGCTCAGGGTCAGCGGGCCGCTGATGCCAAAGTGGGTGAACAGCATCTCGCCCTGCTCCTCAAAGATGTCCTTGCCGTCCTCAAAAAGGGTCAGGGTCACATTTTTCAGGGCAAGCCCCATCATCTTTTTGCAGTCCGGGTCGTGGCTGACCAGACTGACCAGACTGGGCACCGGCTCCACAAGGGTGTGCCCGGCCTGCCGGGCCAGCCGGTAGCCGTCACCGGTGGAGCCGGTGGTGGGGTAGCTCACACCGCCGGTGGCCACCAGCACGGCATCGGCTCGGTATTCTTTCCCGGAAGTCCCCCGCACACCGACACAGCGCAGGGCAGGCCCGGCTTTTTTCTTTTTGGGATGGCGCGGATTTTCCGGCACGGCAGGGGCGGCTTCCGGCTCCGGGGGCAGCTCTTCCAGAAGCAGCTTTTTTGCCCCGTCATAGACGATCTCCGCGTCCTGTGCGTAGCGGAGCAGTGCCTGCCGGATCTCTTCGGCTTTGTCGGACACCGGGAACACCCGGCGGCCGCGCTCCACCTTCAGCTCCACGCCCAGGCTCTCAAACAGCTCCATGGTCCTGGCGGGCGGGAACGCCCCCAGCGAGGAGAACAGAAAGCGCGGATTGGTGCGGACATGGTGCAGAAACTCCTCCGCGGTGCAGTCGTTGGTTACATTGCAGCGCCCCTTGCCCGTGACCAGGATCTTCTGACCGGGCTTGTCGGTATGCTCCAGCACCGTTACCTGATGCCCCTGCCGCACAGCGGCCCCCGCCGCCCATCAGCCCGGCCGCACCGGCCCCCACGATCAACACCTTTGCCATTCTGGTTCCTCCCGCAATTCACTGCCTGTCGAAATTTGTTCTAGTTTATCATACCAGAATCGGCCCGCAATTGCAATCTGCATTCCTTTGGAAAGGCACAGAAAAGCGGCAGACAGTCGTGTCTGCCGCTTGGGGTCACTGCATCAGTTTTGCGGGGTCAAGATAACTGTCGTCCTGCTTCACTTCCAGGTGGATATGGCTTTCCTCAGCGCATTCACAGCTGACGCTGCCCACTTTGCCCAATGTCTGCCCGGCACTGACCGTCTCGCCCTCCTTTACCGCCGGGCTGGCCACGCCGCAGAGCCGCCAGACACGGCCCGCACTGTCCTTGATCGCCACAGTGGGGCCCCAGCTGCCATCGAAACCGGCCAGCACCACCGTGCCCGCCGTGGGGCTTTGGACGGCAGCATCCTTTGCGCAGGCATAGTCGATGCCGTTGTGGGTACGCCAGTCGCCCAGGGTCTTGTTGTAGACCAGCTCATCGCCGCTGTATCCATTGAGCACCCTGCCAGAGATCGGCTGCGTGGAAGCAGGCGCTGCCGAACTGCTGGCAGGCGAGGATGCACCTTGCAGCGCGGATGGTTCGCGCACCGAGCCAGAGCCAGCCTGCGGCGCAGAGGAGGCCGAAGACGCACTCCGCGATGCCGAGGAGGCCGCCTTGGGCACATTGCTTACACTGTTTGCGGCGGGTTCGGTCGGCCATTCCCATGTTGTTTCGTCCTCCTGTGGCGTGGTGGTGGAAAACCCCTCATCGATGCCGGGGGCCGTGGATGTGCTGTCCGGTGTCTTCAGGCCCGAAAGGTTCTTGTCCAGCTCGTCGCGCACGGTGCGCACCGCCCAGACCCCCGCTGCCGCTGCCGCCACCAGACAGGCCAGCAGTGCCAGCGCAAACCCTTTGTCCCGCAGAAATTTCCTGATCTGTTCCATGTTCGTTACTCCAATCCGTCATGGTTTCGCTTGATTTTCTGATTGCAGTATGCGATTCCGGAACCGGGTTTATACACATTTTATAAAAAGAAAACCCTCTCCGTCAAAGCCTGAGGCCTTGACGGAGAGGGCTGAAATACACAGATCAGCTACGGCGGCGGTTGTTGCCCATCAGGCGGACAACATACAGGAAGATGTTGATGAAGTCCAGATACAGGGTCAGCGCGCCATAGATGGAAGCCTTTTCGGCCATCTCAGCATCAGCGGAGTAGTAGCTGTACATCTGCTGCAGCTTCTGGGTATCGTAAGCGGTCAGCAGCATGAACACCACCAGACCGATGCCGCAGTAGAGCACCGAGCCGCCAAAGCCGAAGCCGAACAGCATCCCCACAAAGCCGGTGATGATCATGGCAACCAGAGCCATCATCAGGCGGGGGCCCCAGCCGGTCAGGTCCTTATGGGTGGTGGTACCGTAAACAGCCATCAGCCCAAAGTAAAGGGACGTTGCCAGCAGCGCCATGATCAGGGTGCTTGCCGAGAAAACGAGGAAATAGTAGCTCAGCACCATGCCGTTGAGCAGTGCATAACCGAAAAAGGTCGCGCGGGCAGCTCCCACCGACATGGTCTGCACCCGGGAGCTCAGCACGATTACCAGCGCCAGCTCCGCAATGGTCAGCACAAGATAGAGCGAATCGACCAGATAGATGAGCGAGGTCGTCGCAGTGAGATAGGCCATGGCGAAGGTGATGAGCAGGCCGCAGGCCATCCAGCGGTAGGTGCGGGTCATATAGTCCGATGCGCTCATCGTGGGCTCCGCATAGCCGCGGTCATAATTTCTGTAATCCATTGTGGAACTCCTCCAGTCTTTTTGCCGGGGCGGGCATTCCGCCTTGCTCCGGTCTACGTTTTATAGTATACTGCATAGAAATGAACGTTTCGTGAAAAAGGCTGTGATATTGTATGTCTCTTGGACTTTATCTGCATATTCCCTACTGTTTTTCCAAATGCCGGTACTGCGATTTCTATTCTGCCCCCGGCCAGCGCGGTGTGCCCACCCAGTATGTGGATGCCCTTCTGCGGGAGCTTGCCCGGTTTGCGCCGGATGCTCCTCTTCACCCGGACACGATCTATTTTGGCGGCGGCACCCCCAGCCTGCTCTCCCCTGCCGATGCCGCCCGGCTCATTGCGGCGGCAGCTCCGGCACCCGGGGCGGAGATCACGCTGGAGGCCAACCCTGAGACCGTAACGGAGCAGGCCCTGTGCGGTTTCCGGGAAGCCGGGGTGAACCGCATCTCTTTCGGGGTACAGTCGGCCCGGGACAGCCAGCTGAAAACGCTGGGCCGCCCCCACACCGCCCGGCAGGCCCGGGCAGCTTTTGCGGCGGCACGGCGGGCAGGCTTTACCAACATCAGCGGCGACATCATGCTGGCCCTGCCCCATTATACGCAGGCCGAATTCGACGAGACACTGGAGCTCATTGCGGAGGGCGGGGCAACGCACATCTCCGCTTACCTCTTAAAAATCGAACCGGATTCCGCCTTTGGCAGGCACCCGCCCGAGGGCCTGCCCTCCCCCGACGAAGCGGCAGACTTTTACCTCTACGCCGTGGAGCACCTGGAGCACCACGGATACCGGCAGTATGAGATCTCGAACTTTGCAAAACCCGGCTATGAGGGCAGGCACAACCTCATCTACTGGGACTGCGGGGATTACCTCGGCCTTGGCCCGGCGGCGCACTCCTGCATGGGCGGCAGACGATTCTATTACCCCGCCGACACCGAGGCCTTCCTGAACGACAAAGCAGCCCCCGTTATGGACGGAGGCTGCGGCGCAGAGGACTATCTCATTTTACAGCTGCGGCTGCGCAAGGGGCTGGATCTTGCCGCCTATAAGGCCCGCTACGGGAAGGAGTTTTCCACCGCCCAGTTCGCCTTTGTGAAGAACTGTGTGAAGTCCGGCTATGCCACCTTCGATGGCAGCACCCTTGCCCTCACCCCCGCCGGACTCATCGTGCAGAACAGCATTCTGCGGAGCTGCTGTGACTTTTGCTTGACAATTTACGTTAAAACGTATATACTGAAATTACAAAAGGTGCTGCCCTCCAAACGGCTAGCTCCTTACGTTACTCGTATACAAAAAAAGATTGACCGATTTGCTTGGGGAAGCATAGATGGCGGTCAGTTCTTTTTTGTTTTTATATCTTTTGTCGTCATGGCTGATTTTCCATGTGATGTCAAAAACACCATATGCTACGCTGGAAACAAATGTCAACAGCAGCAGCACTTCTGACAAAGTCATGCGCATTCCTCCTTTCGCCGAAGCGTCGGGATTGTGCGCCCAAAAAAGCCGCCCTCCCGATGCCTGTTTACCAGTAAGTAAAACCTTTGCGGTTCGGTAAGGAGCGTTCAGCCGCCTACGTTTAAGGCAACACCTGATGACAGCTTAAAAGCTGTATTTTTAGGATATCATATTTTCTGACAAAATACAATCGCTTACGTCAGGTCAATGACCCTCCACCCCAGCTCCCGGATGGCTTCCCGGTCATGGGTGGCCAACAGAACAGCCCGTTCGCCGCGGCGCTCTTTCAGGAGCGCTGCGGCTTTTTTCATGGTCTCGGGGTCCATGCCGGTGAAGGGTTCGTCCAGCAGCAGGGTATCACACCCGGCCCAGAGGGCGCGGAGCAGGGCCGCACGGCGCTTCTGCCCGCCGGAAAGCTTCCGGGCAGGCAGGGCAAGCGCCTGCTCATCATATCCAAATCGTTGAAAATCCGACATGATTTGCGTTTTGTATTGCGTTTTTCCCTCCGGAAGCACCAGTTCCACGTTCTGCACGGCGGTCAGCTGCGGGCAAAGCCGGTCCTCCTGAAAGACAGCACCGACCCGGCCCACGCCCTGCACCGTGCCGGAATCCGGTACTTCCAGCCCCATCAGGATGCGGAGCAGGGTGGTCTTGCCCCAGCCGCTGGGTGCCCAGAGAACGGCAGGCTCCGCAAGGGTCAGATCCAGATCCTCAAAGAGCGTTTTTTCTCCAAAGCGTTTTGTTAATCCGCAAATTTCCAGTTTGTTAATCATTTTTTGTCACATCCTCTCCCAACACGCGGGCCACTGCCTTGTCCAGCAGGGCCAGGAACAGCTTCTCAAAGCCTGCGCTCAGCAGGATGATGACGAACGTCCAGGCGAACAGCTCCCCGGTAGAGAGTGTGATCTTTGCCCGGTAGAGGGCATCTCCGATGCTGCCATCGGGCAGGCCAATGACCTCGGCGGCCACACCGCTCTTCCAGCAGATGCCCAGCGCCACGCTGCACCCCTGCCGGAAGGCCGGCAGAATGGCGGGCAGCCAGATGGCTTTGACCCGCCGGGCCAGCGACAGACGGAACACCTGTGCCATTTCCAGCAGCTGCGCGTCCGCGCTCTCGATGCCGGTGCGCACGGCACTGTACAGCACGGGCAGGACCATCAGAAAGCTGATGAGGATGGAGAGCGACCGCCCGCTGACCCACACCAGCGCCAGAATGATGAAGCTGGCCACCGGCGTGGCCTTGACCAGCTGGATGACCGGGGCCAGCAGCGTGTCCACCCAGGCCCAGCGCTCGGCAGCGGCCGCCAGCAGAACGCTGACCACCACGCCCAGCGCAAACCCCAGCAGGATATGCCCGGCGCTGAACCCCACCCGCTGCCAGAAATCGGCCTGCGGCAGCAGCTCCATCAGGGTGCCCGCCGCCTGAATGGGTGACACCAGAAAGACCTCCTGCCCGATGGCCATGGCCGCCGCCTGCCAGACGGCCAGCCAGAACACCGCCGCTGCCAGCAGCCCTGTGCGGCGTTTTTTTGTCTGTTTCATTTTACCTGCTCCGTTCTCACTCAAAAAGAGCCGTGCGGCTGCACGGCTCTCCTTTTTATCGCTTTACTGGAAGCTGCGCTGGACGCTTCGCCAGAACACCTGACCGGGCGTGGCCTTGGTGTAGTAGAAGTTTGCATCCGGAAGCTTGCCGCCCACTGCAGCGGGGGAAGCATCATACAGCACCCTGAGGTAGGCGTTGACATCGGCCTTCATCTCATCACCCACGCGGTAAACGATATTGCACTGGGGCAGTGCCTTCTGGGCAATGGCCTTTTTGGCCACCACGCCGGTCTCCTCGCAGAGAGCCGCCGTACCGGCAATATCTGTCTGGGCGGCCTTGATGCTCTTCTCGTAATCCCGCAGGAAATTTGCCACGATGTCCGGGTTCTCTTTGGCGTACTCGGTGCGGACAACGGTGACACCCGTGATGAGCTGGGTGTCACAGACCTTGTTCCACTCCTTGGTCAGGTCCAGCACCACCCGCAGGCTGCTGTCCTTCAGCTGGGCGGCGGTCACATAGGGCTGGGGCAGAACGGCAATGGCATCCTTTTTGGAGGCGGCCATCTGGGCAGTCACCTCGGATGCCTCGCTGTAATACTCGATCTTCACATCCTTGTCGGGGTCCAAGCCATTCTTGGTGAGCAGGTAGCGCAGAACATACTCCGGCGTGGTGCCCTTGCCGGTGGACAGGATGGTGCGGCCCTTCAGGTCGGCAAAACTGTGGACACTGTCGCCCTTTTCCACCACATACAGCACGCCCAGCGTGTTCACGGCCATCACCTGGATGCCGCCATTGGTCTTCTGGTAGAGGGTCGCGGCCAGATTGGCAGGGATGGCGGCCATATCCAGCTCACCCTTGATGAGCTTGGGCACGATCTCGTCCGCCGCACCATAGAGCTGCAGGTCGTAGTGCTGGCTGGCCTTGCCGCTGCGCTCCATATCCAGCAGATTGACCAGGCCCATGGTGGTGGGGCCCTTCAGGCCCGCAATGCGCACGCCGCTTTCTGTTTTGGCGGCAAAAGCCCCGCAGGCCAGCAGGCTGATCATCAGCGCAGCCGACAGCAGCAGGGAGGTCAGTTTTTTCATCATGGTTCAGATTCCTTCCTCTCTTTGTTGTTCCAACCAGAACAAAATTTGCAAATTTTGCAAAATCATTTGCTTTACGCGCTCAAGTTTACTATAATGGAGCTAAAAATACCGTTGCCCATGCAACGGAATTGCAGAAGGGCGGTGAGGGCCCGGGGAAAACCTCACGGAACTGACATGGAAAACTATCTGCCGCTGTTACAATCCACCTCTCTTTTTGCCGGGATCTCTGCCGGGGAACTGCGCCCCCTGCTCAGTGAGCTGGGAGCCTGCATCCGCAGTTATGGCCGGGGCGAGGCGCTGGTGCAGGCCGGGGCCCCCAGCCGCCGGGGCGGCGTTGTGCTGACCGGAAGCATCGAGGCCTACCGCCCGGCACCGGGCGGGGCACGGATCCCCATCACCCACATGGGGCCGGGGGGCGTGTTTGGTGACGTGCTGGGCGGTTCCAGCCTGGACAGCCCGGTCACGGTGGTGGCATCCGCCCCCTGCGAGGTCCTGCTCTTCCCCTACGAGAAGCTGCTCCAGCCGGACGGCTCCGCTGCCCGCCAGCGCCTGCTGCAGAATCTGGTGCGGACCATCAGCGATAAATATTTCCTGCTCTCCCGCCGGGTGGACCTGCTGGTGATGAAGACCCTGCGGGCCAAGGTCTGCGCCTACCTGCTCAGCGAGGCCGAGCAGCAGGGCAGCATGACCTTTACCATCCCCTTCTCCCGCATCCAGCTGGCCGATTACCTCAACTGCGACCGCAGCGCCCTTTCCCGGGAGCTGAGCCTGATGCAGCGGGACGGCCTGCTGGACACCTACCGTTCCAGCTTCAAGCTGCTGGAGCCGGAAGCTCTGCGGCAGATGATTCTATAAAAGGAAGTGATTTATAACTATGTCTAAACCAATTCTCTGGATCGTGATCCCCTGCTACAACGAGGAGCAGGTGCTGCCCATTACAGCGCCAATGTTCCTGCAAAAGATCACCAGCCTCACCGAAAAAGGCATGATCAGCGACAAGAGCCGGGTGCTGTTCGTCAACGATGGTTCCCGCGATAAGACCTGGGAGCTCATCTGCAGCTTTGCAAAGCAGGATGCGCATTTCATCGGCATTTCCCAGAGCCGGAACCGGGGCCATCAGAACGCCGTGCTGGCGGGCCTGATGGAGGCCCGCGCCAACAACTGCGACATCACCATCTCCATTGACTGCGATGGTCAGGATGACATCAACGCCATGGACGAGATGGTGCAGAAATATCTGGACGGTGCCGAGGTGGTCTACGGCGTGCGCAGCCGCCGGGACACCGACACCTTCTTCAAGCGGTTCACTGCCGAGGGCTTCTACCACCTGATGAATGCCCTTGGTGCGGATATCGTGTTCAACCACGCCGACTACCGGCTCATCAGCGGCCGGGTGCTGGACAGCTTTGCCGACTACAAGGAGGTCAACATCTTCCTGCGCGGCATGGTACCGCTGGTGGGCTTTAAGAGCGAGCAGGTGTTCTACGAGCGGCACGAGCGGCTGGCCGGTGAGAGCCACTATCCCCTGCGCAAAATGCTGGCGCTGGCCTTTGATGGCATCACCAGCCTTTCCAACAAGCCCATCCGGCTCATCACCGGGGCAGGCATCGTGGTCAGCCTCATCAGCTTCATCGGCGTGATCTGGGCCATCGTGCAGGCGGCCATGGGCAGCGTGGTGGCCGGCTGGGCCTCCACCATCTGCATCGTCTGCTTTGTGGGCGGCGTTCAGCTGGTCTGCCTGGGTGTCATCGGCGAATACATCGGCAAGATCTATATGGAAACAAAGGCCCGCCCGCGCTACATCATCTCGGAGCGCACCTGGGCCCCCTATGAAAGGAAGTATCACGGATGAGCAAACAGAGCTGGCGGGGCAGCACCCTGCTGAACCCGGAACCGCCGGTGCTGGTCTCCTGCGGTGGGCTGGAGCAGCCCAACCTCATCACCATCGGCTGGACAGGCACCATCTGCACCCAGCCCAGCATGGTATCCATCAGCGTCCGCCCCGAACGGTACAGCCACCACCTCATCAAGGAGAGCGGACAATTTGCTATCAACCTGCCCACTGAACAGCTGGTGCGTGCGGTGGACTGGTGCGGCGTGAAGAGCGGCCGCGACAACGACAAGTTTGCCGCCTGCAAGCTCCATGCCGCACCGGGCAGCGTTCTGACCGACTGCCCCATCCTGGAGGAGAGCCCGGTCAATCTGGAATGCAGGGTCACGCAGGTCATCCCGCTGGGCAGCCATGACCTGTTCCTGGCCGAAGTTGTGGCCTGCGATGTGGATGAGAGCCTGCTGGACGAAAACGGCAAGCTCTGCCTGGACAAGGCAAAGCTGATCGTGTACAGCCACGGCGAGTACCTGAGCCTGGGCAAAAAGCTGGGCACCTTCGGGTACAGCGTGCGGAAAAAGAGACCCGGAAAACGGAAAAAATGATCTGACCTGCAAAAGGCGGGGCATCAGTGCAGTAATCTGATGCCCCGCCTTTTTCTGTTTTGTTCCTTTCCCCCAACAACAAAAAGCCCCGCCGGCAGAGGGAATTGCCAGCAGGGCTCCGGTAATGTCAATAGGAACTCAACTTGGTTCTCCGATCAGGAGAGCTGTCGAGCGGATACGAGACGGAGTGGTTTAATCCTCCGCACCCTCATCCAGGTTGCCCAGCTTCTTGGCCTGCTCCACCACAGCGGGCACCAGCATCTCGGGCAGGATCTCGTAGCGGGCAAACTCGGTGGTGAACCAGCCGCGGCCCTGGGTGATCTGCCGGATAAAGGTGGTGAAGTTGCTCAGCTCAGCCAGCGGGACCTCGGCAATGACGGTCTGCATGCCATCCTCATCGGGTTCCATGCCCAGCACGCGGCCGCGGCGCTTGGTCACATCGCCCATGATATCGCCGGTGTTGTCGTTGGGGACATGGGCCTTCAGGGTATGGATGGGCTCCAGAATGACGGGGCCTGCCTCGGGCATTGCAGCCTTATAGGCCAGCTTTGCAGCCATGATAAAGGCCATCTCGGAGCTGTCCACGGGGTGGTAGCTGCCATCCAGCAGGGTAGCCTTCAGGCCGACCACAGGATAACCGGCCAGCACGCCCTTTTCGGCGGCAAGGCGGACACCCTTTTCTACAGCCGGGAAGAAGTTCTTGGGCACGCTGCCGCCGAACACCTTTTCCTCAAACACGACCTGCTCGCTGTCACAGGGCTCGAAGTTGATGACGACATCGCCGAACTGGCCGTGGCCGCCGGTCTGCTTCTTATGGCGGCCCTGCTTCTGGCAGGCCTTGCGGATGGACTCACGGTAGGCAATGCGGGGAGCTTCCAGACCGATCTCCACGCCGAACTTATTCTTCAGCTTGGCCTTGACCACATCCAGATGCTGCTCACCCAGGCCACCAATGATCTGCTGGTGGGTCTCGGCGTTATTGATGTAGCTCAGGGTCGGATCTTCTTCCATCAGGCGGGCCAGCGCGCTGGAGATCTTGCCCTCATCGCCCTTTTTGGCCACGGTGACTGCCATGAACAAGGCTGGGCAGCGGGAAGGCAGCGGCGGGCAGCTTGACCACGCGGGAAGCATCGCACAGGGTATCGCCGGTCTTTGCGCTGACCAGCTTTGCCACAGCGCCGATATCACCGGCACCGATGCCGTCGGTCTCGACCTGCTTCTTGCCGATGACGGTCAGGGGCTTGCCGATCTTCTCGGTCTCGCCGGTGCGGGCGTTGACCAGAGCAGCGCCGCCGGTCACCTTGCCGCTGATCACGCGCAGGTAGCTCAGCTTGCCCACGAACGGGTCAGCCACAGTCTTAAAGACATAGGCTGCGGTGGGCTCGGTCTCATCACAGTGCAGCTCCACAGGCTCGCCGCTGGCATTCTCGGCCAGGATGGCGGCATCGTGCTGCGGGCTGGGCAGGAGCTTGTGCATATTGAACAGCAGCATATCCAATGCCTGCTGGTTGACGGCGCTGCCGCAGAACACGGGGGTGATCAGGCCGTCCTTAACGCCCTTGCGCATTCCCTCAACGATCTCCTCGGTCGTAAAGGGTTCACCGCCGAAGAACTTTTCCATCAGCTCATCGTCGGTCTCGGCAATGGCCTCGCTCATAGCCTCGATCAGGCCCTGGAAGCGGTGGCCGATATCGGGCAGCTCCACCTGGATCTGCTTGCCGCTCTCATACTTGAAGGCTTTCTGGCTGAACAGGTTGATGTAGACAGGGGTGCCGTCGTCCAGCTTGGCGGGCACAACACAGGGGCAGACAGTGGAGCCGAACTTGATCTTCATCTCCTCCAGGATCTTGAAGTAGTTGGCATTTTCCAGGTCGCACTTGGAGATGAACACCATGGTGGCCTTGCCGTTCTTGCGGGCCAGCTGGAAGGCTTTCTCCGCGCCCACGGTCACGCCGCTGCGGCCGGAAACACACACCAGCACGCTCTCGGCAGCACGGATGCCCTCATACTCACCTGCCTCAAAGTCGAACAGGCCCGGCGCATCGATCAGGTTGTACTTGATGCCTTCGTACTCCACCGGCACCACGGATGCCGACAGACTTGCCTTCCGCTTTGCTTCCTCAGGGTCAAAGTCCGAAATCGTGGTGCCGTCCTCAACACGGCCCATACGCTCTGCTGCGCCCGAAAAATAGACCAGTGCCTCAGTCAGCGTCGTTTTGCCGCTGCCGGCATGGCCTGCAATCAAGATATTACGGATGTTGTTGCTTGCGTATTTCATATCGGTTTTTCCCTCATTTCCGCCGCACGGAGCAGCCTCTCCGTTTTTGTGGCATATTTTACAAAGATAATACCACACTCCAAATGATTTTCAAATAGATTGTCCGAAATTTTCTTTCATCTGCCCGCCAAACTTCCCAGGGTTCTTTTGTGCATTTTGACCGGATGCGCGCAAAATCGATTGCAGGACGTGGGTTGGCATGGTACAATAGACCCAATGAAAGATAGAGGGAGGCACTTTGCCATGAAACGCACCGATTACATCAACTGGGATGAATACTTTATGGGCATCGCCCTGCTCACCGCCATGCGCTCCAAGGACCCCAGCAGCCAGGTGGGAGCCTGTATCGTCAGCCCGGAGAACAAGATTCTCTCCCTGGGCTACAACGGAATGCCCATTGGATGCGATGACGATGCCATGCCGTGGGAGCGCGAGGGCGACCCGCTGGACACGAAATATATGTATGTCTGCCATGCGGAGCTCAACGCCATCCTGAACAGCGCCCACAACAACCTGAAGGGTGCCCGGGTCTATGTGACCCTCTTCCCCTGCAACGAGTGCGCCAAGGCCATCATCCAGTCCGGCATCTCCGAGGTGGTGTACTACGGCGACAAGTACCACGATTCCGATTCCAGCGTGGCGCGCGGTTCATGTTCAAAAAGGCAGGCGTGCGGCTGACCGCCTACACCCCCAGCGGGCGGAAGGAACTGCTGGAGCTGTAAGGGGAGCGAAACCTCTCCCAAAAACTTTCCCTTGAAAATACAGTTTATTCGTTATATAATAGAACCATCTTATCGAATAAATATACATTTTGCATTGCATAGAGAGGAAAGTATACAATGAGTCTGAAAAATCGCAGTTTTCTGAAGCTTCTGGACTACACCCCTGCCGAGATCGAGGAGCTGCTCGATCTGGCCGCTGACCTGAAGGCCAGGAAAAAGGCCGGCATCCGCCACAATGAGCAGCTGGCAGGCAAGAACATCGCCCTGATCTTTGAAAAGACCTCCACCCGCACCCGCTGCAGCTTTGAGGTCGCCGCTCACGATCTGGGCATGGAGGTCACCTACCTTGACCCGTCGGGCAGCCAGATCGGCAAAAAAGAATCCATTGCCGACACCGCCCGGGTGCTGGGCCGGATGTTTGACGGCATCGAGTACCGCGGCTATGGGCAGGAGATCGTGGAAGACCTGGCCCATTACGCCGGTGTTCCGGTCTGGAACGGCCTGACCAACGAGTTCCACCCCACCCAGATCCTTGCCGACTTCCTGACCATCCGGGAAGCACTTCGGCAGCCTGAAGGGCATCCATTTCGTCTACTTCGGCGATGCCCGCTACAACATGGGCAACAGCCTGATGGTGGGCTGTGCCAAGATGGGTCTGCACTTCACCGCCTGCGCCCCCAAAAAGTATCAGCCGGATGCCGCCCTGATCGCACAGTGTCAGGCCATTGCCGCCGAGACCGGTGCCACCCTGACCTTTGAGGAGGATCCCGCCAAGGCTGCCCAGGGTGCCGATGTCCTTTACACCGATGTGTGGGTCTCCATGGGTGAGCCCATCGAGGTCTGGGCCGAGCGCATCCACGACCTGGCCCCCTATCAGATCAATCAGGAGCTGATGAATATTGCAGGCTCCAAGGCCGTGTTTATGCACTGCCTGCCCGCCTACCACGACCACAAGACCGCTGTGGGCAAAGAGATGGGCGAGCGCTTTGGCCGCGATGCCATGGAGGTGACCGATGAGGTATTCGAGGGCCCCCAGAGCATCGTCTTTGACGAGGCCGAAAACCGGATGCACACCATCAAAGCCGTGATGGCGGCTACGCTGGGTTATCAGAAGTAACTGCGTCTCTCTCAGCACAATATGCACAGGCCCGGTCGTTTCCGAACGATCGGGCTTTTTGTTTCTGTCTCCCGTTTTGGTCTGCCGGAGGCTCCACCGCAAAGGGTCCTGGCCGCGCGGGAAAATTTCCCATTCTCCGAAAGCGTTGCAATTACAGTTGAAAATCCGTTGCAAAACCCATATACTAAAAGGGTAATGCACTGGAAAAGGAGGGAGACTATGGGCGGAGGACATCTTTCCCGGCCGGACTTCGGGATGCCGCAGCCGGACCCGGACCACCCGCTGACCGAATTCTATCTGCTGCTGCAGCACGGGCTGGACAAGGCGGGTGTGTTCCACCTGCCTGCGCTCTATGCCAGCTTCCGGGCACCGACCCGGCGCATCTATGCCGACGAGGCCGCCGGGTGCCTCACCCTCAGCGAAACGGCGGACGAGGGTGCTGTTCTGCTCTCTGCTCCCCGGAACCTCCAGCTGCTTTACAGCAGCCTGCATGTGGAGCCGGATGGCTCCCCCGCGCCCTGCTGCTCACCGAGGAGTGTTCCCGCGCTGTCTGCGCGGTGCAGCTGCTGCCTCCCTTTGTCTGGGAGGACCCGCTGCCGCCCCTGCCGGATGTCCCGGCCGCTCTGACCCTGCAATTGACCCTGCAGGATGTGGAGGCCATCGACACCGACCCTGCCGCCCTTGCCCGCCGCCTGTGCCAGACCACCCGGCAGAAGCACTGGCTGGCCCACCCCAAAGCAGATCTGTATCTTGCGGAGAAAATTGCCCTTTTCCAAAGGCTTTATCGTTAATGCAATAATCCGTGCGCTTCACCCGTATATGGGGTGAAACGTCCCTTTGAAACAGTTGTTTCCACCAGCCCCGCCCGGGGCCGCAAAGGAGAGAAAGAGACTTATGGGACAGTTGACCAAAGACGAAGTTTTTGCGCTGGCTGTACAGCGATACAGCGACACCGTGTTCCGCGCCGCGATGCACAATTGCAGCTGCGCCGCCGACGCGGAGGACGTGGTGCAGGATGTGTTTGAGAAGCTCCTGCGCTACGAAGGCCGCTTTGAGAGTGAGGAGCACCTCAAAGCCTGGCTGCTGCGGGTCGCCATCAATCGCTGCCGGGATATCACCCGGGCCGCGCGCCAGAAGGACACCGAACTGGACGAAAACATTCCTGCCCCGGAATCCGGAAATGACGGCAGTGTGCTCGATGCGGTGCGCACTCTGCCGGAAAACTACCGCAACGCCGTGTACCTCCATTATTACGAGGGCTACACCGCCGCCGAGGTGGGCCGGATGCTGGGTGCGCCCACCAACACGGTGCTCAGCTGGCTGCGGCGGGCACGCGCCCAGTTACATACGCTGCTGAAGGAGGAGATCGAAGATGAGGTGGTATGAATACAAAATGGAAGTGGACGATCTGCACGCTTCCGATGACCTGAAGGCAAAGCTGCTTGCCCTGCAGGCCAATGCCGCCGAGACACCCGGTGCCAAGAGCATCGCCATGCCCGCGCCTTCCCCGACCCCCAAAAAACAGAAAAAAGCCCCTCCGCTTCCCCGCCCGGCGCTGGGCCCAGCTGGCCGCCTGCGTGGCAGTCTGCGGGGTCTGCCTGTACGGTGCCGTGTATGCCTACGAATGGAAAGGGGTCACCCTGCTGGGCGGCGGCTCTTCCTCCAACTACTCTGCCGCCGCCACCAAGGCAGCCGCCCCGCAGGCCGCTGTTTACTCCATGGAGGACACCGAAAACGCCACCTACGGTTCTGCGGACAACGGTATCTCCTCCTTCAGCGCAGAGGACGGCTACCGGTCAGCCGACACTGCCACCGGCGGTTCCCTGCTGACCCCCCGGCGAAGTCGGAGAGCGATGCTTCCACCCGCACCGCCGACAGCGCCAAGATCATCTATACCTGCCTAACCTCACGTTGGAGACCCGGGATTACGATACCGTCCCGTTGCGGCACTGGATGCGGCCCTTTCTGACGCGGACGGCTATATGGAATCCTAGCAGTCGAGTACACCAACAACCGACAGCACCCGGAGCGTTCAGCCTGACTTTGCGGGTGCCCCAGGACAGCCTACAAGAGCTTTCTGGTCCGCCGCTGCCCAGTCCGGCAGCGTGACCTACCAGAACCAGCAGGCGGAGGATATTACCACCCGGTATATGGACACCGAGGCCCGGCTGGCCAGCCTGACCGCCCAGACGCACCCGCCTGCAGGAGCTGCAGGCCCAGGCCGACACCCTGGCCGACCTGCTGGAGATCGAGTCCAGCCTGAGCGATGTGCAGTACCAGATCGAGAGCTGGCAGAGCCAGCTGGACTGGTACAGCAATCAGGTCTCCTGCTGCACTGTCTATATCACCCTGAACGAGGTGGAGACCCTGACCCCCACCAGCACCAGCTTCGGCGCAAAGCTGCTGGCCGCCCTGCGCAATGGCTGGACCGGCTTCGTGTCCGGCGCACAGGCCGTGGCGGTGTTCCTTGTGGGCGCATGGCCCGCCATCCTCATTGGCGCGGTCTGCGGCGTGATCTACTACCGTGTCCGCCATCCCAGAAAGAAAAAGTAAAAAACTTTTCCAAAACCCTTGACATCCACCCGCCTCTGTGGTATTATACTTGAGCAGTCAGCGAACAGCTGATGCAGACAAGTAAATATCGCGGGGTGGAGCAGTCTGGTAGCTCGTCGGGCTCATAACCCGAAGGTCGTTGGTTCAAATCCGGCCCCCGCAACCACCAAGCATCTTGAAGTGATTCAGGATGCTTTTCTTTTGTCCCATTTTCTGTATCCCGCTGTTTCGGATAAAAAAAGCTCCCGACGTTCTGCGCGTCGGGAGCTTTTGCTGTTATGCGGTCTTCCGGGTCACTTCAGCACCGCACCCAGGTTTGCACTGGTGACCATGCGGGCATAGCGGCTGAGCCAGCCGGTCTTGATGTTGGGTTCGGGCGCAACGTACTTTGCCTTGCGCTCGGCCAGCACCTCGTCGCTGACCTCCAGTGTGATCTTTGCGTTGGGGATATCAATACTGATGGTATCGCCCTCCTCGATCAGGCCGATGGGGCCGCCGGAAGCAGCCTCGGGGCTGACGTGGCCGATGGCCGCGCCGCGGGATGCGCCGGAGAAGCGGCCGTCGGTGATGAGGGCCACGGTCTTATCCAGCTTCATACCGGCCAGAGCAGAGGTGGGGTTGAGCATCTCGCGCATACCGGGGCCGCCCTTGGGGCCCTCGTAGCGGATGACCACCACATCGCCCGGGACGATCTGGCCTGCGTAGATGGCCGCAATGGCGGTCTCCTCGCTGTTGAACACGCGGGCCGGGCCGGAGTGCTGCTGCATCTCGGGGGCCACGGCACTGCGCTTGACCACGCAGCCGTCCGGAGCGATGTTGCCCCACAGGATCTGCAGGCCGCCGGTCTGGGAGTAGGGGTTCTCGATGGGGCGGATGGCCTTTTCGTTCAGGATGTGGGCACCCTTGATGTTCTCCCCCAGGGTCTTGCCGGTGACGGTAGGCACATCCAGATCCAGCAGGCCCTTCTTGGCCAGCTCTGCCTGCACAGCGGGGATGCCGCCTGCGGCATAGAGGTCGGGCATGTGGGTGGGGCCTGCGGGGCCAGATGGCAGAGGTTGGGGGTCCTGGCGCTGATCTCGTTGAAGAGCTTCAGGTCAATGGGCACACCGGCCTCGTAGGCAATGGCCAACAGATGCAGGACGGTATTGGTGGAGCAGCCCAGCGCCATATCGCAGGTCAGTGCGTTGCGGATGGAGCGCTCGTTGATGATCTGGCGGGCGGTGATGCCCTTGTTGACCATGTCCATGATGGCCATACCGGCGTGCTTGGCCAGCTGCAGGCGCTTGGAGTAGACCGCCGGGATGGTGCCGTTGCCGGGCAGGGCAATGCCGATGGCCTCGCACAGGCAGTTCATGCTGTTGGCGGTGTACATGCCGGAGCAGCTGCCGCAGCTGGGGCAGCAGTTGCAGGTGCAGTCTTCCAGCTGCTCGTCGGTGATCATACCGGCCTTATAAGCGCCCACAGCCTCGAACATCTTGGAAAGGCTGACTTCCTCGCCGCCGTAGCTGCCGGCCAGCATGGGGCCGCCGGAGCAGACCACCGCGGGCACATCCATGCGGACCGCGGCCATGACCATGCCGGGCACGATCTTATCGCAGTTGGGCACCAGCACCAGACCGTCCAGCTGGTGGGCCATGAGCATGGTCTCCACGCTGTCGCAGATCAGTTCACGGGAGGCCAAAGAGTACTTCATGCCCACATGACCCATAGCGATGCCATCGCATACACCGATGGCGGGGATCAGGATGGGGGTACCACCGGCCATCTGCACACCGGCCTTGACAGCCTCGGCGATCTTATCCAGATTCATGTGGCCGGGCACGATCTCGCTGTAGGCGCTTACCACGCCGATGAGGGGCGCTCCAGTTCCTCCGGGGTGTAGCCCAGCGCATAAAACAGGCTGCGGTTGGGCGCGCGCTCCGAGCCCTTGGTCACGTTGTCACTTCTCATTGCAAATCCTCTTTTCTGATAAAGCCCTCTACCGTCACGGTTGCGCCGTGCCACCTCTCCCGAGAGGGAGAGGTTTCGCGGAGGAGCTATAAGGTTCCCTTTTCAACAAAACTCCCCCTTTCGGGGGAGCTGACCGCCGAAAAGCGGTCTGAGAGGGTTCTCCTCTTACTTCTTCAGCCAGCTCATCATGCTGCGCAGCTCTGCGCCCACCTTCTCGATGGGGTGTTCGGCCTGCATCCGGCGCTCAGCCAGGAAGTGGACCTTGCGGCGCCCTTGGGGCTCATCTCGGTCAGGAACTCAGAAGCAAAGGTGCCGTCCTGGATCTCGGTCAGAACCTTCTTCATCTCCTTGCGGGTCTCCTCGGTGATCAGGCGCTTGCCTGTGCGGTAATCGCCGTACTCAGCGGTGTTGGAGATGGAGTAGCGCATCTTGGAGAAGCCGCCCTCGTTGATCAGGTCAACGATCAGCTTCATCTCGTGGCAAGTCTCAAAGTATGCCATCTCGGGCTCGTAGCCAGCCTCAACCAGCGTATCGAAGCCTGCGTGGATCAGCTCGCAGACACCGCCGCACAGAACTGCCTGCTCGCCGAACAGGTCGGTCTCGGTCTCCTCCTTGAAGGTGGTCTGCAGGATGCCTGCACGGCCAGCGCCGATGCCGGAAGCGTAAGCCAAAGCGATGTCCTTTGCCTTGCCGGTGTAATCCTGCTCCACGCAGATCAGAGAGGGGCAGCCCTCGCCCTCGGTGTACAGGCGGCGGACGATGTGGCCGGGGCCCTTGGGAGCGATCATGATCACGTCAACGTTCTTGGGCGCGGTGATGGTCTTGAAGTGGATGTTGAAGCCGTGTGCAAAGGCCAGAGCCTTGCCCTCGGTCATGTAAGGTGCGACCTGCGTGTTGTAGATGTCGGCGCACAGCTCATCGGGCACCAGCATCATCACAACATCGCCAGCCTTGGCAGCCTCTTCGACCTCCATGACCTTGAAGTTGTCGTGAGTGGCAGCGAACTCGGAGGCCTTTGCCCAGTGGGCAGAGCCCTTGCGCAGACCGACAACAACGTTCACGCCGCTCTCGGCCAGGTTCTCGGAATGGGCGTGGCCCTGGCTACCGAAGCCGATGACAGCAACGGTCTTGCCGTCCAGCACGCCGAGGTTGCAGTCGGAATCGTAGTATTTCTTGATCGCCATGGTAGTAGTCTCCTTTTTACTCTTTTCCTGTTTTATTTTTTATATTTTTGATTTTTATGGAAAACTGAGGGGTTATGCCTTACTGCGGGCAATGGGTCCCGGGCAGGGGCAGCTGGGCTGCCCGCACCTCCTGCGGGGGCTTCTGCATGTGCTGGTGCATCCCGCCGCGCTCCAGGGCGGTCACGCCGGTGCGGCACTGCTCAAGGATCTTGTAATCTGCCAGGATCTTGAGAAACGCGTCCACCTTTTCAGGGCGGCCGGTCAGCTCCAGCACCATGCTGTCGGGCGAAAGATCAATGATCTTTGCCTTGTAGATGCTGGCGATCTCCCGCAGCTCACTGCGGTTATGGACATCGGCAGCCACCTTGAGCAGCAGCAGCTCCCGCTCCAGCGAGTTCTCGTGGTCCAGCACGAACACCTGCCGGGTCACTTCCAGCCGCTCGGTCTGGAGGATGAGCTGGCTCAGCGCCTTTTCATCGCTGGTGATGGTCACGGTGATGCGGCTGACTGCCGGGTCGTTGGTGGCGGACACCGTCAGGCTGTCGATGTTGAAGCCGCGGCGGCAGAACAGGTTGGACACACGGGCCAGAACACCGCTCTGGTTGTCCACCAGCAGGCTGATGACCCTGCGCTTGTTGGATTCCATATTGCTGTGCCCTCCTTATTCCATGATGATATCGTTGATGTCGCCGCCGCCGGGGATCATGGGCAGCACCTTTTCGTCCTTGTCAATGATGCACTCGATCCAAGTGGGGCCTTTCTGCTGCAAGGCATCTGCAAAGGCTTCCTGAAACTCCGGCAGATTGGTGCAGCGGTAGCCCTTCAGGCCAAAGCCGTCTGCCAGCTTGACAAAATCGGTCTTGCGGTGGGGGTCGGTCTGGCTGTAACGCTTGCCGTAAAAGCTGGTCTGCCACTGGCGCACCATGCCCAGCACCGAGTTATTGAAGATGACCGTGATGATGGGCAGCTCGTAGCTGACAGCGGTGCAGGCTTCGTTCAGGTTCATGTGGAAGGAGGCGTCACCAGTAAACATCACCACACGCTGCTGGCGTCCCAGTGCCATCTGGGCACCAATGGCAGCGCCGTAGCCAAAGCCCATGGTGCCCAGGCCGCCGCTGGTGATAAAGCCGCGGCTCTTGGTGTGGCGGATGTACTGGGCCGCCCACATCTGGTGCTGGCCCACGTCGGTGACATACACGGCCTCGGGGCCGCACTGGCTGCACACCTCGCCGATGACCTGATGAGGCATCAGGCGGGTGGGGTCGGACACGGGGTGGTAATCCTGCGCCTGCCACTCGTGGATCATCTTCAACCAGTCGAGGTGCTTCTTTTCCTCAATAAGGGGGAGCATCCCGCTCAGAACGTAGCAGACATCACCGGCAATGGCAAGATCCACATCCACGTTCTTGCCCAGCTCACTGGGGTCGATATCGATCTGGATGATGGTGGCGTTCTTGGCAAAGGTCTTGGGGTTCAGGGCCACGCGGTCAGAAAAGCGGGTGCCCAGTGCGATTAGCACGTCACAATCCGCGACCGCCCGGTTGGAGGTGTAGCAGCCGTGCATTCCGACCATGCCGATGTTCATCGGGTCACCGTAGGGCACAACGCCTGCGGCCATCAGGGTATAGGTGGCGGGGATCTCCGCCTTGTGGATCAGGTCACGCAGGGGCTGGCAGGAAGCCGCGCTCCGCACGCCGCCGCCAAAATAGACCAGCGGGCGCTTGGCCGCGTTGATGATATCGGCGGCCCACTTGACCTGCTGTTCGTCGTAGGTGGTCACGGTGCGGATCTGCTCCGGCTGCTTGGGAGTAAACTCACAGACAGCAGCGGTGACATCCTTGGGGATATCCACCAGCACCGGGCCCTTGCGGCCGCTCTGCGCAATGCGGAACGCCGCACGCATGGTGTCGGCCAGCTCTTCTACCTTGCGCACCGTGAAGTTGTGCTTGGTGATGGGCATCGTAATGCCCTCGATGTACGCTTCCTGAAAGCTGTCCTTG